>Ga0138256_10009352_pt1 | contig 10279 bp, 9 predicted proteins | sample KNB2016incub_MG_FD_105486 | JGI IMG/M metagenome (GOLD analysis project Ga0138256, IMG submission 105486) | Active sludge microbial communities from wastewater in Klosterneuburg, Austria - KNB2014incub_MG | ecosystem: Engineered > WWTP > Activated sludge > Unclassified | place: Austria... | reverse complement strand
TTTTTTCCAAAACAGCCAGAGCAGCGGATAGATTGATGGCAGTTGTTGTTTTTCCGACACCACCTTTCTGATTTGCAATTGCAATTATTTTACCCATATGTATGATTATATCTCTATACTTTTTCCAATCTCCAAAAGGATTAACTCCTTACCGGCATTTTTAAATTCTTTAATAGCAGCATCATGGTCTATTTTGATGTATCCAAAAGTATCATAATGACATCCTATAATTTTATCACATTGTATAAACTCAGCAGCAACCACTGCGTCAGCATATCCCATTGTAAAATTATCTCCAATGGGTAGTATCGCAAAATCAAGGTTAGGACATACTCTCGGAATCAATTTCATATCCAGAGTAAGTGCGGTATCACCTGCAAAATAAAATGAGGTTTCTTCATTCCAGACAACAAAACCACCGGATGCTCCACCGTAAGACGAATCAGGTAACATACTGGAATGTATGGCTGTTACATATTTTACTGTGCCAAAATCAAATTGCCATTTTCCTCCAAGATTCATTGGATGTCCTTTGATCCCTTTATTTTCATACCATGAAACTATTTCATAATTGGATATAATAGTTGCATTATTTTGTCTTGCCAAAAATTCTGCATCTGACACATGGTCACCGTGACCATGAGAAAGCATTATATAGTCTGATTTTAAACTTTTCAAATCAATTTTGGAGGCGCTTTCATTTGGACTGATCATTGGATCTAAAATGATGTCTTTGCCTTTTGTCTGAAAGTGAAAAGCTGATTGTCCCAGATAGGTAAGTTTGATCATGTATATACTATTGAAAATACGATTCCGGAATTATTTTAATGAATGTAACCTTTTCATTTATATTATTAATTAGTTATATTTGTATGATTTTTACTATCAACTTAATACAACTAAAAATCAGGATAATAAATATAAGATTTATGAAAACAACTACTCAAAATATGCTGCAAATGTATGAAATTTAAGCTAAAGAGAAGAGATAAATTCAATTATTTGATAAACATTATAGCATTGTTGTGGTTAACGATTCAAAATTGAATTGTATGATCACCATTATCTCAGGAACGAACAGACCACACAGTAAAACCATTCTGATCGCTAAGTACTGCTTTGATCACCTAACTGGATTGGGTGAAAGTTGTCAACTCCTTGATTTGGTCGATATTAATATACCATTATTATCCAATGAAATGTACAAATCAGATGGTCAACATCCATACATAAGTGCTTTGCAGGATAAATACCTCATAGATTCTGACCATTGGCTGATAATAAGCCCTGAATACAATGGTAGTTTTCCCGGAATTTTAAAGTTATTTTTTGATGCTGTATCGGTAAGAAGGTATGATGATACTTTTTCCGGTAAAAAAGCATCACTCATTGGTATAGCATCAGGCAGAGCCGGAAATTTCAGAGGGATGGAACATTTGACAGGAATTCTTAATTATCTTAATATTTTGGTTATGCCTAATAAACTACCTGTTTCCGTCATAGAAAAAAATATTCAAAAGAATGGATTCATTGAGGACTCGACTGCTTACACGCTCAATGCTTTTATGGGAGAGGTGATACAATTCAACCGGATGTATGACCCGATTAATTCCATTTCCTGATCAGTTTACATTTCCCGTTTTTACAATTATAAAGTTTACTGATACTGCATTTCCGGGATTTACCAATACAGTTTGACTCGTTGGTATCGCTTTATAAGAAGGAGTATTGTTGGGAAAAGAAGAAATGAGACCTAATATTACTTTTTTTATATTTAAAAGGTCGGTTGCCGTAAGTTTGCTGTCATTATTTACGTCTGCAGCTAAAATCTTATTGGAAGAGCTCAAAGTTTGCAAACCCAGAATGTGTTTTTGTATTGCTACAACATCTGCCGCAGTTAGTTTAGTTGAATAAGCCGGTGCAAAGCTTTCCATTACTATTTCCGGTTCAATCATTTCAGGAAAATTAACTGATGGGTAGGTTATTGAATATGCTCCTGTAATGGTTTTTACTACCTCAATTTTCGGAGTTAACGCATTTTTAGGTTTCATAAATAATTTTATGTGACCGTCAGGTATATTAATATTATCTGTTTCCAACTGTATGTTTACTGTTGTAACTGCTGGTCCGGATTGGTTTTTTGCCAGATTGATCGCATTGTCCAGGTCTTCAAAAAAAACAGGATATTGCAATGTTTTATTTGGAGCAATAACTGCAAAAGAGGGTGTTCCCCACCATGAACCATATAGGCCGCTTCGAAATGGATCAACTACAGATGGTGCATTTCCATCATTGCTTATTGCTTTCATGGTTTGCTGATAGGTATTTTCGAATGTATTCACCTTAGTATCATTGTCGCTGATCAGAACAGTAGCACTAAAAAACTCAACATTTTGATTTCCAGCACCCCATTGTATATATTTTTGTTGCCAATGGGGAGCATTGGCGATACATGGAGGACATGTCGTAAAGAAAAATTTTATGACTACCACTTTGTCCTGATCAAGGTAGTCAGCGTATAATCTGTGTATTTGACCATGAGAATCAGTAACTGTAAAATCATGCATTGTAGTTTGCGACAGTACTAAATTATACGACAATAAGAAAATGACAACTACAGATTTTATAAATTTCATCCTATTTAATATAAAATTGTAAAATTAAACCTCAAAAATACGGCTTTTTGAAGTAGCAATCAATATCAATTCTTAAATTATGATAAATTCAGGTTGAATTTCTTAATTTTGCGGCGAAAATGAGACCTTCTGTAAAATTTAAATGGTTAAGTGGACTTAGTTACCAGCAAATATGGGACATCCAGACTTCACTGCATAAGAAGCTGGTAGAAGCAAAACTACAAAAAAGGAATTTATCATCCCCGGGCTTAAAAATATTCAACCAACCACATGCCTTGTTATTTTGTGAACATAATCATGTTTTTACTTTGGGAAAAAGCGGAAGTATGTCCCACCTTCTCTTATCAGACGATGAACTCTTATATGACCAGATCGAGTTTTTCAAAATAAATAGGGGAGGAGATATCACCTATCATGGTCCGGGACAAATAACGGGTTATCCGATTTTTGATCTGGAAGAATTTTTTACGGATGTACACAGATATGTATACAGCATTGAAGAAGCTATTATTTTGTTATTGGAAAAGTTTGGCTTGCAGGGAATTCGGATTCCAGGATATACCGGCGTTTGGCTTGGTCCAAATGAAAATTCTTTGTATTACAGGAAAATTTGTGCTATTGGTGTTCATTTGTCCAGATGGGTAAGCATGCACGGTTTTGCATTTAATGTGAATACTGATTTATCATATTTTGATAAAATAATACCTTGCGGTATTCATGATGGAGATAAAAAGGTGACATCTTTGTCCTATGAAATTGGTCGTCAATTAAAACTTGATGATGTAGGAAAGGAATTGGCAGAAATATTTAGTAAAGTGTTCGATTTTGAAGTGATTTTTGATTAGTAAGCAACGCAGGAAAAAAGTATATGGATTCGGGAAAAACAAACGGTAAGTTAATAAGTCAGTCAAAAACGGTTATGACCGAGATGATAATGCCTAATGATACAAACCCTATGGGCAATTTGATGGGTGGATATCTGATGCGATGGATGGACATTGCATGTGCTGTATGCGCAGCACGCCATTGTGAATCTCAGGTGGCTACAGCTTCGGTGGATCATATTTCTTTTCATGAGCCTATCAGATTAGGTGATGTGATTACATTGACCGCGGTTGTTACCAGAGCATTTAATACTTCAGTTGAGATATTTGTTGAGGTTTCTGCTTCAGAAATAACCGGAGCAAATCCAAGACAGTCAAATCATGCATATTTTACTTTTGTGGCTATTGACACAATTACTGGTAAACCTATAAAAGTACCACCTATTATTCCAATTACCAATGAGGAAAAAAAACAATTTGAAGTGGCACTGAGAAGGAGAGAACTCAGGCTTATTCTTGCAGGTAAAATGAAACCTGAAGATGCAACAGAACTTAGAACATTTTTTGCTGAACTTAAATGACTACTTTACAAAAATATCATCCAATAATTGAGATGAAATATCCGGATGTACAGTTTTAAATAATGCAAACACTGCTTTTTTTCCTGAATCTCCCAGATTTTGTGAATATTTGTTTACATACAGTCGGATGTGTGCCAAAATTACCTGTTGATCCATCTCCTGCGCATTTGATTTTATAAATTCAGTGCCTGAATCCGGGTTTTCAAATGCAAACTTTATACTTTTATATATTAAGTCATTGATTGATAATTTAATATTTTGAGGTAATGATCTTTTGATCGCAATTCCACCCAAAGGTATGGGACTTCCTGTTTTGGTTTCCCAATATTCACCCAAATCAATTATTTTGTGCAACCCTCTCTGTTTGTAGGTAAATCTGTTTTCATGTATAATCACACCTGCATCTACCTCACCGCTCAGGACAGCATCTTCAATATCAGAAAATAACATTTCTGTAACGTCATCTGCATTTGGAAAAGCATATTTTAACAATAAATAGGCTGTTGTATTAAACCCCGGAATGGCAATTTTTAAATTATCAACCTCATCAATATTCATTTTATTTTTTGATATCAGTAAAGGACCGCAATTATTGCCTAATGCACTTCCACTTGTCAATAGCTGATATTTGTCATGGATTTTAGTATAAGCGTTGAAACTTAGTTTAGTTATATCAGGAATTTCACGCAATGCAGCCTTGTTTAGATTTTCCACATCGTCAAGTATGAACTTAAGCTGAAATTCACCTGAATCAATGCGGGAATTGACCAATGGTTCAAACATGAATGTGTCATTTGGGCAAGGAGAAAAAGCAAAGGATAATTTCATATACATTGATATCGCACTAAAAAAAAACACTGAACAAACATTAATGTTTATTCAGTGCCGTCAAACTGGTTTTTGGGGATATTTGGGATGGATTTTTTAAATCACGGTGGAACCATATTTTTTTTGTTAATGGCAATTCACCTTTTTTTAAGGTAGAATAATTGCCATCAATTTTGAAAGGCACTATTTTTTAATTGATTTCAGGTTGATAAGATAAATAAATTATATTTAATCGAATCATTGTCAAACAAGATATTGAGAAAACTACAGACTTTGTATAAAATAAAATGGTCGCCCCCCAGCGACCATTTTAGACTATAACCCATGAACTTTAACCATAAATCGCGAAGGTTCTCAAGCTTCGCAACTCAAACTCTTTAATACTAATTTATATAACCAAAACACTTTAACTTTTAGAATTGATATTTGGGTTGATCAAGAATAATTTTTCAAAATCAACCCATTTATCGTTTGTTTTTAATCCCATGAACATATTCGAATTTTCTGACCGATTCTTTAACCGGAAATGGTGTTATGTTATAAAATTTGACTTTAATAACTTTTCACAATACAAAGATATATTTAATGTCAAATTGAAAAAAATACAAAATTAAGGATAAATAACATAATTAAAAATTTAATGTATAAAATATTGAAATAAAATTAAATACGCTATTATTTTTTGTGAAATTTATTTAAAATAGGAATAATTACCTGTAGTACCCGGATATTTTTCTCAACCTCATTTTGAATACACCTTTTATTGCTTCTGAAACTATATTAGCGTGCATTTTGGAGTTACCTTTTTCCCGATCTACAAATGTTATGGGTACCTCTGTGAGTTTATAACCTTTTGACCAGGCATAATATTTCATTTCTATCTGAAAAGTATAACCTATGAATTTTATTTTATCCAGATCAAGATTTTCAAGTACTTCCCGTTTGTAACAAATGAAACCAGCCGTCGGATCACTAACCGGCATCCAGGTAATGGTTTTTACATATAATGATGCACCGTAAGACAATAGAAGCCTGTCTTTGGACCAATTTTTAATATTACCACCTTTTATATATCTGCTTCCAATGGCTACGTCTGCACCATTTTTACAAGCATTCAGAAGTCTTATCAGATCATCAGGATTATGACTGAAATCGGCGTCCATCTCAAATATATAATCAAATCCATTTTGAATGCCATACCTGAATCCTGCTATGTATGCAGTTCCTAATCCCAATTTTGAAGCTCTCTTTATTATGTGAATTCTGGGTTCTTTTTCCTGCATTATTTTAACCACATCACCAGTACCATCGGGAGAATTGTCATCTACAATTAATACATCAAAATATGAACTCTGTTTTAATACGGATTCAATGATTGAATGAATATTTTCAATTTCATTATAAGTAGGTATGATGACCAGACAGGATTCCAATATAAAAGGTGTTGTTATCTAAATTTTACAACGCAAAAAATATTTCTTTAGCGTTATATCATGTTTTAATAATGCAAATATTAAAAAAATTATCTTAATCAAAGTTGAATTGTCTGATTGATTGAAAATTATTTAAAATATAAAAAATCTATTTTCTTTCTGAAATTTCAGCAGGATTGGTTTGGAAATGAAAATTAAAGTACAAGCGTATATCTGCACTATATTTTTTTGATAATAATATTTAGATAAATGCAAGCCAAATTCATTCATGAGTCAATAGAATTTAATAAATAACCTATTTCAAAATGAACTAATGCCCTTATATTTAAATAGAAAATTTTTCATTGAAAAACTAAACTATCCCAACACGTTTGCGCCTAAAATTTTGTTGGAAAAACTTCTTTCATTACTTTAATGACTGAGTCAAATACATCTTCCCCGTTTGGTTTGCTAAAATAATCACCATCAGATCCAAAAGGTGTCCTGTGTGAAGTGGCGGATAGCGTTACAGGTCGGGAATCAAGGTATTTATATCCGTTCCATTTTTCTATAACCTCCTTCATCATAAATGCAGTTGCACCTCCGGGTACATCTTCATCCATAAATATTATCCTATTGGTCTTTTTAAGTGAATTTACGATGACCCCTTCCAGATCAAATGGCAATAAGGTTTGAATGTCAATTAATTCAACTGAAATATTAAACCCTTTTAATAATTCTAGTCCTTTTTCAGCTTCTCTTACACAGGAGCCGTATGTAACTAACGTAATGTCATCACCTTCCTGCAATATTTCAGGTTTGCCTAATGGTAATGTAAATTCAAGGAGATTTTCAGGCATTTTTTCTTTAAGTCTGTAACCATTCAGGCACTCAACAACAATACCCGGATCGTCAGATTTTAAAAGTGTATTGTAAAATCCAATTGCCTGTAGCATATTTCTTGGAACACAAAGATAAATTCCCTGCATAGAATTGATAATCATACCCATTGGTGACCCTGCATGCCATACTCCTTCGAGTCGGTGACCACGCGTCCTGATAATGGCAGGGGCACATTGAATCCCGTTGGATCTATATCTTAATGTGGCAAGATCATCAGTGAGAAGCGAAAACGCGTATGCCATATAGTCCAGATATTGAATCTCGGCAATAGTCCGCAGCCCTCTCATAGCACCACCCAGAGCCTGTCCCATGATGGTCCATTCTCTGATACCCGTATCAAAAACCCTCTCTTTGCCATGTTTTATCTGGAGACCTGCAAATCCCTGGTTTACATCTCCAATCTGACCTACATCTTCTCCAAAAGCTATGACTTCAGGTCTTTCTTCCAATAATGCATCAAAATAAGTATTCAGGATCTGGTAACCATTAAAAGATTGAGGATCCAATCCGTATTTCGGTGCGATGGCAGGTACATTCAGGGCCGAATATTTGGTTTCACTATATAAATTAGTATGGTACTTTTTGTACCCTGACTCCTGGGCTTTTTCAAGAAATAAAGTAAGATTTGCATTGCTGATATTTCCAAATCTCATGAGCTGAATCTGAAGTCTCCTTGCATTGGATACTACTTCAGAAAATACAGGATTTAATGCTGTGTTTAATTCACTTTCAAGATGTTTTATGCCTTCCGTTTTTGACGTTTCAGGCAATGAAGTGTAAATATCTTTTAGTGTTCGGACATGAAAACTGACACTTTGCTGATATTTTTTCCATGCATTTTCTTTAGCATTTTTTGCAAATTCGATGGCATTGGCTTGTAAAGTTGTTACTTCTTCGATGGTGCCAATTTTGTTTTCCACAATCCACTCAGCCATCCTTTTAATACAGTCATTTTCTTTTTCCCATTGTAACCTTTCGGGTGATTTGTATCTTTCGTGAGATCCGCTGGTAGAGTGACCCTGCGGTTGGGTAAGCTCCTGGACATGTATCAAAGCCGGAATATGCAGTTCTCTTACTTTTAAAGCTACCTTTTCGAAAACAGCACAAAGCTCCGGGTAATCCCATCCTTTTACTGTAAAGATCATGATGCCATTACCATTTTCGTCCACCAGGAATCCTTCCAGAGCTTTTGAAATCGAACCTTTTACGGTCTGCATCTCAACAGGAACACTAATGCCGTATCCATCATCCCAGACAGCCACCAAGAGTGGTACCTTCATAATGGCAGCTGCATTCATTGTTTCCCAGAATACACCTTCTGAAGTAGAACTGTCGCCAATGGTTACAAAACTGACTTCATTGCCATTGTCGGAAAATTTTTTACCTGAAGGAATATGTAGTTTTCTGTATTTTTTTGATGCCATGGCCAATCCAAGACCTCTCGCCATCTGTCCTGCGGTGCAGGAGATATCAGATGAAACATTAAAGATTTTTGTCTGGTCCAGCCAATCACCATTCTCATCCATCATTGGCGTTGCAAAATGACTGTTCATTTGCCTGCCTCCGGAAAATGGATCATTTTCAGTATCGGCATATAGTTGAGAGAAATATTCCTCGACCGAACTTAAACCTCTTGCAAACATAAATGTCTGGTCCCTGTAATAACCTGACCTCCAATCACCTTTTTTAAAAGCCCTGGCCATAGCAACTTGAGGCAGTTCTTTACCGTCACCTAAGATGCCGAATTTGGCTTTTCCATTAAGTACTTCTTTTCTACCCAAAAGGCTTGCTTCTCTGCTGATAAGGCATATCCAATAATCGTTCAGAACATCCTGTCTGAAACTATTTTCATTGTTTTTTTCAGTGTGTGTAACCTCCAGAGATAGTGAATCTATTGCTGTCATATTACTGTTTCAGGTTGGTTAGGCATTATTGCACTGCAAAAATACTTCGTTTTATTCACATTTCATTATAAAATATAATTTTGAAAATACTGTGTATGGTAAATAAATTCGGATTTTAAATCTGCATTTGTTAGTAATTCAGAAATTAAGTTACATTATATTTTGTAATATTTTAAGTTTCTCATATGTAATCAGGCAAATCGGTATCATTATTTGGTTATATTTGCAACTTATTTTTCTGGCATAATGGCATTTAAAATCACATCTTATTATAAACCTACGGGTGATCAACCCAAAGCTATCGCACAACTGACTGATGGTCTAAGGAATCATGAAAAATATCAGGTTTTATTGGGTGTGACAGGGTCCGGAAAGACCTTTACAATGGCAAATGTTATCGCAGCAGTCAATAAACCAACACTGGTGCTGACCCATAACAAGACATTAACCGCCCAGCTTTATGCGGAATTTTGTGAATTTTTTCCGGATAATGCTGTAGAATATTTTGTGTCTTACTATGATTATTATCAGCCTGAAGCCTACATTACCCATTCTGATACTTATATCGAAAAAGACCTACAGATAAACGAGGAAATTGATAAGTTAAGACTCAGGGCCACATCCTCACTTTTGTCGGGGCGCAGGGATGTGATCATTGTATCATCTGTATCTTGTATTTATGGTATGGGTAATCCGGAAGATTATAAAACAGGTATAATAAGGATCACCAAAGGGCAAAAGATAAGTCGGAATATTTTTTTATACAGTATGGTTCAGAGTTTGTATTCCAGGACAGAGACAGATTTTCGCAGAGGTACATTCAGAGTAAAAGGGGATACGGTAGATGTCAACTTACCTTATGTAGATTACGGGTACAGGGTGATTTTTTTTGGTGATGAAATTGAAGTCATAGAACAGCTCGAAATACAATCCGGAAAAAGAATTTCCACGTTGGATCATGCGGCGATTTTTCCCGCAAACCTTTATGTGGCTCCAAAAGACAGACTTAATCAGGTAATCCATGATATTGAAGATGAGCTCCATAATCATGAGAAATTTTTTGAAGGAGAAGGAAGATATCTTGAAGCTCAAAGAATCAAAGAACGTGTCAATTTTGATTTGGAAATGATAAGAGAACTGGGATATTGTAACGGTATTGAAAATTATTCAAGGTTTTTTGATGGCAGACGT
>Ga0138256_10009351_pt1 | contig 10281 bp, 10 predicted proteins | sample KNB2016incub_MG_FD_105486 | JGI IMG/M metagenome (GOLD analysis project Ga0138256, IMG submission 105486) | Active sludge microbial communities from wastewater in Klosterneuburg, Austria - KNB2014incub_MG | ecosystem: Engineered > WWTP > Activated sludge > Unclassified | place: Austria... | reverse complement strand
GGCCGCCTGCGCCACCTCCAGGCCCGTGAGGCCGGGCATGCGGATGTCCAGGAAGGCGACTTCCGGCCGGTGATCGGCGATGGCCTCGAGGGCGGAGCCGCCGTCCTCGCACGCGGCCGCGATCTCGAGCTCCGGCCAGGCGCCTTCCAGTTGCTGCACGAGATCGTCGCGCAGCAGCGCCTCGTCCTCGGCGATGACGGCCCTAGGCATTCGCCCCTCCCGTGGGCCCGGCGCGCGGCACCGTGATCGTCGCGGCGACGCCCTTGGGGAAATTGGTGGCGATGGCGAAGCTCGCCGATTCGCCGTAGGCGAGGCGCAGCCGCTCGCGCACGTTGGCGAGGCCGATGCCCGTGCCGCCGCCGGTCTCCGAGAAGCCGCGCCCGTCGTCGGCCACGGTGATCGCGACGCGCTCGCCGTCCGCGCGGGCGATGATCCAGAGGGTGCCGCCGCCGGTGAGGGGTTCCAGGCCGTGCTTGATCGCGTTCTCGACGAGGGTCTGCAGCATCATCGCGGGCAGGGGCGTGGCATCGAGGCCCGAAGGCACCTCGACCTGCACGCGAAGGCGTTCGCCCATGCGCACCTGCAGGATCTCGAGGTACGCCCGGGCGCAGGCGATCTCCGCGGCGAGCGTGGACACCGTGTCGTCCGTGCGCGGGAGCGAATGGCGCAGGAACGCGATGAGGTGGCCCAGCATGCGGTCGGCGCGCGCGGGGTCGCTGCGCGTGAGCACCTGCGCGCTGGCGAGCGTGTTGTAGAGGAAGTGGGGCTCCACCTGCGCCTGCAGCAGCGAAAGCTTCGCCACCGTGAGTTCCTTTTCGGTGGCGGTGGCCCGCGCGCTCGCCTGCTCGCCCCGGCGCCGCTCGCCGACGCGGCGCATCAGGGCCCGCGAGATGGCCTCGGCGTTCTCGAGGTTCGTGCCGTCGTCGACGCGGAACCAGTCGAGCCAGGCGCCGCCCTCGGGCTCGCAGACCAGCCGGACGCTGCCGGTGCCGTTGCCGGGCATCACGGTCGCGTGGATGAAGTTGCGGCGCTTGCCCTTCGGCATGCCGGTGACCGGGTCGAGGCCCTTTCGGGCGACCGCATAGGGGTCCGTGCGACGCACGAGGGCGCGCACCTGCAGGCTGTCGCGGGCCGGCTCGATGGTCTCCACGCGAGGCAGCTCGCGGATGGCCGCCTCGACGAGGTCGAACGCCTCGCCGGCCTCGAGCGGCACCTCGATCTGGCGACGCTGGCGGTTGGCGAGCAGGGCGCTGTCGAGGCGATCGGTGAGCAGCCGCACCCGCTGGACGTGGGAGAACGCGCGCACGGCCTGCCACACCATCAGGATGGCGACCCCGAAGAACACGATGCCGGGCGGGACTTTCAGGATGCCGGAAAGGACGATCATGATCGCGAGGCCCAGGAGGAACCAGGCGAGGAACTTGCGGAAGAGGAAGAAGAAGGCGGTCACGGGAGCGGCTTTCGGAGCGATGGCCGCAGGATAGCAAGCGCCAACCGCGGCTCCCCAGCGCCCTGCGACGAAAGCGGGCTCCGGGGGTGCCAAGCGAGGCCGGCCGGTGCGAAGCCCGGGCGCTAGGCGCCCGGCCTCTCGCACAGGTCCTTCAGGTTCGCCAGTCCCGCCTCGAAATCCTTGCCGATCATCCGGTCCATGTTCATGAAGACGCCCATGAGCTTCGACAGGAAGTTGGCCGGGCCGAACATCACCCAGGTGACGCGGGTCGAGACCCCGACGGGCTCCAGGGTGAACTCGGCGGTGTTGCGGGCCTCGAAGGGCTTCAGGAAGTGCAGGGCGATCACCACCTTCGAGGCGGGCGTCGCCTGCGTCACCTCCATACGGCCCGAGCCCACGTCCTTGTTTCCTTCCCAGGCGTAGACGGCGCCGACGCCGCTATCCGGGCCCTCGAAGGTGCGCTTCATGGCCGGGTCCTTCTTCTCCCACGGCGACCAGGCGCGCCAGCCGGGCAGGTTCGCGAGATGGCCGAAGATGCGCTCCGGGGGGGCGGCGATCGTGGTCTCCCGGGTGACGCGCAGTTCGTTGGGGCGGGTGGCGACGTAGGCGATGAAGCCGACGAGGGCGAACGCGGCGACGAGGGCGAGGATCTGGGCCATGGGGCTCTCCCGGCAGGGGTCGTGGACGCAACGCTACCACGATGCCCCGGCCGGTTGCCCGCCCGGCCCCCCTACGGCGCAGCCGCCTGCGGGCCCGCGAGGGATGCCGACAGGCTTTCGAGTTGCGCCTTGAAGGCCGGCTCCACTTGCGCCGCGGCGGCCGGGTCGTACACCGAGAGGTAGATCCCGACGCCGAATTCCGCGCCGCCTTCCAGTTCGATGAACAGGAGCGAATTCGCGAGGCCGCCGATGCGGAAGGCCATGGCGCGCAGGGGCACGACCATCTCCACCCGGGCGGGCACCGACGCATCGCCCACGCGCAGGGAAACCACGTCGCCCGCCGCGAAGCCGGCGCTGCCCGCGAGGCTCTGGCCCAGGTGCTTCCAGGCGGCCTCGCGCGGGATGCCGCAGGTGATGCGCCGCCACGCCATCATGCGGTTCCTGCCGCGGTGGTCCTCGACGTAGCGCTTGAGGTTGATGAGGAAGTAGCGCCACCCGATGTCGGTGCCCTCGAAGAAGCCGTCCCAGGCGATGTCGTCGCCGAAGCCCGATTGCACGAGCCGGACGCGTGTCTTGCCGCCTTCGCTCTCGATCGTCCAGTCCGCGACCAGCGTGGCGCCCGGCCCCATGTGGGCGGCGTCGTCCATCCACTGCACGTGCCTGCCGGGCTCCCATTCGGAGACGTTCGAGGTCCAGGTCATGGCCTCGCCCCAGGAGAAGGTGACGCCGGAGCCGACGCCTTCCCCGGAGGTGGAGGCGACGGGCGGGAACCAGTTGGCGATGCCTTCACCGGTGGTGAGGGCTTCCCAGACGGCATCGGCGGGCGCGTCGACGAGGACGTCCCAGGAGGCTTGCCGGGCGGGCTTTCGGTCGGTCGTCATGGAGTCTCCTTGGCTCGGGACGGGGGGCGGCGGGGCGGGGCGGGATAGGCGCCGACGATCGTCCGGTAGGTGCGGCCGTCGGGTGCGGCGTCATCGTGGTACTTCGCGGCGAGGCCGGCAATGGCACCCATCAGCTCGTCGGCGAAGGCGGCGCGATCGGCGGGGGTGCGGAAGCGGATGTCCACGCTCGCCGCGAGAGTGGGCAGGGAGCGGCCTGCGGCGCCGGCATCCTTCTGCGCGCGGCCGACCTCGTCGGCCACCTGCGAGGCGAGGGCCGCCAGGTAGGCGCTCGAGAAGCGGTCCTTCAGGCGGCGCGCGTCCAGGCCCGACTTGCCCACGACGCCGTTGGAGACGATGAAGTGCTCCGCGCTTCGCTGGAAGAAGCGTTCCGTGCAGCCGCGCCTCGCCTCCTCGCGCACGAGGGTGAGGAACCCGGCGTCCTCGAGCTGGCGGAAATGGTAGGTGGCCACCTGGCGGGTGAGGCCCAGCCGGCGCGCCACGCCCGAGGCCGAGGCCGGCTCGCGCAGCGCCTCCAGGATGCGCTGGCGCACCGGGGCGGCGAGCAGGGCGGAATCGCGGGGGCGGTCGATGACCTGGACGGCTCTCATGCCGCGCAGGATGCATTTGACAAATTAATTTGTCAATAAGCCGCCGGCGGGCGCCGGAAAGGAAACGGGGCCCCGCGGGGCCCCGTTCCGGATCGCGGCGGACCGCCTACCGGAACCGGTAGCTCGCCATCGCGTACCAGTACGCCCCGCGCGGGTTGTGCTGCGAGAAGTCGTAAGGCACCAGGCCGCTCGACAGGTCGATGGGCGGGTCGCGGTCGAGGACGTTGCGTCCGCCGAACGTGAGCTTGAGATTCCGGAACCCCGTGTACGACACCTGCAGGTCGAACGTGTCCCAGTTGCCGATCTTCGCCGCGCCCGGCGGGGCCGAGGTCGAGGCGTCGTAGCTGTCGACGTGGTTCCAGGCGATCGTCGTCGCCCAGGGCCCGCGATCCCACAGGAGCGAGTGGATCGAACGCAGGCGCGGCAGGCCGTAGGTGCCGGCGAAGTCGGTGAGCGGGTCCTCGCGCACGAGCTGTGTCTCGTACTCGTGCAGGTAGGAATTGGTCGAGGTGAACGTGAAGGTGCCGGCGTCGCCCTTCCAGAGACGCCAGCGCAGGTCGAGGTCCACGCCCTTCGTCCGCAGCTCCGTCAGGTTCACGAACTGGTTGAGCACGCCGACGATCGCGCCGGGCGCGCCGCGGGAGATGTCCTGCGCGTCCGGGGCGGTGCGGATGACGCGCGCCGCGTAGGCGGGGTTGGCCGTCTCGCCGTCGAGGATCGTCTGCACGCCCTCGGTGTTGATGATGTTCTTCTGCTGGATGTCGAACGCGTCCACCGAGAGGTTCACGTCGCGCGTGATGTCCCAGACGAAGCCCACGTTCTTGCTCGTCGATTTCTCGGGCACCAGGTCCGTGCCGCTCGCGATGATGGCCGCGACGCTGCCGGCCGGGCAGTAGGCCGCGTTGATCTCGCAACGGCGCGTGTCCACGACGGTGTTGAACGCGAAGGCGGCGGAATCGCCCGCCTCCACGAGGTTGGGTGCCCGGAATCCCTTGGCCCAGGAGCCGCGCAGGAGGAATTCCTTGGTCGGTGTCCAGCGGAAGGCCACCTTCGGCGTGGTGGAGCTGCCGAAGTCGCTGTAGTGGTCGAGGCGGCCGGCGGCCTGCACCTCGAGGTTCTTCAGGACGGGGACGTTGAACTCGATGTACCCCGAGGTGAGGGTGCGGCTGCCCTGGGCGCGGTTGCTGCCGCGCCCGAGCACGTCGCCGGAGGCGAGCACGTCGTCGGATTCGTCGAGAAGCGTCTCCTTGCGCGTCTCGAAGCCCGCGGCCATGGCGAGCGGGCCGTTCGCCATCTCCATCAGCTCGCCGGTCACCTTCGCGTCCCACTGCTTGATCTCCGTCTCGCCGCGGCGCTGGTAGTTCACCCGCAGGCGGTCGTAGACGGCCTGGGAGTTGGCCGCCGGGTTGAGGAAGTTGTACGAGCCGTCGGCGATCACCGAGAGCAGGCCCGAGACGCGGATGCCGTTGACGTCGTCCTGCGTGGCCTCGCTCTTCGCGTAGAGCAGGGCCGATTCCCAGTCCCACTTGCCCCAGTTGCCCTTGAGGCCGGCCACCGCGCGCGTGGCCTCGACGTCGTTGTCCACCTGCCGGGGCCCGACGTCGTCGAACCGGTAGCGCACGTCCACCGGCACCGTGTACGGGTTGCTCGGGTTGCCGACGGGCAGGCGCGCGTTGACCTGGCGGGCGACGCCGGGGCCGACCTGCGTGGAGGGCGTGCCGAAAGGCAGCAGTTGCGTGAAGGTCGCCGTCTTGTTGTAGCCCAGTTCGGCGAAGCCCGTGAGGGTCGGCGAGAAGGCCCACGTGAGCCGCGAGAAGAAGCCGAACCGGTCCGTCTCCGGGATGAGGGTCGGGAACTGGTTGGTGTCCTCGACGCACTGCAGCACGCTGCCCGGCGGCACGGCGAGGCGGTCCGCGGGGCAGGAGGCGAAGGGCAGGCGCGCGCCGGGGAAGGGGTTCGTGCCGGGGACCCGCGCGTAGTTGCCCGGGGAGGATAGGGTGCTGCGAAGGTCCGTGCCGCCCTGGTAGCGGCTCTGGTCCGCGGTACGGCTCCAGTCGCGGTCGCGCACCCAGACGGCGTCGCGCTTGAGGTAGTCCACGACGCCGATCACGTTGACCCGGTCCTTGGCGAGGTCGCCCACGCCGGCGGCGAGGCTCGCGCGCGTCTCCTCGCCGTCGCCGTGCTGGGTGCGGCCGTACCCGGCCGTGCCCTCGACGCCGACGAAGTCCTTGCGCAGGATGATGTTGACCACGCCGGCGAGCGCGTCGGAGCCGTAGATGGCCGAGGCGCCGTCCTTGAGCACCTCGATGCGCTCGATGGCGGCGAGGGGGATGCTGTTCAGGTCGACGAAGGCGTCCTGGAGGTTCTGCGCGAAGGGCATGTTGGCCATGCGCCGCCCGTTGATGAGCGTGAGCGTGGCGCGCTGGCCCAGGCCGCGCAGCGACACGCCCGAGGAGCCGCGCGAGAAGCTGCCGGTGAAGGTTTCCTCGTAGGCGAGGGCGCTGTTGGCCGGCAGGAAGCGCATTACGTCGGCGAGCGTGGAATAGCCGCTGCGTTCGATTTCCTGCCGGGTGATGACCTGAACCGGCGCCGGCCCTTCCGCGTCCACGCGCTTGATGTTGGAGCCGGTCACCTCGATCTTCTCGATCGACTGGGCGACGGCCTGCGCGTGCGCGGACGGGATGAACAGGGTGGCGGCGAGGGTGGCGGCGCCGGCGGAGAAGGCGGGCGCGAGGGCCCGGGCGAGTCGCGTGCGTTGCATTCGGTCGTCCTCTGGTGGGATGGGGTGTTTGTTGTTCGCGCGGACGACGCGAGGGTGCGAGGCGCCGTCCGCGTGGGCGAACCCATGCTAGCGGCGGGCTTTCGCACGCATTGAAAGCGAGTGTTGCCCCGTGTGGCCGGCGCGTCGCCGTCTGTGACGCGCGCTCTTGGCGCGATGGCGCCCACGGGTCCACAATCGCGCAAACCCCAACGAGGAGAAGACGATGACCCGGATCGGCCTGGCGGCCCTTGCCGCCCTGGCGCTCGCCGCCGTACCTGCGTCGGCGCAGCCGCTACCCTTCCCGCAACGCGCCGTAACACTCGTGGTGCCCTTCGCCGCCGGAGGACCCGTGGACGTGGTCGCCCGCATCCTCGCCGAGCCGATGCGGAAGTCGCTCGGGCAGGCCGTGGTGGTGGAAAACACGACGGGCGCGGGTGGGAGCCTCGGCGTGGGCCGGGTGGCCCGCGCCACGCCGGACGGCTACACCCTGAGCATCGGCCACTGGAGCACGCACGTGGTGAACGGCGCCGTGTACCCGCTGAACTACGACCTGCTGAAGGACCTCGAGCCCATCGCGATGGTCGGCGGCAACCCGATGATCGTCGTCTCGAAGCCCGCGCTGCCCGCGGCGAACCTGAAGGAACTGGTCGCGTGGGTGAAGACGAACCAGGACAAGGTGAACGTGGGCACCGCCGGCGCGGGCTCGTCGACGCACATCGCCGGCATCTACTTCCAGAACGAGGTCGGCGCGAAGCTCGCCTTCATTCCCTACAAGGGCACCGGGCCGGCGATGCAGGACCTCATCGGCGGCCAGATCGACATGATGGTCGACCAGCTGTCCAATTCGCTGCCGCAGGTGCGCGGGGGCAAGATCAAGGGCTACGCCATCACGGCGAAGGAGCGCTCGCCGGCCGCGCCGGAGATCCCGACCGTCGACGAGGCGGGGCTGCCGGGCCTGCACATCGCGATCTGGTACGGCCTGTGGGCGCCGAAGGGCACGCCGAAGGACGTGATCGCGCGCCTGAACGCGGCGGTGGTGGCCGCCCTCGCGGACGGCCCGACGCGGGAGAAGCTGGCCGCCCTGGGCATGGAACTGGTGTCGCGGGAGCGGCAGGCGCCCGAGGCGCTGGGGGCCCACCAGAAGGCCGAGATCGAGAAGTGGTGGCCGATCATCAAGGCCGCCGGCATCAAGGTGAACTGAAGGAAGGGTTCGAAGGTGACGCGAAAGGGCGCTTTTTGTGAAACAGTCGACATTTTTTCGTCGCAATGCGCCCTAGAATGTCATTCGTAACGGGCGCCCCCGGGCGACTCCCCCTGAACCCCTTTCCCACCCGAGGCTTTCGACCATGAAGATGACCGCCTGGCTCGTCGGTGCCTTCATCACCCTGGCCGCCAACGCCGTCCCGGCCGCTCCCTCGGAAACGACGGTCCAGTCGATCGCCGCCGCCCGGAGCGAGATCCGCAGCGCCCGCGCCGCCATCGAGCGCGAGGACTGGGATCGCGCCATCGCCCGCCTGCAGGCGGCCGAGCGGCTCGACCCGGGCAGTGCCGACATCCAGAACCTGCTGGGTTATTCCTACCGGATGAAGGGCGACGTCGAGACGTCCTTCCGCTACTACCACCGCGCGCTGCAGATCAACCCGGATCACCGCGGCGCCCACGAGTACATCGGCCGCTCCTACCTGCTGCTCGGGCAGGAGGACAAGGCGCGTTCGCACCTCGCGCACCTGGAGCAGACGTGCCTGGGCGAATGCCCGGAGCGCGATTCGCTGCGCGCCGCCATCACCGAGGGCTGGCCCTGGCGCAAGGGCGTGCGCGTGGGAACCCGCGGCTACTAGCGCTCAGCCGGCCTGCAGGTACGCCGCCAGCTGGTCGTAGGTGGCGTTGAATCCGCCGTTCATCGATTCGTGCATCGCCCGGTACCGGGCGAGTTCGGCCTCGTTCGCCTGGAGGGGTCCGCCGCGCAGCGCGAGCGTGGTGCGCCCGTCGCTTTCCTCGAAGGTGAGGACGTTCAGCACCTCGAGCGGCCAGTCCTCGAAGAACGGCGCGCGCGTGAGGCCGCCCTCGGGGTCCGAGAACGAGGATACGTAGACCAGCCGCTTCATCGGGACGATCTCGCGGTACGTGAACCGGCCCCACATCTCCTGGCCCGCCGGCGAGCGCATGCCGTAGACGAAGGGGCCACCGGGGACGAGCTCGAATCGCTTCACCGTCGTCGCCATGCCCTTCACGCCCCACCACTTCGCGAGGCGGTCGGCTTCCGTGTGGGCCCTCCAGACGAGTTCGAGCGGCGCGCCGAACGTGCGCACGATCGTGAACGGGTCCTGCAGGACGAGGTGCTCGGCCAGTCGCGCCAGGTGCCCCGCGAGCCCCTCGAGCGCCCCGTGGGTCTCGATCACGTAGTCGCGGGCTTCGTCCGACGGGAAGTGCATCGTCATCGTGAGGCGCGTGCGCGCCCCCTCGGCGGCGAACCGCACCTCCACTTCGAACCGGATCGCCGCGGTCTCCCCGGCGCCGCCGTGCCGGTAGCGAAGCCGCGCCGGTTTCTCCACATCGATGAACGTGACGATGTTCTCGTAGTCGCGTCCGTCGGGGCCGTGCATCGTGAAGCACCACTCGCCGCCCGGCTCGATGGCGCAGTGCTTCGTCGTGGTGGCGAAGCCGCGCGGCCCCCACCATTCCCCCAGGTGCACGGGGTCGGTCCAGGCGCGCCACACGAGGTCGCGCGGGGCGTCGAGGAGGCGTTCGGCCAGGACTTGCTGCGGGGCGAGCCGGATGCCGTCGAGGTCTTTCATGGGCGGGGTTTCCTTTTTTCGGGGGTCACTTCTTCGCGCGCTTCCCGGCGCGCTTCGCGTCCTTCGCCTGGACTTCGCGAAGATAGCGTTCCAGGCCATCAAGTCTTTCCTCCCAGAGGCGGCGATAGGTGTCGATCCAGGCCGTGGCGTCCCCGAGGGGCGCGGGCTCGAGCCGGCAGGGGCGGAACTGCGCCTCGCGGCCGCGCGAGATGAGGCCCGCTTTCTCGAGCACCTTGAGGTGCTTGGTCACCGCGGGCAGGCTCATGGCGAAAGGCCCGGCGAGCTCGGTGACGGAAGCCTCCCCGGACGCGAGCCGCGCGAGGATGGCGCGGCGCGTGGGGTCGGCCAGGGCGGAAAAGGTGGCGCTCAGGCGGTCGGCGGGCATGGCGAGGTTAACCAGGCGGTTATTTAACCGAATGGTAAACCCGGCCGGGGCCGGGTTGTCAAGCGGTCCGGCCCGCGCCGGCCGGATCGGGCCCGGACGCCCCGCGTGCGCCCGCCCGGCCCGCCTCAGCCCGCCCGGCCGATGATCTGCGCGGTGGCGATCAGTTCCTCGAGCAGCGCCATCGAGGCGCGCCCCGAGATGGCGTAGGGATCGAGCGCCATCGTCTCGGAGTACTTGAGCAGCATCGAGGGGTTCACCTTGGCGAGGTTCACCTGGCCCATCGTCCAGCCGGCGAAGCGGCGCTCGGCGATCTCTTCGTAGTGCAGCACGACGACGTCGCGGTGGCGGTCGTCGCGGACGATCTGGTTGTAGAGCTGGTTCACCGGCCCGCGGCCCCCCTCGAGCACCTGCATGAAGATGTCGCCGCTCTGGCAGAGGATGCCGGTGATGCCGAGCGCCGGGTTGCGGGCGCGGGACTGCGCGAGGATGGCCTCGGTGATCTCGGGGGTCGCGGGCTGCGCGGACCGGCTGGCGTAGAGGAGTCGGACGAGCATGGCTATGGCTTTCTGATTGGGTGCCGGTGCTTCGCAACCACGGTTGTTCAGCCGTTCTTGCGGGAGAGCAGGGAGAGGAATTCGCGGCGCAGGTTGGCGTCCTTGAGGAAGGAGCCGCGCATCACGCTGTTGATCATCTTGGAATCGGTGTCCTTCACGCCGCGCCACTGCATGCAGAAGTGGTCGGC
>Ga0138256_10009350_pt1 | contig 10281 bp, 9 predicted proteins | sample KNB2016incub_MG_FD_105486 | JGI IMG/M metagenome (GOLD analysis project Ga0138256, IMG submission 105486) | Active sludge microbial communities from wastewater in Klosterneuburg, Austria - KNB2014incub_MG | ecosystem: Engineered > WWTP > Activated sludge > Unclassified | place: Austria... | reverse complement strand
CATACAAGCCGAAGAAGATTTAGCCTACTGGAAAAAAATTAACAACATAGTCGTTCTCAAAAAAATACGCAAACTAATTGAAGTAATTATTGAAACACCTTTTGATGGTATAGGCAAACCCGATCCACTAAAACATACCCTAACAGGTTGCTGGTCTCGCAGGATCGACAAAGAACATAGGCTTGTTTATGAAGTTACAAATGACTTGATTACTGTGCTTTCTTTGAAAGGACATTATCAAAAATAATAACGCTATTAGGATTTTGATAGTAGTCTATTACTTCTCTTTCTAGTAGTTCATATATGGAAGATAGGAAAGATTTTGGATGCGCGGGGAATCACGATATAAAAGTCCAGGCCACGATCCTGCTCGACTTATTACCCTGAATCATTGGTATCGTTTTTACTTCAATAGCACTCACTGACTTTAAAGTATTATATATATGATGAAGGCTTTTCTCTTTGGAGATCAGGGCTGTGAACCACCGGCACCTGGTTGAGCAAGCTTTACTTTCGAAGATCATCTTGGAGACGAATTTTTCCTCCCCTCCGACACACCATAGTTCATTTTTTTGACCACCAAAGTTCAATATAGGCTGGGTGATTTTTTTGCGTTTTAAATTTTGCAATTTTCTCACAGATCCAGCCAGGGCCTCAGCCTGGGAAGCATGAAAGGGTGGATTGCAGATAGTCACATCAAAAAATTCTTCCGGTTGTATGATTCCATAAAATATCTTATTGGGATTGGTTTGTAATCTCAGCGTGACCTTGTCTTTTAAAGCAGGATTGGAGTCTATGATTTGCCTCGAAGATGCTATAGCCAATGCATCTATGTCCGTCCCAACAAAGGACCAGCCATATTCCTGGACGCCAATGATAGGATAGATACAGCTTGCACCGACGCCGATATCAAGACATCGTATCTGTCTTCCTGGAAGGATTGTTATTTTGGCAGGATCGTACAATAGATCGGCCACATGGTGTATATAATCAGCGCGTCCGGGGATAGGTGGACACAAATACCCCGGCGGTATCTGCCAGAAGTCGATATGATAATAGGTTTTAAGCAACGCCTGGTTGAGCGAAATGACTGCTTCCGGATCAAAAAAATCAATCGACTGATCCTGATACTCATTTAATCTCACATAAGTAGCAAGGTCCGGACTATCTTTTATCAGCAAATCAAAATCATAGCGTTCACGATGTTTGTTGCGGGGATGTAACCCGGGCTTTACTTTGGAAAAAGTCTTTTTTGTGTCAGGCATCTAAACAAGTAGTGAAAGTAGCTCCATCCTCCGTGATAAATAAGGTGTGAGTTTACTAAAAGCTATGGCAAAATAAGAACAAGTATATTCATTGGATCAGAAAAATAAAAGCAATTAAATTAGTAGATCACCATTTATTAAAACATTTGTAACTTTTCTATCCAATTCACTTTTATATTTAAGTGGAGTATCCCTCTCACTCTGACTCAGAATTATAGTATTTTTCCCATCTAATTTTTGTCAAACTATGTATAAATCTATCTTGTTCTCTGCCCTTTTGTTCATCGGAAGCATGAGCTATGCTCAGAATAATTCTTATTTCTTATCCAGCCCCTGCCTGAGTCCTGATGGTCAGACCGTGATTTTTTGTTACGAAGGAGATCTTTGGAAAGCAGCCGTCAAGGATGGCATGGCGACGAGGCTCACTGCCATGCAGGGATATGAGACCTCTCCCCGGGTATCGCCGGATGGCCGATGGATTGCATTCACCGGCAGACAGTATGGCAATGGTGATCTCTACCTTATGCCGGTAGAAGGCGGAGAAATCAAACAAATCACTTTCCACAGCAGCAATGATGAGCTATACAGTTGGAGTTGGGATTCAAAATACTTATATTTTAACAGCAACCGGATGGGCCAGGTCGCAGGCTTCAAAATATCCATCGATGGAGGCACGCCTTACAGGGTTTTTGGAGATTATTTTTTTCAATATGATCATAACCTGATCGAACTTCCCGGCTCCGGCGAATTGTTTTTTAGTGATACCTGGGAAAGCAGTAATCAAGCGGCCCGCAAAAGATACAAGGGCCCCTTCAACCCTGAGATCCAATCTTATAATCTAAAAACAAAACAATTTAAAAAATACACTGACTGGGAAGGAAAGGATTTTTCTACCACCATTGATCGTAAAGGAAACATCTATTTTATATCAGATCAGGCCAATGGTGAATACAACTTGTACAGCCTGGATCATGGTATGAAAAAAGCACTTACTCAATTTTCCACTTCTATCAAATCTCCCCAGGTCAGTGCACAAGGTGATAAAATCGTCTTTGAAAAAGATTATCAACTCTGGCTATATGATACGCGAACTGATAAAGCATCCCAACTCAATATCGTGATCGTGCGCAACAATACCCTGCCCAAGGAAAAAGATTTTAATGTAAAAGGAAAAATTACTGCTTATGATGTATCCCCTGACGGAAAAAAACTTGCACTGGTATCGAGAGGAGAATTATTCGTCAGTGATATTGAAGGCAAGTTTATTCAACAAATCCATAGACCTACTGCAGAACGTGTCAAAGAAGTAAAGTGGCTTGCTAATAATAAAACTTTACTTTTTAGTCAGACTTTTGAGGGCTTCACCAATCTATATACCGTGCCAGCGGATAGCCTGGCAGCACCTGTGCAGATCACTCAGGATGCACGCAATAATCGAAACCTTGTCCTGAATACCAAACGCACCCAGGCAGTCTATTATAGTGGAAGAGATGAGGTCAGACTCCTTGATCTTTCAAGCATGAACAGTAAGATGATTATCAAAGATGAGATCTGGGGATTTCAAAACAGCGATCCTGGATTTTCTCCAAATGACGAATATGTAATCTATACTGCACGTAAAAATTTTGAACAAGACATCAAGGTCTACCATATTAAGGAGGACAAAATCATCAATATCACGGAGACAGATATCACCGAGACCAGTCCCATCTGGTCCCGCGATAGCCATTATATCTATTTTATTTCACAGCGATTAAAGCCCTTATATCCCTTAGGTTTGCCTGATGCCAAAGTGTATCGCTTGCCTTTGGAAAAGATAGACGAACCTTTCAAGATCGATAAATACCATGCACTTTTTAATGAGCAAAAAAAAGATACCACTAAGAAAATCAATAGTGATAGTACGCAATCCATCCACATCGATATGGATCTCATCATGGAACGCATGGAAGAGATCGGTCCCGAAGCAGGCACTCAATTTCTTCAGGCTGTATACCAAAAAGGGGACAAAACCAACGTACTGTATGTGAGTGATCATGGTGAAGGCAAAAGAGCCCTTTGGAAGACCACCATCGAACCTTTTGAATCCAATAAAACGGAGAAAATAGCTGGTACAGACAATGCTTTTGGTTTTGATATCGTGGAAGTAAGTGATAAATTATATTCGCTGCATAACGGCATTATCCATAAACTCAATCTGGATGGCAACAAGGCAGAACCTATTAATATTGATTTTACTTTTAGAAGGAATCTTTCAGCTGAGTTCAACCAAATGTTTTATGAAGCCTGGGCACAGATGGAAGAAAACTATTATGATGAAAGATTTCATGGCCTGGACTGGCTAAAAACCAAAGCACGATATAAACAATATTTGCCTTATCTCAATACGCGCGCTGATCTCCGCACACTGCTCAATGATATGCTGGGAGAGTTAAACTCATCTCATCAAGGATTTGGCACATTTGGTGATGACGAAAAGATTGACCTGCAAAATCAAACCATGGAGACCGGGATTATTTTTGAAAACGACCAACCTTACACCGTCAAAAAAATTCTTAAACGGTCAGCAGCAGATAAAAAAGGGATTGATATACTGCCCGGAGATGTTTTGATTAAAGTCAATGAAGAAAGTGTAAATCATGCCATCAACCGAAACGCTTATTTTACGGTGCCATCCAGAGACAAAGAACTACAATTAAGCTTTAACCGCCATGGTCAGACCATCGTCAATATGCTGCATCCGCAGGCTTCATTGTTTGATTCCAACTATGATGAATGGATCGATCAAAATCAAAAACGGGTCGATGAGAAAAGTAACCAGAGGATCGCTTACGGTTATATGAAAAATATGGGTCAGTATGAGCTTGATCATTTTATCATAGACATGACACACGAACTCAATAAAAAAGAAGCTTTGATCTTTGATCTGAGGTATAATACCGGAGGTAATGTGCATGATGAAGTATTGAAATTTTTGAGTCAGCGCTCCTACCTTCAGTGGAAATATCGTCAAGGTGGCTTATCGCCTCAATCCAATTTTGCTCCCAGTGACAAACCCATCATCTTATTGACCAATGAACAATCTTTGAGCGATGCAGAGATGACTGCTCAAGGATTTAAAGCGCTCAAACTTGGTAAAATCATTGGCAATGAGACTTATCATTGGATTATTTTCACGAGTGGAGTTGGCCTCGTAGATGGGTCCAACCTGCGGATGCCTGCCTGGGGCTGTTACACGCTGGATGGCAAAGACCTTGAAAAATCTGGTGTCCAGCCTGATATCTTAGTGATCAATAGTTTTGAAGATAAATTGTCTGGTCGTGACCCGCAACTGGATCGGGCGATTAGTGAAGCACTCAAGATGCTAAAATAAAGGATGGTTAGTTTCTCCAGTACGGATTGCCGGCTTCTACAAATTCAATCTTCATCGAGGGATAAAATTTTTTGAGCCAGTCTCTACAGTATCCCATACCGGACTCTTCGGAGTCGGCATGGCCCATGACGATCAATGCCCTTTGTTGACCTTCGGATATGGCATCCTGTACATAAGGCACCGTCTCCCATTCATTGCTTTCACCTACTATCAGGAGTTGGCAGTCTTTGTTTTTAAGCATATTAAAATGTGCTCCTGATCCAGCTGCACCTAGCACCAGACCTACCTTAGATATTTTAGTATTGGGGTTTCCCACTACCCGTATAGTCTTTGCTTTCATCTTTTGCTCCAATTCCTTCACTACTTTTTTTAATGATTTTTCCGGAATGTCTATGATATGCCAGGAGCTCATGGTATAAGCTTTCCAACCCAACCTGTCCAAGACACCCTCGTATACCTGGTCCGGATTGGTGCGGTGCAGGTGATCATGAAATCGCCATACCACCAGGCCATTGTCCCTGATATATTTCAACTTGGCCTCTTGTACCGGATCCCCTTCATGCAGCGTGAGATCATCAGTATGGCTATAAAAAGTAGGTTCGTGGGTGATAATAAAATTGCATCCCAAAGCTTTGGCTTTTTTCAATACATCCAGCGTAGCCATGAATGTAGTGGCTATACCGGTGACAACGGTATTGCCATCTCCCGCTTTAATATTATCGACCGTCTGAGCAGCCCAGTCGCAGGTCACCTCAGATTTTATTTTAGCTATGACCTCATTCACTGTGACCTGAGCCAGGATGGGGAAAGCCATCAGGCTGAGGATAAAAAAGCATAATCTCCCTCGATTGATTTTTTTCATTATTGCATTGTTGATTAATAAAACAACTATAAATGTAGCGAAGAAAAAATGAAGCATTGTATAACTGTAGAATCGTTGAATTGCCAATTAATGACTTCTGTCTTCTGCCTGCTGATTTCTGCCTGCTGACTGTTGATCCTACAGTTCTTTCCTCAATCTAGCCACGGGTATATTCAATTGCTCCCGATACTTCGCAATGGTTCTGCGGGCGATATTATATCCTTTGCGTTCGAGGGTTGTTTTTATTTTTTCGTCTGACAATGGTTTTTTCTTGCTTTCGCCACCGACCATGTCTGATATTATTTTTTTGACTTCGAGCGTGGACACCTCTTCTCCTTCCTGGGTCTGTAGCGATTCAGAGAAAAATTCTTTTAACCTTTTAGTTCCATATTCGGTCTGTACAAACTTGCTGTTGGCGACGCGGGATATCGTAGATATATCATAGCCCGAGATCTCGGCGATGTCTTTTAAGATCATGGGTTTGAGTTTTCGCTCATCACCTGTCTTAAAAAACTCCTGCTGATATTGCATGATGGCATACATCGTGCGGAACATGGTCTCCTGTCGTTGACGGATCGCATCAATAAACCATTTGGCACTGTCGATCTTTTGTTTGATAAAAAGGACAGCTTCTTTAGCCTGGCGCGAGGTCTTATTCGTTTTATAACTTTCTTTGTAGGAATTGAGCAGGTTTTTATATTGTTCACTGATATGAAGATCCGGGGCATTCCTGGAGTTGAGTGTGAGTTCGAGGAATCCATCACTGTTGAGTATGATAAAGTCAGGGATAATGTATTGGACAGACTGTGCGCTGGATTCGTTGAATGCGCTGGCAGGCTTGGGATTGAGCTTTAAGATTTCATCCATCACATCTTTGAGATCATCCCCTTGCAGATTAAGACCGCGCTCTAATTTGTGAAAATGTTTTTTAGTAAATTCTTCAAAATAAGTGGTCAATACAGCTAGTCCCGCCTCTATTTTTTTCTTTTGGTCCGGACTGTTACCTGGCTTGACAGCTTTGACTTTGAGTTGTATGATAAGACACTCCTGAAGGTCACGTGCTCCGATACCCGGGGGATCAAATTGTTGAACGGATTTGAGTATACCGAGTATTTCTTTTCTGGTGGCATCAATGTTTTGAGTAAACATCAGGTCGTCGATGATCGCCAAAGGGTCGCGGCGAAGGTATCCATCATCGTCTATACTACCTATGATATGGACTGCTATTTTATACTCCCTTTCGTTGAGGTTGAGCAAGCTCAGTTGGTTCATCAGGTATTCATGGAAGGTCCGCTCCACCGGCATGGGAGTTTGTTTCTCTTGTTCAGGAGTCGGTGTCTGACCTGTGCTGGTTTTATAGGTAGAGGGATCGTCTTCGAGATAATCCATGATATATTCATCCAGGATTTCATCTTTTTCGTTTTGCTCGTCGGTAGCTTTTTCTTCGCCTTCTCCGGCGAGATCAAATACATCGGCAGATTCATCATCTCCTTCTTCCAAAGCAGGATTGACCTCTAACTCTTCTTTGATACGCTGATCCAGGTTGACAGAGGGTATTTGAAGAAGCTTCATGAGCTGAATCTGCTGAGGAGACAGCTTTTGAAGCATTTTTTGACTAATCGACTGTTTTAGCATGATACTCTTCTTTGAAATACGGTTATGATCGATGAATGGTTCATCTTATGACAAATATATATCTCTTTAATCATATATTACATTATTGTCTAATATTTATTTTATTATATATTAACATTTTACATTTAACAATTAGGAAAATCTAATAAAATATCCCTTAGCCAATGAGGGATGAAAAAATTGGTGTTTCTTTGCATAGATTTTCACAAGTAGATTTTTTATTCGAAATGGAAGAAGTAAATACAAATTATGGCAAGAAGGGTTCTTGTTTTGGACTTTTCATATTATTTTTCTTTCTTTTTATCTTCCTGCTGATATGGGTGTATAGAATGAATGGAAAACTGACCTTTTAATCAGGTCCTTAGAGGATGAGTATCCAATACTGTTCAGATTAATTTATCTTTATCCAGTATTATTTGATAATCCAAATCCTCTGTTTATGTCGATTAATAGAAGAAAATTTTTAGGTGCAACTGTTTTGGCCGGTGCAGGATCTGTCTTGAAGGCAACCAACCAACCCCTTCCTTCAAAATCAGCAACCAGGACTTTCGCCAATGGCAAACCGGGCATCGGGGTCTTAGGAGTTGGCGCCAGGGGTCGCAATCATGTAGAACAATTATTGTACAGAGATGATTGTGAGGTCGTCGCTATTAATGATATAGATCAGTTTTCAATTGATGAATGCAATAAACTGTTTACTAAAGTCGGCAAACCTTTACCCAAGGTTTACCTCGATGGAGACAGAGGCTATCTCGAGTTGTTGCAAAACCCTGCTGTAGATGCCATCATCATTGCCACCCCCTGGGAGTGGCACAGCGAAATGGCCATCGCCGGAATGAAAGCGGGCAAATATGCCGCCACCGAAGTCTGTGGCTCTTTCTCTATCGACGAATGTTGGGAGCTGGTCAACACCCATGAAACTACAGGCAGCCATTTGTTTTTCCTGGAGAATGTATGTTATCGAAGAGATGTGATGGCTGTACTCAATATGGTGAGGCAAAATCTATTCGGAGAAATGATCCATTTTGAAGGTGGGTATCAACACGACCTGCGTGAAGTCAAATTTAATGATGGCAAACAATACTACGGTGGTGGTGTAGAATTTAATGAAAAAGGATTTCATGAGGCGCGATGGCGCACCCAACACTCCGTCATGCGTAATGGTGATCTCTATCCGACCCATGGAGTAGGCCCCATCGCTATGATGAATAATATCAACCGGGGCAATCGATTCATATATCTGACTTCTATGGCGAGCAAAGCCAGGGGCTTGCATGATTATATCATCAATCATCCCCGTGGTGGATCAGAGCATCCCAATGCCAAAATCGAATTTAAGTTAGGAGATGTGATCACTTCCATGATCAAGTGCAATAATGGGGAGACCATCACTTTGTTTCACGATACTAACCTGCCCAGGCCCTATTCGCTTGGATTCAGAGTACAGGGTACTAATGGGATTTGGATGGATGTCAACCAGTCTCTGATGATCCATGGCAAGACCAAAGACCATAGTTGGGAACCTGCCGAAGCCATGCTCAAAGTATATGATCATCCTCTCTGGAAAAAATATGAAAAAAAGGCCGAGAATGCAGGTCATGGTGGCATGGACTGGTTTGTCATCAATTCTTTTGTCGAATGTCTTAAGGCCAACAAACCAGCCACGATAGATGCATATGATGCGGCTACCTGGCTGTCGATCACTACGCTATCTGAAGAAAGTATAGCCCTGGGCAGTCATCCGGTGGCGTTCCCTGATTTCACCAGAGGTAGGTGGATCAAACGGAAGAATGAATTCGCATTAGGTGATATGTATTAAACCCTATCCCTTCCTAATACGTGCAGGCCAGAGTGAAAGTCTTCCCAAACGACTAAATTGGATCGCAAGTTGTACCCGACCTTTTTCTTTCACCATCCGGGCTCCTTCTTTCTGTTCCAGCGGAAGTCAAGTATATATATAAGCTTGCCTGCGATGAAGTCAAGAGCTTCCACACTTTCGTCTGCACAAGTAGCTAACATCACTCGTATAAGCCATGGTCACCAACATCAATCAAAATAATCAAGTCATCCCGAATGATAAAATCAATCAGAATCCGGTATTTTAAGTTGATCGAAACTGAGTAAAAAGTTTCAAGTTTTCCTTTAAGTCGATGCAGCCGTAAAGAAGGATGTACAGGATTATTTGCAAGTAAAGTAATTGTTTTGATGTATTGATTTCTCAGCGTTGGATGTTTCTTTTTAAAAAGTGACAACCTCTTTTCATAAGTGGTAGTCGTGACGAGTCTTGGCATCTCATTCAATCTTTGATTCTTTCCAGACACGGGATATATGTTCTTCTGCAGTCTCTATGACATAAATGCCTTTTTCAAAATCCTGCATCACTTCCTGATAAGCATGATCCAGCTCAATCTGGCGCATATACTCATACTGCTCCAGCGTCATCGCCACATATTTTGTCTTGCCGCGGACAGTGATGCCGACCTCTTTATGATCTTTAAGGCTTGCTTCAATTGCTTTTATTCCTTTGATTTTCAGTTCGTTAGCAGTTATCATATCATCGTGTTGTTAATCGTACGGTTAAAAGTACGGTTAATTTTTTTATTTTTATCGAAACTTACCAGAGTGGAAGTCAGGTCTGTGTTGAGTGAGCGATAGTATTCTTGTCCACACGCTAATGAAGATATGTTTCTCAATGAATACCAGAGAGCACGCTGCAGCACCAATATGTCTCGAAGCAGTAAAAGGAATATCCGCCATCATTTGTTTTGAATGGATATCCCTTATTTCTAAAGTTTCCGGCAGCATAGAATGAATACGATAGGCTTCGACGAATTCTTCCGTGAGTCCAAAGTCTCGCCCAAATCTTTTGATAGGATTGCCTACTACGCCCCCGAGCTCTGTATTGCGGATATTGATAGGTGCGACCGTACGCCAGTCCTTTTTATGCTTAAGCATCGTGAGTAAACCATACCAATTAGAGTGGTTGCCTTTATAGATTGCAGGATTGGGATTGATCGCACTATTCCATTCAATCGTATGTATTTTGGCCATGAGGGCGGCATTGATGAGCCTGGCGGTATGAAAAAGTTGATCATCACTCCAACCTTGATGGTGTTGTATCAGTTCGTCACAGATAGCATTATGTT
>Ga0138256_10009349_pt1 | contig 10283 bp, 7 predicted proteins | sample KNB2016incub_MG_FD_105486 | JGI IMG/M metagenome (GOLD analysis project Ga0138256, IMG submission 105486) | Active sludge microbial communities from wastewater in Klosterneuburg, Austria - KNB2014incub_MG | ecosystem: Engineered > WWTP > Activated sludge > Unclassified | place: Austria... | reverse complement strand
CTGGCCGTTGATGGCCGCGACGTGGCGATTCCCGCGACTGCCACGCGCGGCCGCTTGGCTCGGCTACTCATTGGTCCTGGCCGTATCACCGCACAATCGCGCTGATTGGCCACGTCTCATCCACTGAAATTCATCGACGTAGACCGATCAGATCAAATTATGAGTAGCCTGATTCAGCCAGTGCGCGGCATGAACGACGTGTTAGTCGAGGAGACCCCGGTCTGGCAGCTTGTGGAACGGATGGCAGCCGATTTGTTGAGCGCCTATGGCTACCAGGAGATGCGCGTGCCGGTGGTCGAAAACACGCAGTTGTTCAAGCGCGCGATCGGCGAGTTCACCGATGTGGTCGAGAAGGAGATGTACACGTTCACGGACGCGGGAGGCGAAAGTCTCACGCTGCGACCGGAAGCGACGGCGGGAATGGTGAGGGCCGCGATCTCGAACGGCCTGTTGCGTGGCGCGCGCCTGAAAGTCTGGTGCATCGGGCCGATGTTTCGGCACGAGAAGCCGCAGAAGGGTCGCTATCGGCAGTTCCATCAAGTCGATGTCGAAGCGATTGGATTCGCCGGCCCGGATGTTGACATCGAATTGATAGCGTTGACGGCGCGCTTGTGGCAAAAGCTCGGCATCGAGCGCGTCACACTGCAAATCAACTCGCTCGGAACGGCGGATTCCCGTCGCGACTATCGTGCGTTGTTACAGGACTATTTTCGTGCGCAGTTCGATGTGCTGGATGCCGACAGCCGGCGCCGACTCGAGGGCAATCCTCTGCGGATACTCGACAGCAAGAATCCCGACTTGCAAGCACTGATCGCTGGCGCACCCTTGCTAACCGAACACCTGGATGTCGAGTCCGCAGCGCATTTCGCAGCTCTGCGCCGTGGACTGGACGCCCTGGGTATCCCGTATGCCGTTAATCCACGCTTGGTCCGCGGTCTCGATTACTATTCGCGCACGGTATTCGAGTGGACGACCGACGCGCTCGGCTCGCAGGACGCCGTGTGTTCGGGTGGCCGCTACGACGGCCTGATTTCCCAACTGGGCGGCGATGCCACACCGGCTATCGGTTTCGCCATGGGTGTGGAGCGCATCGTCGAGCTGGTCCGACAGGCTGGCAGCACGCCAGCGCCGCCGCTGCCGGATGTTTATGTCATTGCGCAAGGTGACGCCGGCGTGCAGGCTGCGCTGGTCGCGGCCGAACGATTGCGGCACGAGTTGCCAGACCGCGTCGTGCACGTGAATCTGGGTGGCGGCAACTTCAAAGCGCAGTTTCGACGTGCTGACAAGAGTGGCGCATCCTATGCGTTGATCCTCGGTGACGATGAGATTGCTCGCGGGGTTGCAGGTTGGAAGTCGTTGCGCGACGACGATGCGCAGCGCGAACTGCCACTCGCCGATCTCGCGCGACAGGTTGAGACTGCGCTCGCCGCGCGCGCCGAGCGGGTGAATTGAAAGTGAGGTTTATGTGAGCGATTTCAGTGATGAGGAACAATGGGAAGAGGTCAAGCGCTGGCTGCGACAGAATCTGCCGTGGATCGCCGCAGGTGTGGTGATCGGAATTGGCGGTCTCGTCGGCTGGCGCGCCTGGGAGGCGCGACAGGTGCGCATCGCCCAGGACGCGAGTACGCGCTTTGAGCAGGTCGTGGATGCTTTCAATCGCACGGATCGGACGCGCGCGTTCACGCTGGTCGATGAGCTAACGCGCGACTATGCGGCGACACCGTATGCCGATCTCGCTACGCTGGTCGCTGCACGTTCGCATGTGGAAGCGAACGAACTCGACAAAGCTGCGGAGCGTCTCACTGCGGTGATGAACGGTTCGAAGGACGCGGAAATCCGCTTGATCGCCCGCTTGCGCTTGGCGCGAGTCCTGTCGGCGCAGGGAAAGCATGACGAGGCCATCGCTGTACTGAACGCTGCTCAGCCGGGCAAGTTCAAGCCCCGCTTCGACGAGGCTCGAGGCGATATTCTGTATGCGAAGGGCAATCGTGCCGAAGCGCTCGCGGCATACCAGGAGGCGTACAAGACGAGCGACGCGGGCGTCGTCGACCCCGACCTGCTTGCGCTCAAGATTCGCGATCTGGGCGGCAAACTGGCTGACTCAGCGACGACAGCGGCACAAACAACAGCAGCCGCCACACCATGATGCGATTCACCGTGAGGCACGAGCCAATGAGAAACTGGTTGGCGCTGAGTGCGCTCATGTTGTTAGTGGCTTGCTCGAAGGAAAAGCCTGTCGATCTGCCGTCCGAGCTGGTGGATTTCAAGGCGTCAGCAAAGGTGGAACGCCTGTGGAGCGCGCGCATCGGTGGCGATGACGAAGTCCTGCGGCTCGGGCTGGGTCTCGCGGTGGCGGGCGATCGGCTGTATGCGGCCGGACATGGCGGCGACGTCGTTGCCTTCGAGCGCGAGACCGGTAAGTCGGTCTGGCGGACGCAAACCAAAGTCAGGCTTTCCGGCGCTACCGGCGTGGGCGATGATCTGGTAGTGGTGGGCTCGAGCGAAGGCGATGTCATCGCACTCGCGATTGCCGATGGCGCGGTGCGCTGGCGTGTCAAAGTTCGCGGTGAGATCCTGTCGGCGCCGGCCGTGAGTGCCAACATCGTCGTTGTCCGCACCGTCGATGGTCGCTTGCGCGGGCTCGCCGCGAGCGACGGCAAACAGATCTGGGAAACTGAAGAACAGGTCCCGCGCCTGTCGCTGCGCGGCACCGCGACGCCCGTGATCGTGCACGATCTCGTGATCGCGGGTTTCGACAATGGCAAGGTGCTCGCCTCGAGCCTGGCCAATGGCGATACGGTATGGGATACGCAGGTCAGCGCGCCCAAGGGTCGCACCGAACTCGAACGTCTGGTGGATATCGATTCCGCGGTCAAGATTGCCGATGACGACGTATTCGTCGTGGGCTTTCAAGGACGTGCGGCCATGCTGGCGCTCGATTCCGGGCAGATCTGGTGGACTCGCGACGTTTCGAGCTATCGGGGTGTCGATATCGATGACAATGCCATGTACGTGGCTGCCGCCGACGGTCAGGTATTAGCGCTGCAGCGGCGCACCGGAGTCGAGCTGTGGCACCAGGACATGCTCAAGTATCGACGCCTGTCGGCGCCCGTGGTCGTGGGCGAGTTCGTCGCCGTGGCCGATTTCGAGGGCTACATGCACTGGTTGGACAAGACCAACGGTAACCTCGCGGCGCGCATTGGTGGTATTGGTGGACGGGTATCCACGCCGCCCGTGGCGGTCGACGGTGTGGTCTATCTGATTTCCGACAGCGGCCGCATCAGCGCGTTGCGCGCCTCGCGCATCGCCGCCACTAACTAGCGCGCCAGCACGCGTCGCAAGGGGACTATCATGCTGCCGGTCGTTGCGCTCGTCGGGCGCCCGAACGTCGGTAAATCAACGCTCTTCAACACGCTGACCGGCACCCAGGATGCCATCGTGGCCGACGTGCCCGGTGTCACGCGCGATCGCCAGTATGGCTATGGACGACTGGGTCTCGTGCCCTACGTGGTGATCGACACTGGCGGACTGGTCGAACAGCCGTCCGGCATGGATGCGCTGATGCGAATTCAGACCGAGCGCGCCGTGGCGGAAGCCGATCGGGTCGTATTCATCACGGACGCTCGTGCGGGGCTGACGCCGCAGGATCACGTGATCGCGCGCGAATTGCGCAAGGCAGGCAAGCCGGTGCTGCTCGCGGTGAACAAGGCTGAGGGCATGGACATCGCCATCGTTGGCGCGGACTTCTATTCGTTAGGACTGGGCGATCCCTGGGGAATCTCGGCGCAGCGCGGCCAGGGGTGCGAGAAGCTGATGGCGAGCGTGCTCGAGGGCTTCGAGCCACTGCCGGCCGCCGAACCCGAAGAAGACGGGTCGATCCGCATCGCCATCATTGGGCGGCCCAACGTCGGCAAGTCGACACTTCTGAATCGGTTGTTAGGCGAGGAACGCGTGATCGCTAGCGACATTCCCGGCACGACGCGCGACAGTATTCTGGTGCCGTTCAAACGCGATGATCGCGACTTTCTCCTGATCGACACCGCAGGCGTGCGGCGTCGCTCCAAGGTCGAGGACGAGATCGAGCAAGCGAGCGTCGCGGCGACCTTGCAGGCGATCGATTACGCGCATGTCGTCGTGATGGTCGCAGACGCGCACGACGCCATCGGCATGCAGGATGCGAGTGTGCTGGGTATTGCCTTGCAACGCGGCCGAGCGCTGATCATTGCCGTCAATAAGTGGGACAACATCGAAGTCGAGCAGCGCGAGGAGATTCGCCGCCAGCTCGAGCTGAAGCTCGATTTCGTGCCTTACGCGCCGGTATATTTCATTTCTGCACTGCACGGCACTGCGGTCGGCGATTTGATGGCAGCTGTGGTGCGAGCCTACGAGGGCGCAATGCGCCAGATCCCAACGCCGCAACTCACCCGCGCCCTCGAGGCGGCGATCGTGCGCAATGCGCCGCCGATCTCGGGCGGACGACGGATCAAGCTGCGCTATGCGCATCAGGGCGGACGGAATCCACCGCGCATCGTGGTCCACGGTAGTAAGGCGGGCAACGTGCCCGAGGCCTATAAGCGCTACCTGGCTAACCAGTTCCGCGAGCAATTCGATCTGTATGCCACGCCCGTCGCGGTGGAGTTCCGCAGCGACGCGAATCCGTTTCTGCGCGACAAGCCGAGAGAAAAACGCGGCACCAAGACGTTCAATCTGGAGCGCCGCGAACGGCGTATCAAGAAGACTCGAGCCAAGCGCGAGCAATAGCCCAAGCGACCTCCGATCGGCTGATCGGCGGCCGCTACGCCTGACCCGGCGACACTTTGCTTGCGATGCGCGTACAGTCGGCAGTGATGGTCTCGCGCTACCGACCACTGGTTGCCTACTCCGTGCTGCTGGCTGCGGTCGCCGCGCTGTGGCTGTTTGCGGAGCTGCGAGAAGGCGCGGAGTTTCCACCTGCCTGGCTATTTGCCGCATGCGTGGCGACCAACCTCTTCGTCTGGCGTTTTGGGCTGCCCGCGCCGCGCGTCGGACTTATTTCGCTCGAACGTTTACTGCATGTCGGGCTGCTGTTGGTTTGGTCTGCTCCGGTGGCCGCCACCATCTGTGCGGTCGCATCGCTGGCCTGGCCGCTCGTGAGTCGCGGCTACAGTCACGGGTCGTGGCGCACCGCGGTGCTGCGCGGTATCCACAATGCGGGCATGACGGTCGTGATGATGCTCGCCGCGAACATGGCTTACGTCGCACTCGATGGTCGACATCCGCTCGCCGGGATCGGGCTGGTGGATGTTGTGCCACTCGCGACACTCGCGCTGGTCATGCAGCTGGTGAATGTCGTATTGATGACCCTGTTCTTCTATTTCGATGGTCGTACCATTGGGCGGATCGTCACACCGCTCTATGCGCTGTCAGATTTCATCTTCGTGCCGGCGGGCGTGCTCGCAGCGTTGCTGTTCAATTCCGGCAGCGTAGCGACATTCTCCCTGTTCCTGGCGCTGATGGCCTTGTTCGTTTTGAGCTTCAACGGGATCGGTGGTGCGCTATCCGTGGCGGCGACGCAGCGCGATTCGTTAGCGCGTGTTTCGCAGACGCGTCGTGCGCTGCGTGGTGCCAGGCGCGTCGATGATCTGGGAAAGCGGATTCTGGCAGAGACGCACTCGCTGCTGCGCTTTGACGAGTTCCATCTGGGGCTGGTCGAGCCTGAGCGGCGGATACTCGATATCCGAATCCACGAGCGCGGCCAGTCGCTGATGCCGCGACATCAGCGGCCTCTCGACGCGGGGCTGTTCGGCTGGGTGATTGAGCATCGCGAGTCGATACTCGTGCAGCGTTGGGCTGACGTGCCAGCGATTCTGCAGGCTCGGGCTGAACTGGCGGAGTATGACAATGGCGCGCTGTTGATCGTTCCATTGAAGGACGAGAATGAGATCATCGGACTATTGAGCGTGCAACACTCCAAAGCCGGCATGTATGGCGATGCGGATCTGCATTTGTTCGAACAGCTTGCGGGGCAGGTGGCTGCGTCGATTGCCGACGCTCGTGCGTTCGAAGAATTGGCGGACTACCAACTGCGTCTCGAGGAAAAGGTTGTGGAGCGCACCGGCGAGCTCGAGCGCGCAAACCGCGAGAAGGAGCGGCTGATTGCGGCCTTGGGAGAGCGCAGCGTGACGCTCGAGCGGCAGGCGGAGGAGGATCCACTGACTGGCATTGCCAATCGCCGGCGTTTCGCCAGTCGCTTGATGGACGAAATGGATGTGGCACGCACGACGGGCCGCCCGCTGACCCTCGCCATCGCCGATCTGGATCGCTTCAAGATCGTCAATGATCGACTCGGCCATGCGGTCGGCGATGAGGTCTTGCGGCACAGTGCCACCATCATGAAGCAGATCTGTCGGTCGACCGATCTAGTCGCGCGCGTTGGCGGCGAGGAATTTGCGATCGTCCTGCCGGCTACCAACCATAAGGATGCGCTAACGCTGTGCGACACGCTGCGAATTGCGATCGAGAAATACGACTGGTCTCAGCTAAGCCCCCATTTGCGTGTAACGCTCAGCCTCGGGTTGGCGCAATGGAGCGAAGGCATCGATTCGACTGCCCTGCAAGAGCTGGCCGATCAACAGCTGTACGAGGCCAAGCGAGCCGGACGCAACCGCGTGGCGTGATGAAGCGGCGCAATGCATTGCGCCGCGCCCAGAGAGCTTCAAGGTTTCGGCAGGAAGAGCAGTGGTTCGACCATGCTGCGATTGAGCGCTACGCCGAAGTGCAGATGCGGCCCGGTGGCGCGGCCCGTAGCGCCAACATGGCCGATGGCTTGACCTGGCGCTATCGAGTCGCCCGGTTTCACGCCGATCTTGGACAAGTGGCAATACATCGTCACGACGCCTTGGCCGTGGTCGATGAAGATCGTCTTGCCATTGAAGAAATAGTCGCCGGTCGCGACAACGACACCGGCCGCTGGCGCTTTGACAATGGTCCCGGTCGGCGCTGCGATATCGAGGCCGGAATGTGGATTGCGCGCCTGGTTGTTGAAGTAGCGTCGAAATCCGAACGGGCTGGATGTCCTGCCTCGCAGCGGCCATGCGAAAGCGAGCGTCGTCGGTGCGTGCGCCGAGAAGGTAGCCAGGGCATTGCTTTGCAGCGTGCGCTCGCGTTCGTAGCGCGCCAGATCCGTGGCCGACAAATCGACCTGGCGCGGCGCGACCTTGAGGTACTGGGCCGGATACTTCTTGTCGTTGACGGTGAAGCTGATCTCTTGCTGAGTCGTTGGCGAGCCGTCAAGTCGGGTGTTAGTGACTAACAGGTGCTGTTCGCCGGGTTCGGTGCTCAGCGGGATGCCCACCACCGCTTGCCACTCGTCATTGCGTTGAGTGACTAGCACGTGCGCGCCGCCGAACCACGCCATCGGCGCGGCGCTTGTCGCAGGACCCAAGGGCACAATGACAACGCCGCCGGGCACGGCCGACTGCCGCGGCAAATCGTCCGCCTGAGCTGCGAGGGTCGATTCTGCACAGAGCAGGACCAACGAGATAAGAGCCAGGACATGTCTGCTAGTCATGGTCGTCATTGCGGCTTGCGGTGACCGACGCCGTGATTCGCCCGCGTGCGAGCCGCGCATCGATGGTATCGCCGGGCTCGAGCGCTGCCGCCGTTGTGACGATGCGACCATCGTTGGCGTTGGTCACGATGGCAAAGCCGCGCTCGAGCGTAGCGAGCGGACTGACGGTATCGAGCGCACGTACTGCGAGTGACAGGCGCTGTGTCAGATTTGAGAGAAGCTTGCGGGCCGCGTGCAACATACGTTGCTCAAGGGCTGCCCGTAGCGCTTCGAGCAGGGCGAGTTTTTGCGACGGATTGCGCTGCGCAAAGCGTGCTGTGAGCTGCGCCAAGCGATCACGCGCCTGCAGCCACACACCGCGCTGCGCAGCGATCAGGCGCTGTTCGAGATCATCGAGACGCTGCACCTGCTGCGCCAGTCGCGCGCCGGGCTGGGAAATCGCGAGCCTGTGGCGCAGACTTGCGAGCTGCTCAGCATGTGCCCGCAGCGCCCGGTTCACACAGCGAACGAGCTGCGCTTCACGAGCGACGAGTGCAGCTAACCACTCGCGTCCGTCGGGTACCACCAGCTGCGCCGCGGCCGTTGGTGTGGGAGCGCGCACGTCCGCGACGAAGTCCGCGATCGTTACGTCTACCTCGTGGCCGACGCCGCTAACAATCGGAATGGCGCAAGCACTGATCGCTCGCGCAACTCGTTCATCATTGAAGCACCACAGGTCTTCGAGCGAGCCACCGCCGCGCGCGACGATCAGCACGTCGCATTCGGCGCGCGCCTGCGCTCGTTCGATCGCCGCCACGATCTCGGCGGCTGCCGCTGCCCCTTGGACCGCGGTCGGATAGAGGATCACCGGTACCGCTGCGAAACGGCGCGCCAACACATGGAGTATGTCGCGTATCGCGGCGCCCGACGGCGAAGTGATTACACCGATGCGCCGCGGAATCTCGGGCAGCGGCCGCTTGCGCTCCGCGTCGAACAGGCCCTCGGCCGCGAGCTTGGTCTTGAGCTTCTCGAACTCGCGCTGCAGCGCCCCAAGTCCGGCTTCTTCGACGTGCTCGACAATCAGCTGGAAGTCGCCGCGCGGTTCGTACAGGCCGACGCGCGCACGCGCCAGCACCTGCATGCCGTCTTTCGGCCGAAATCCGACTCCGGCGTTGCGGGTTTTCCACATCGCGCAGCGCACCTGGGCGGCACCGTCCTTGAGCGAGAAATACCAGTGGCCTGAGGCGGGGACGGCGAGATTCGAGAGTTCTGCCTCGATCCAGATGACCGGCATGCCCGATTCGAGCAGCAGTCGGACTTCGCGATTCAGCCGCGAGACCGAGTACACGTCGCGCTCGGGTACCACCCCCCCGGGGGTGCGTCTTGGCCGCAGCGGGCGCTCATGGAAGCTCATCTTGCGAGTGTATCGCGCGAGGGCGCGGGGTGGCGCTGAGGTTTACCGCGCTCGGCTGGCACCGTACAATCTCACACCGCCAGCCAGCACTAATATCGCATGCGTATTCTCGAAGAAGCACTGACCTTCGACGATGTTCTTTTGGTCCCCGCTTACTCCGAGGTGCTGCCTCGCGAGGTCGACCTCACAACGCGCCTCACGCGCAATATCAGCCTCAATCTGCCGGTTGTTTCCGCGGCGATGGACACCGTCACCGAAGCGCGGCTCGCGATCACGATCGCGCAAGAAGGCGGCATTCGCATCGACCCCACGAGTCTGAAGATCGAGGGCCAGGCGCGAGAAGTGACGCGCGTGAAGAAGTTCGAGAGCGGTGTCATCAAGGATCCGATCACCGTGCCGCCGGATACGACCATTCGACAGGTGCTCGATCTCACGCGCGCGCACGGCATTTCGGGCGTGCCGGTGGTGCAGGGCCGGCACGTGCTCGGCATCGTGACCCATCGCGATCTGCGTTTCGAAGAGCAGCTCGATGCGCCTGTGTCGACCGTGATGACGCCCAGGCAGCGCCTCGTCACCGTGCGCGAGAATGCACCCAAAGAGGAAGTCCTGTTGCTGCTGCACAAGCACCGCATCGAAAAGGTGTTAGTGGTCGGTGATGACATGGAACTGAAGGGCATGATCACCGTCAAGGATTTCCAGAAGGCGAAGGAATTCCCACGGGCGTGCAAAGACTCTACCGGTCGGCTGCGCGTCGGCGCGGCTTTGGGCACGACGCCGGACACACTCGATCGCGTGGCTGCCCTGCGCGAGGCGGGCGTGGATGTGGTCGTCGTCGATACCGCGCACGGTCACTCACGGGGCGTGCTCGAGACCATCGCGCGCATCAAAGCGAAGTATGGCGATCTGCAGGTGATCGGCGGCAATATCGCAACTGCGGAGGCTGCGCGAGATCTTGTCAAGGCTGGCGCGGACGCGGTCAAGGTCGGCATTGGACCGGGTTCCATCTGTACGACGCGCATCGTCGCCGGCGTTGGTGTGCCGCAGATTTCAGCGGTTGCCAACGTGGCCGAGGCCATCCGCGATGAAGTGCCCGTCATTGCCGATGGCGGCATTCGTTTCTCAGGCGATCTCGCCAAGGCGATTGTTGCGGGCGCGAATGCCGTGATGATCGGCAGTATGTTCGCCGGCACCGAGGAGTCGCCCGGCAAGGTCGAGCTCTATCAAGGCGCCTCGTACAAAGCTTATCGCGGTATGGGTTCACTCGGCGCGATGGGTGAGCGGCACGGCTCCGCCGAGCGGTATTTCCAGGATGCCGCCACGGAACTCGAGAAGCTCGTGCCG
>Ga0138256_10009348_pt1 | contig 10283 bp, 11 predicted proteins | sample KNB2016incub_MG_FD_105486 | JGI IMG/M metagenome (GOLD analysis project Ga0138256, IMG submission 105486) | Active sludge microbial communities from wastewater in Klosterneuburg, Austria - KNB2014incub_MG | ecosystem: Engineered > WWTP > Activated sludge > Unclassified | place: Austria... | reverse complement strand
TGGTACACCATAATGTCTGGAAAGAGCGCTCCCTCTTCCTGCTCAACTTCCTCAAAAACCCACTCCGCAATGCCTCGGTGATCCCCAGTTCGAAGGCCGCCGGCAGGGCTATCGTCTCCGGAATCGACTGGGACAAGGTCCAGACCGTCGTCGAATTAGGCCCCGGCAATGGCACCTTCACCCATGAACTCATCGCCCGCAGCAAGCCCGGCACCCATATCATCCTCATCGAACTCGAAGAGACCTATGTGGACCTCCTGCGCCATAAATTCGGCAACCGCGTCACCGTTGTCCACGACAGTGCCCACCGTATGAATGAGATCCTCCGGGACATGAACCTATCCAAAGCCGACCTCATTGTCTCAAGTCTTCCATTCCTTCAAAAGCAAATCAGCCGCATGATCTTCGCGGCCATCCTCGAGCAGACCAAACACGGCGCCGCCTATCGGTTCTTTACGTACATGCCACCTGTGATGAAATGGTTTTATCGCGGACTCCCACTCCACAAGGTGAAGTATGTGTTTAATAATATTCCGCCGATGTGGATATATGGGATAAACTAATGTTTGCCAAAGTGGTCATCCTGAAACTGTAGCAGTGGTTTCATTTCCTTTTTTTTGTTTTTAAATTCCTTTTGATACCTAGTGCTTTCTCAATTTCTACCTTTTCTTTTGTCAGTCAGCCATCTTTTGTTTTAAGCAGTATGCCAAAGACAAGAGGCTTAACCCTATGGTCAATAGTGAAGTAATGGTGTTGAGGAAATTTGTTTATAATGGTTTAATTCTAGCCGAAGTGCGGAGTTTGAATCGAACCAAAATCCGAGCACCGGTATATTTCTTAGGAGCACAAAAAAGTTTTTATCCGTTCAATATGCGTTAGAATTATTTAATGTGGTGAGTACGCACGTATTAACAATATTTAAGTCTCCAATCTAACTGAATAGGATCAATAAAATGTGGCAGATCGATTTTATCTGGAATGAAGGCGTAATTTTCCCTTCTTCGAGCAATTTCTGATAGAACTACATCACCATTTGGTCTGATTTTTAAATTATTAGAATCGAATAAAGTATGAATGTCTGCTCGCATACATATACCGTTTAAAAGCTCATCAGAACCATTATATTTTACTGGTTTAATGTGGGCAGCTTCTAATACAGTTTCTATTTTAACACCAGTAATCAAGCAAGTTGATTGATAGGCTTCAAGAATCATTCTTCTAAAGGCATTTTGATTTGGTCTTTCAAAAACTTCTCTCACTACTTTTTTCCTCTCAATATTTGCAGGAATTTGTGAATTTTTAATTATTCTTTCAATTCTATCTAGTTCAGTTTCTTTTGTTTGAATTGAATACAATTCGTCAATTTCCTCTATTGAAATACTGCCTAGGAAATACTTTTCACTTAGATTGTGTCCTGCTGAAAAACGCCTGCAAAAACCATAATTTGACAAATAAAGCATGAATACTCTCGCCATCCTTTTAACATTCGATTCAGGCACACAGACTGGCCAGGTAGTAAGATCAATTCTATTTTGTCTAAAAAGAGTAATAGCTTCAATATACTCATCAATAGTTCCGTTGTCTCCGGCAAGTGGAATCACTAGTTTTATGAGCTCTTCTACTGATATGTATCCTTCTTGAGTCCCAAGCCTTTCATGCAAAGTGCTAATAATATTCAGAATTATCTCAAAAGGCTTTATTATCAAATCAATTTGATCCCACTCAGTTGTGTCTTCCTCAATCCTTCTATTAGGTAATTCAAAAGTTAAAATAATTGTTGAGGCAAATTCTACTTGAGTTATCTCTCCGTCTGCAAGTTGTCGCCCAAAGTTTGTTAAGATGATTAGACCTCTTGAGTTTTCTTCGAGCATTCCAAGCCCTCTCCAATATTGACCTGAATTTCTGAATATGTTGCGCTCAGGTGAACGGACAAGGTTTACAGTTGATTCAGTTTCTCTCTGCACAACTTTAAGAGCATCATTTACCGAGCTGGAGCTAAATCGATCAAATTCGTTATCTCTTAGCACTCTGAGAATACCTAAATAAATTGGAGGATCATTTAATGATTCGGTGGGTGTGTAAACTGCCCATCTCCATTTATAATTGGAAAACGGTTTCCTTGGTATCCTCATATTTCTTTTGCGTTAGATTTAGTGGAAACTGTTTGCCTATCTGATAGGCCAGTAAGGGAGGAACTGCATTTCCTATTTGCCTATATGCAGATGAATTCGTTCCTTCAAAAAAGAAGTCAACTGGGAATGATTGTGTTAAAGCTAATTCCCTTACTGACATTCTTCTGTGGTTGTTTGGGTGATGCAATACAACAACCCCGCCTTTTTCATCTCCTCTAGCTGTGACAGTTGGAGCAGGTTTCGTGGGATCAATGGCTCTATTACCAAGATAACCATTAAATTTTAACTTGAATTTTGAATATGTATGATTAACTAAATTATGCTCATCTTCAGGTTCAGGAATGCTTTTTAATGCTTCTCCAATTGAGACCCAATTTTTCTTGTTATCAAACAGATTAGATTCATTTCCATGTGTGGGAAGAGGATATTGTAAATCGAAATCAATATCATTTCTTACTCCTAAAATAATTACCCGTTCTCTTTTTTGAGGGACGCCAAAATTTGCAGCATTCAAAACTTTGTGTTTAACGCGATAACCTGCTTTTCTAAAATCATCAATTATCATCTCAAATATTCTTCCTTGCATCAAACTTAAAATCCCCTTAACATTCTCAGCAAGGAAAAATTTTGGTTGCTTATCTACTAGGACCCTCAGCAATTCTAAGTAGAGCTTATTCCGCTCATCATTTTCTCCTCGTTTTGCATTTGCTACTGAAAATCCTTGACAAGGGAAGCCACCAATCAAAATATCATGATCAGGTATTGCATCGGATTTGATATTTGAAATATCATCACAAATAATATGACTACCTATATTCTTACGGTAGGTTTTTACCGCATCTTTAAAGTTATCATTAGCCCAAATAATATCATGTCCTGCTTGAATAAAACCAAGATCTAATCCGCCCGCACCTGAAAAAAGAGAAACTACTTTCATGCTAATACGGCTTCAAGTTCTTTTAATTTATCACCAAGTTGTTTTCCAAATAGAACAGGTACTGCATTTCCTACTTGTCGATACATTGAACCCATAGAACCAACAAATTCAAAATTAACTGGAAATGTTTGCACTATAGCGCTTTCGCGAACACTCATTCTTCTTTGATTACCAGGATGCTGAATTGCACAAACACCTCCTTTACCATTACCCCTAGCCAAAATTGTTGGTGAAGGCTTATTTGGATCTGTTTCCCTGTGACCAGTAAAATTTCTGTTGGTAACTTTATACTTCGAATATATGTGATTTTTGATATTGGATCTAGGGTCATCTGGATCTGGAATTCCTTGTAATGCCTTAGAAATGCTTACCCATTTGGATTTGTCGTGTGTTGGTTCAGGAAATTGAAAGTCTTGGTCGACTGGAATGTCTTTTCGTGTACCTGCAATTATTACTCTTATTCTTGTTTGTGGAACTCCAAAGTCAGCAGTATTGAATGCTTTGTATTTCACTCTATAACCTGCATCTGTGAAATCTTTTACAATTTGTTTAATGGCATTGCCATTATCTAAGGAGAGTATACCTCTAACGTTTTCAGCAAGAAAATAATCAGGCTTTTTACCTTTTATTATTCGGTAAAACTGTCTATAAAGTTTGTTTCTTTCGTCTGTAGTTGTTCGCAGCATATTAGCTAATGAAAAACCTTGACATGGAAAACCTCCTACAACAACATCGCAGAAGGGAATTTCACCTAACGTTATTTTCGATATGTCGTCGCAAATAATGTGCTCTCCAATGTTCAACTTATAAGTTTCGCAACTATCAACATCAATGTCATTAGCCCAAATAATTTCATGCCCTGCCTCAATCAATCCTAAATCTAAACCACCGGCACCTGAAAATAGTGATACAATCTTCATACAGTATTCTTGTTGTGTGCTTTAATATATTTGACTTTTTTCTCTGCAACTCTCAATGCCTCTGTTGCACAATCTTCTTCAGCAATTTCATATGCAATCTTTTCACTTAGAAATTGTATCATCAGTTTTTCACTGTCAATTTCTAAGATTTCAGAAAGCTTTCTGATATTCTCTTTGCTTGGTTTCCTGGCTCCCTTCTCTATCTTGCTTAAGATTGCCTGGTCAATATCTAAATAGGCCGCAACCTGTCGGAGAAGCAAACCCTTGGATTCTCTCTTAGACTTCAATATTTGACCTAAAGTTTCCATTTGACGGAATTTACTTGACAATATATGTCAAATATAGGTTGTCAAAATCAATTTTCAAAATAAAGTGGGAAAAAGTTTATTGGAAATAACAAAATGCCATACACTGAAATGGGATTACCGGAATATAGCAAAAAACAAGACCTTATTAATACCTCTAAATCAATGGCTTACAAGTGTGGTAGTTCCGAAAATTGTTGTTTTAAAGCAAACTGTTTGATAGTTTATTATGTCTCAAATAATCTTATGAAGGTTGCCACTAACGACTCAGGCTACCTGCCAAATGTCTGTGCCTGGGTACTTGGCAAAGTTAAAATTTTCATTGTCTATGCATTTGTCCCTTCTGGTGAGTAGCTGATGTTAGTAGCATTTATCTAGCAAATAACGGGAGCTGCCCGCTTGAATATTTTAAAAGTTTAGCTCTCCTGTGAGGATATGGGATTTCAATTATACACCAAGTAGTGTTGTGCAGATATAAAATCATTGTCAACCCTTTTTCTCTTCTCCAGTCTCTTACTACAATATATGAGAAAACATTTTTTTGCATAACTGTCCATCGCTTCGGTTTGAATTTATCTGTGAAAGCCAATAAGAGAGCATCTGATGGTCTAGTTTCCTTAACTGAAAATGGGTAAAAACCCGAACATTTGAAATCTCTTAAGTTGGGAAAGATCTTGTACCTATGGTAAAAGAGTCCGAAAGCATTTTTTTCTATCACTCGTTTAATCCGGTCGCTCTCCGATTGAAAATAAAGCATTCCATCTTCACTTTGAATGAGAGAATCTTCTATTCTTTCTTTTAGGCCTTTAGAACGCTCTCTTGCTTTAAACACCGAACCACCAATACGCTTCTTGGACATTAACGTCGGGTTTTCACTGACCTCAACTAGGACATTCAAAAAATACTCTTCATCAAGAGAATATGAATTATTGCATTTGTCGCAAGATGGTATTGTTAACAAATTAATTGGAAAGGGCTTTTCCAAAAGATTTTTTGAAGGTACATGATCCCTTGTATTAGCTTTTACTCCACAATATGAGCAGGTATTAGGTTGATTTCTTATCATGTCGTCAATAATTCAACAGATACGCCAAAGGTTAATAGAACCTTGAAAGCATAGTTTTCATTTGTCAACTTCAAAAGCCTCATTGGAATGTTAGTGATGTAACTATGGATATTGTTATTTTAAATTTGCTTAACTCCTTTTGAAAGTGCCTCTCTTATAAGCCCACTATCAAAGGAGACTATATAATCAATCTTTATCTGTTTGTCGTCAATAATAAGTTTTAAAACTTCATCAACTAGACTTATGTCTGAATGTTCGTATTTGCTTTTAAGAAAGAAATTTTCTAAAGCTTTCTCTTTGTATTTCACATCACTTAATCGTGTAACATTGGGTTTAAGTAATAGTTTTTCAAATTCAGTCTTAGCTTCTCGACGGGATAGTCTGGAGTTGACGAATTCATAGAGTGTTGGGAATGGTATGATTATTTCCTCGTCTTCAATCTCTTCAGAAATACGCTCAGCTTCAACTGTAAGTTTAGGGTCATCAGTTGGATCAAATAGTGAAATCCAGAAACAAGTATCTACAAGCACATTTAATTTCATTCTGCAGTATCAATTGTACGTTCATTACTTAATTGTCCATAACCTTCCCATGGTGATTGCTTTCTAGAACCTGAGATAAACTCTCCTTTTACTCTTTTTGTCTCACTGTCCATCCATATGACGTATAATCTGTCGGTCTTTGAAAGTTTTATATGTTCTTTTAAGTCTTTGGTAATGGAATTTAACAATTCTCCATTAGTCGAGCTTAATAAGAGATTAGATGTGTCATAATTGCAATATGCAAGACCATTTCCACACTCAACAGCATTATGGTTGTCAAACCAAGTATAAAGACCTGTGTAATCACCTTTTAATCCAAAGTCATAAGAAATCCAAATAGCTTTTCTCATTGTTCTCATATATTCTGTTTGTTGATTGTTGTATTAATTTGCCATAAACGTCTCTGGCTTCAAGCTGTGGCATTCTTAGTATTCACCTTCAAATTTACGAAATCTCTTTCAAGACGCAACTATTATAGTGTGATACATCCGCCATGGAGTGAAGCTAATGTTAGGGCAGAAATGAGATATTTACTTGCATGATACTTAGCAACATCATTCGTATATTGAATCCTGAGAGCCTATTTAGTATTATTTACTTGTTAAGATGCTTAAAAATTAAATGGCTGACCTCCTGAATGTACTTTTTCAATCAAATTCATGTCACCGGTTTACTGTATTGCTTCAACATCCATTCCAGCAAATTAAGAAACTTAAACTTCTTTGCTACCTTTAGCATTGAAAATAACGTATCGTCATGGAAATATTTTCGCAGTAATAGCTCCTTAACTTTAGTATCAGCTCTTGAATAGGCTATAGCCCAAATCATAGTAATCTTTTGTGTTATGCTAATGTTCCTATAAAAATTATTGCCCAGTTGTCTAAAATCAGGAAACGCATCAAGATAACCATCTACTTTTTCAAGTGGTATATTGTAAAACCTGCTTGATAGCTTAAGTTCAGGCTTTGAAAGATCAGAAATATCTGTGTCAATAAATTCGTTATCGCCATCTAGAGATGGTAACCGCAGCTTTGGAAGAAACTCGTCTAGCTCGTTTTCCAATATTGTATTGGCGACTATCTCATCCTTATATTCCTGAATAGCTGATAAGTCTTTAGTATTCAGGAATTCAAAATCATCAATAAGAGTTTGGTTATCAATATCGAACTCAGCATCTTCATCTATGATCCAACTCAGATGCTCTGCGCGACGATTTCTGAAAATACTCTCCCTAAAATTTTCCCTCATCCAAGTGGAGATAATCATGGATTTCGATGGATACCTCAGTGTTCTATTTAGAATGATCTCTGACTTCATGGCATTATCGCAAAGCCACAACTCTTCTTCCGCTGTTAGAGTAACATTAATTAAGAGTCGATTGCACAATCTCCTGATCTCATCAACCTGCCTCGGCATCAAGTGTTTGTGCTCCTCAAAGGTCATTCTAAATAATTGAAATACTTTCCTCTTGGATTCAACAGGAAGTGCAGATATGCCATGACCATCTTTATTGGCATATCTGTTGATGGATCGTAATAATAGCAATCTATTAATTCTAAAGTCCTTATTCCAATGCGTGTATGCAATATCAATAATGCTTTCAAGTACCGTTAGATTGAATTTATATAGATGTATGACATCCCTTACCATAAGAAAATCTCTATATGTCACTATCAAATTCTCATTAGGGTGAGGTTCTATAATTGTAAGAATAGCCTTATATACTTTAGTAACAATTTGCTTCTTCATAAACTATTATAAGGGATTTCCATTGATCAATTTTCTTGATAAGATAAATCGTCCAGATCCATAGCATTTATTAACTTTATCGACATCTTAGCTTGGTGCACTAAATAATTATCTTCATTATTATCGATTTGACATGCATTTACATATGCACTTAGCGCATTTTTATAATCTTTTAAATAGTAATAAACATCTCCCAAACTTACATAACCCTCCATAAATTTAGGGTTACACATTAAAGAATCGTTAAGGTCAGCAATAGCGCCTTGATAATCCCCTGACCTCTGTCGTAGATTCGATCTTTCAAAATATACTTGACAATCACCTCCAGATAACATAATATAAGATGTGAAATCATCAATTGCCTCTAAATCCATATTGCTGGCTAAATATACCACTGCTCTGAAATAATATAATTGAGGATTAGACGCATCTAATTCTATTCCTTTTGTACAATCATCTATCGCATTAGAACCTTCATACAAATATCGCTCAAGCATGCACTTTATTAAACCCCTATAACTATATAAAATACCAGCATTATTTCCTTTATTAATGGACGTGGATAATTCGTAAATAGCATTCTCAAGTGAGGCAATAACAAATAACTGATTTGTATTTATATACTGATGAGGCGCCCTTATTTTCAATTTGAGCACGTGATTAATATCCCTCATTCCTTCTGTTAATCTATTGCTAATGAGCAAAAGCATTCCACGCTCCCAATAGTGACGAAGATCGGAATCTAAAATGATGAGTTTACTTCTTGCCTCGATTGCATTTTCGTATTGCTTATCCCAAGTTAAATAGTTCGCCTTTAGCCTATATGCCCATGCGTTGTCTTTGTACCGATTAAGAACTTCATCAATATCTTCTAATGCAGCCTTGTAGTTGCGCAAAAATGCATAAATTTCAGATCTGCTTATATAACTATCAATACTATCAGGGTTGTGCAGAATATGCATTGAATATGCTTCAATGGCCTCATTATCGCCTCCAACAAAATTATCTAACAATTGACTAAGCGCTCCGGTTTCGTCATTTTTGGCTTCATTGCGATATATGCCAACAATAGAATACGTCTTTGCTAAATACAAGTATGCTTCCGAGAGTTCAGGCGATAGCTTAATAGCTTTTCTTAAATCATCAAGAACATCTTGATAATCTTGAGCATTAAACCGATAAAAGGAAATGTGATTATTCCCATCATATGTATTTCTTGTAAATCTATCAATGCCTCGTTGAAGATAAACTCTACCTTCGTTTGGATAATAATTAATTAAAGTTGAATTAAAATCTATAGTGTGTTCTTTATGCCCTTTAATTTGATATGCGTCTGCAATGAACTGTGAGCCAAGTTGAATTGCTTTTACATAATCTGCAAAAAAGGAACTTACCTTTGTTTCATATTCCCCTTTAGCATAAAAACTGAATCGGTGAACTAGATAACCTCGATAAAAATAGCCAATTGCATAATTTGGCCTAATATCAATTGCCTTATTAATGTCAGCAAGAGCCAACTCTACCTCTTTAAAATTAATAGTTTCTGCGAAAAGCCTGGCAATAGCAGAAAATATAATTGAATGATAATGATCTACATTTTCGCTTAAAATTTCTGAGAAGATTCTAGTTGAGATACTTAATGATAATCTATCATCATCGAATTTGCTAAGGTCTATTAGCCTAACTAAGTCAGCCTGTTTTTCAAACTCACTTAAATAATCAAATTCAGGCAATTCTACAAGATTGGTTTCAATTAGATGATACGCTTGATTGAATAACATTCTAATATATTCGTCATTCAATTTATTTAATAAAGTAGATTTGATGGATGTTATATATTCATCAATTGTTTGAGGAATAAATTCTCTCTGCATAACTTTATTGACAAAGCTTCTATCAAGAAAAGTACCGTCAAGTGTTTGTTTATAGCCACAACGTAAGCAGTAGTTCGAATTATCAACTATTTGCATGCTACAGTTTATACAGTACATTTTATTTAATTTTGAATGAATTTCTATGTTAACATCAGGACCTTTAATTGGGGTGCTTTATTAATCGATTTAGTAATTAAAATGTATTTTATTTATGTGTATTAAAAGGGCATTAACAGCATATTCATATTCAGTTTACATTTATGCGCTCAACCAGTTTTATCATCTATAGCCCAATTTGAGAAAATCCTTTCCTTATAGATTCCTATTATTTTACCAATAACGTGGTCATATGCCAACATGAATCTAGGCCATTCCCTTTGAAAATCAAACCATTGTAAGCCGCTTTTCAATATATGCATTGCGTATATCCAAACATTCGCTTTTGAAATATTTAATTCGAAAGAAATATATTTTTGCCTTTACGTTGTCCCCAATAACACACTAAACCCCCTCTTCACCTCCTCCTTATCCAGATACGTCTTAGCCAGATAGTGCAATGCCTCCGCCGGATTATGCTGCGCCAGTGCTTGTATCACATCTGCCTGTTCACGTGCATCAGCGATTTCTTCCAGGGTAGGAAAGGCCACCTGGCCTGCCAGCTTTCCGAGATCATTGCCGGTCAGCACCGGACTGTTTTTGATGTGATCGGGGAGATGATCATATCCGATCGACACCGGATTGTACTCCTGCACGATCGT
>Ga0138256_10009347_pt1 | contig 10283 bp, 7 predicted proteins | sample KNB2016incub_MG_FD_105486 | JGI IMG/M metagenome (GOLD analysis project Ga0138256, IMG submission 105486) | Active sludge microbial communities from wastewater in Klosterneuburg, Austria - KNB2014incub_MG | ecosystem: Engineered > WWTP > Activated sludge > Unclassified | place: Austria... | reverse complement strand
GGAGGTGCAGCGACTGGCGGAACGCTCCGGCGAGGCGACCAAGCAGATCGCTGCCATCGTCAAGACGATTCAGACCGATACGCAGGACGCCGTCTCCGCCATGGAGACCTCGACGCGCGGCGTCGTCGAAGGAGCGAAGCTGTCCGACGCGGCCGGCCAGGCACTGTCCGAGATCTCCTCGGTGTCATCCAGCCTGGCGCAGCTGATCCAGTCGATTTCCTCCGCGACACAGCAGCAGGCCGAGGCGGCGACGCGCGTGGCGAAAAACATGCAGGGCATTCTGCGCGTCACCGAACAGACCACCGTTGGCACCAAGCAGACCGCCGTCTCGATCGGCCAGCTCGCCGACCTGGCCGTCGAACTGAAGGGTTCGGTGTCGGGTTTCAAGGTCTGACGGCGGCAACGGCATGAGCGCGACCGATCTGGATCTGGGGCCCCTCACCTGGGTGAAGGGCGAGATCGACCTGGCTCTGGGCCGGGCGCTGGAGGCACTCGGCCAGCTGGCCGGCAATCCCGCCGATTCGGCTCAGATCAAGTTCGCGCAGACGCACCTGCACCAGGCGCACGGTGCGCTGGCAATCGTCGGACTTGATGGCGTAACGCAGCTTTCGGAAGGCGTCGAGCAGTTCCTCGCCGCGCTCGACAGCGGCCAGCTGGCGGTGGCCCCGGAGCAGGTTGCGCTGGCCCAGCGCGCCGTGACGGCGATCCGCCATTACCTCGATGAGGTTGCGGGAGGCGCGCCCAACCAGTCGCTGCGGCTCCTTCCCGTTTATCGCGAACTGCAGGCCGCCCGCGGGGCCGAGCGTGTGGCGCCCAGCGACCTGTTCTTCCCCGACCTGTCGCAACGGCCGCCCCGGCGCGAAGGCGATGCGCAACCCGTCCACGCCGCCGAGACGGCGCGCCGGCTGAAGGCCGAGCGCGCCCGCTTCGAACGCGGTTTCCTCCGCTGGCTGCGCAATCCGGACGACGCAGCCGGCCTCGGCGAAATGCGCGATGCGGTTGCCGCCATCGAGGCGACCCAGGCGCTGCCCGCGGCGCGCGCCTTCTGGTGGGTCACGCTGGGCCTGCTCGATGCCCTGGCGAGCCGCTCGGTGCCGGTGGATTTCCAAGTCAAGAAACTGTGCGCGCGCGTCGACCTGCAGATGCGCCGCCTTCTCGAAGGCTCGCGCACGGTGGCGGAGCGGCTGATGCGCGATGCCCTCTACTTCGTGGCGATCGCGCGCGGGGGCGGTACCCAGGTCGAACAGGTGAAGCAGGTCTATGACCTCGGCGGACTGGTGCCCTCTGGTGGCGCCGACATCGAGCCGATCCGGCCGGTCCTGCGGGCCATGCGCGAGAGTCTCGTGGCGACCAAGGAATCCTGGAACAAGTTCTGTGCCGGCGCTGCGGTGTCGCTGCCGCAGTTCCACGACAATGCCGTCAGCCTGGCCAGCCGCGGCGGCGGCCTGGTGATCGATCCGCTGGCCCGCCTGGTGGCGGCCATTGCCGAGGCGGCACAGTGGCTGCGCAAGGATCCGCTCAAGCAGAGCGAAAGCGTCGCGATGGAAATCGCCACCGCCCTGCTGTTGGCCGAGAACGCGCTGGAGAACTACGGTCAGCTGGGGGCGGACTTTCCGCACCAGTGCGAGGTCGTCGTAAACCGCCTGGCGGCGCTGATGCGCGGCGAGGCACTGGCCGCGATGGAAACGCCGCTGCTCGACGAGATTTCCCGCCGCGCCCAGGAACGCCTGCTGATGAGCCAGGTCGCACGCGAGATCACCGGCAACCTGGCGAACATCGAACAGACCCTGGACGCGTTCTTCCGCGATCCGGAAAAGCGTACGGAACTGGCCGCCCTGTCGGCGCCCATCAAGCAGATCGAAGGTGCGCTGACGATCCTCGGACAGGACGGCGCGGTCGCCCTGCTGCGCACCTGCGCGGCGCAGATACAGTCCTTCGCCGCGCCCGACCGGGCGCCGGACCAGCCGGCGTTCGAGGACGTCGCGCACAAGCTGTCTGGCCTCGGCTTCTTCGTCGAGGCGCTGCAGCACGGGCCCGCCGACCTGGAAGCGGCGTTGCAGCCGGTGCGTGCCAAGGCCGTCCCTGCGGCCGATGCGGACGAAGGCGCCACGGCGCCTTCGGTCGAGGCGGAACTGGAACAGCAGAAAGCCGAGGCCCAGATACTGGCCGAAGCGTTGCGGGAAACCCCGCAGGATTCCGGCGTTCGTGAGGACCTCAAGCACAGCCTCGAAACCATACGGCAGGACGCCAGCCTCGTGGCCGACGCGCGGCTCGAGGAGGAGGCCAAGGCAGCCCTGATGGCGCTTGAAGGAACGCCGAACGCGGCGTTGTCGGGGCAGTTTGCCGACGCCCTGGCGCGGGTCGCACCCGCCGCGCCGGTCGAGATGGCCGCACCCTCGGCCGAAACGCTGCGCCTGGCCGAGGCGCCGAGCGAGGAGATCGACGCCGAGCTGCTGGCGATTTTCCTCGAAGAGGCGCGCGAGGTGCTGGCGACCGTCGCCGAGCACCTGGCCCTGTCGCGAGGCGAACCGCACAACCATGAATTCCTGACGACGATCCGGCGCGGCTTCCACACCCTGAAGGGCAGCGGCCGCATGGTCGGGCTGGCCGATCTGGGCGAGGCCGCCTGGTCGGTCGAACAGGTGATGAACAAGTGGCTGCAGTCCGAGCAGGATGCGACCCCGGCGCTCTATCATCTGGTGGAAACCGCACACGCGACCTTTGGCGACTGGGTCGGCCAGCTTGAGTCCGGTGGCGCCACGCACAAGGATGTTTCGGCGCTCATCGCCCTGGCCGAGCGGGTCAAGGCGGGCGAAGGCCCTGCGGCGGAAGCAGAGGGCTTCGGTGGTGACGCTTCGGTGGAGGAAGTCGAACTGCCGCCGCTGGAGGCGGAGCCTGCCGGAGTCGAATCCGTCGCGGGCGATGGTGCCGACGAGGGCGGTGAGGCCGACGAGGGCGATCTCGCGACGGCGGAGGCGCCGAGCGAGGTGCCGCCGTCCGATGAGCCGGTCATGCTCGGCGATCTCGCCGTGTCGCGCCCGCTGTTCGACATGTATGTCGGCGAGGCACGCGGCCACATCGCGGCATTGCGCACCGACCTGAATGCCATGAAGATCGCCGCACAGGTTCCGCCCGAGCCGATGGTGCGTGCGGCCCACACCTTGGCGGGGATTTCCGGCACGGTTGGGGTCGAGCCGGCGAACCACCTTGCGCTCGCCCTGGAACATGCGCTGGAGCGACTGGCGCGCGGCGGCCATGCGTGCAACAGCGGGCAGATCGGCCTGATCGGCACGGCCGTTGCGACGCTCGAAGCCATGGTTGCGGCCATCGCCGAACAGCGCGTGCCGCACGCGGCCGAGGGCCTGGCGGCGGAATTGAGCGAGGTTGCACGCGGGACCTATCCGCCGGCGGTTGCCTTGAGCATCGTGCCGGCGGCTGAATCGGCGGCTGAATCGGCGCCGGAACCGGAACCGGAACTGTCGTTCGAGATCGAGATGCCCGAAGCGCACGAGGCGCCGGAGGTGGACGCCGTCGCACCGGCGGCGTGGCCGGTCATCGAGGCGGAGCCGGGGGCGTTGCAAGCGGAGCCCGCGCAGCCCGCCGCGACCGAGCCGGCGGGAATGCCTGCGGCGCCGGGCGAAGCGGCCGAGTCCGACCTGGCGACGGAGCGGCGCAAGCTGCGCCTGCAGGACGACCTCGATGAACAACTGCTGCCGATCTTCCTCGAGGAAGCGGTCGACCTGATTCGCGAAATCGGCGGCGAGCTGCGCAACTGGCATGCCGATCCGGCCGGCGCGGACACCGCCGCGGCGCTGCTGCGCCTGCTGCATACGCTCAAGGGAAGCGCGCGCATGGCCGGTGCCATGGGCATGGGCGAACTCGTGCACAGCATGGAGACGCGCGTCGAGGAAACGCTCGCGAGCGGGGGCATCACGCCGCCCTTCCTCGACGAGATGGATACGTCCTACGACCGTGCCAATTTCCTCCTTGAACGCCTGCGGCGGCGTGCCGCCGGCCTCGACGAGGAAGAGGTCCCGGCCGAGGCGGCTGCGGAGGGTGCGCACCGAGTCACCGCGGAAGAGGTCGAGGCTGCCGAACTGGCCGCCGCACGCGCCATGTTGCGCGTGCGCGCCGATCTGATCGACCATCTGGTGAATGAGGCCGGCGAGATGTCCATCGCCCGCTCGCGCATCGAGGGCGAGATGCGGACGCTGCGCCAGTCCCTGCTCGACCTGACCGAGAACGTCATTCGCCTGCGCGGTCAGCTTCGCGAGATCGACATCCAGGCCGAATCGCAGATGCAGTCCCAGCTGGCGCAAACGCACGAAACGCACGCCGAGTTCGACCCCCTCGAGTTCGACCGCTTCACGCGATTCCAGGAAATCACCCGCATGATGGCGGAAAGCGTGAACGACGTCACCACGGTCCAGCACAACCTCCTGCGCAACCTCGATCACGCGGACGCCGCGCTGGTCAGCCAGGCGCGCATGAACCGCCAGCTGTCGCAATCCCTGATGGGCGTGCGCATGGTGCCGTTCAACTCGCTGGCCGACCGCCTCTACCGCGTCGTGCGGCAGACCGCCAAGGAGATGGGCAAGAAGGCCAACCTGGACATCCGTGGCGGCCAGATCGAACTCGACCGCTCCGTGCTGGACAAGATGACCGGGCCGATCGAGCACTTGCTGCGCAATGCCATCGCCCACGGACTGGAGGAGCGCGATCGCCGGCTTGCCGCCGGAAAGCCGGAGATCGGCGAGATCCGCCTGTCGCTTCGCCAGGAGGGCAACGAAGTGGCGATCGACCTGGTCGATGACGGTGGCGGCCTCGACTACGAAAGGATCCGTGCCAAGGCCATCGGCCAGGGGCTGCTCGCACCCGACCAGAACGCGGATGCCGCGGCGCTGACCGATTTCATTTTCCAGGCCGGTTTCTCGACCGCGAACGAACTGACCGAGCTGTCCGGACGCGGCGTCGGCATGGATGTGGTCAAGGCCGAGACAACCGACCTCGGCGGCCGCGTGGAAGCCACGTCGGAGGCGGGAAAGGGAACGCGCTTCACCATCTTCCTCCCGCTGACGCTGGCGGTGACCCAGGCCCTGCTGGTGCGCCTGGGCGGACGCACCTACGCGATTCCCTCGGCGATGGTCGAGCAGGTGCTGGAACTCAAGGCCGAGGCGCTCGAGCGCATTCGCGCCGAAGGCGCGGCCGAGTGGCTCGGCAACCGCTACCCCTATCACTTCCTGCCGCGGCTGCTCGGCGACTTCCAGTCGATGCCGGAGCCGCGACGGCGTTTTTCCGTTCTGCTGTTGCGGGCCGGCACCCAGCGCATCTCGATCCAGGTCGACGAACTGCGCGGAAACCAGGAAATCGTCATCAAGAACATCGGGCCGCAACTGGCCCGGGTGATCGGCATTTCCGGAGCGACCGTGCTTGGCGACGGCGAAGTCGTGCTGATCCTCAACCCGGTGGCACTGGCCAGCCGCGACTTCAAGGCCTTGCCGCTGCCATCGGCACCGGTCGCCAGCACGGAGGCGGCGGCGTCCACGCTGCCGACGGTCATGATCGTCGACGACTCCCTCACGGTGCGCAAGATCACCGGGCGACTCCTCTCGCGCGAGGGCTATCACGTCATTACCGCCAAGGATGGCGTCGATGCCCTCGAACAGCTGCTCGACATCGTCCCCGACGTGATGCTGGTCGACATCGAGATGCCGCGCATGGACGGTTTCGACCTGACGCGCAACGTTCGTGCCGATGAGCGGCTGAAGAAGGTCCCGATCATCATGATCACCTCGCGCATTGCCGAGAAGCATCGCAATTACGCCCGGGAAATCGGCGTCGATCATTACCTTGGCAAGCCGTACCAGGAAGACGAGCTGCTGGCGCTGATCGCCCAGCATGTCCGCCAGCCGCTGGCCGCTTCGGCCTGACGGCGCGGCCAGGGGTTGCAGGTTGCCGCCGGCGGCGGGTTTGTGCGGCCGCGTCCGGACGATTACAATGCGCGCGTGGGCAGCCCGCAAGTCAATCTGACGAACCATTTCCTCATTGCCATGCCGGCGATGGTCGATCCGAATTTCGCCCGCACGCTCACCTTCATCTGCGAGCACAACCAGCAGGGTGCGCTCGGCATCGTCATCAACCGGCCCCTCGACATGACGCTGGATACCCTGTTCCAGCGCATCGAGATACCGCTGGACGCCCACCAGCTCGCCGGCCTGCCGGTATATTTCGGCGGCCCGGTGCAGACCGATCGCGGTTTTGTCTTGCACCGGCCCATAGGCGCGTGGCAGGCCACGCTGGCGGTGCACGACGAGCTTGGCCTGACCAGCTCGCGCGACATCCTGCAATCGGTCGGGGCTCACGGCACACCCCAGGAGTTTCTCGTCTCCCTCGGCTACGCCGGCTGGGCCGCCGGCCAGATCGAATACGAGCTGGCGCAGAATGCCTGGCTGACCGTCGCCGCCGATCCCGACATCATCTTCGCCCAGCCTCCCGAGGAGCGCCTGCCGGCCGCCATGCAGTTGCTCGGATTCGATTTCAGCAATCTCTCCGACGTCGCCGGACATGCCTAGCCTGTCCCCCCAACCCCCTCCGGGCAAGGCGATCGGGATCGCGTCCGGTACCGTGCTGGCCTTCGATTTCGGCCTGAAGCGCATCGGCGTTGCCGTGGGCGAGTCGGCGCTGCGCCAGGCGCATCCGCTCACCACGGTGCACGCCGAATCGAATGCCGACCGGTTTGCCGCGATCGCCGCCCTGATTGACGAATGGCAACCGGTGCGGCTGGTGGTTGGCCTGCCGCTCGCGCCGGACGGGTCGGAACAGCCCATCACCGCCCGCTGCCGCCGTTTCGCCAACCAGCTCCACGGCCGCTTCGGCCTGCCGGTCGCGCTGGCCGACGAGCGTTTCACTTCGGCGGCCGCCGAGGCGGATCTGCGCGCCGCCGGCGTCGCCTGGGCGGCACGCAAGGGCAAGGTCGATGCGCTTGCCGCGCAGTTGCTGCTGCAGGATTTCCTCGATGCCGCTGCCTGACGCCGAGCAGCTTTGCGCGAGCCTGGCGGCACAGCTGCGCGAACAGCTGTTGCCGGAGGCCGCCCTGGTCGGCATCCATACCGGCGGCGTCTGGGTGGCACAGCGCCTCCACACCGCGCTCGGGCTGGCGACGCCGCTGGGCCGCATCGATGTGGCGTTCTATCGCGACGACTTCAGCCGCAGCGGCCTGCACCCGCAGATCCACTCCGCCGACATCCCCTTCGACGTCGAGGACCGGCCGATCGTCATCGTCGACGACGTCTTGTATACCGGCCGTACCCTGCGCGCCGCCATGAACGAGATATTCGACTACGGCCGTCCGGCGCGCATCGACCTGGCCGTGCTGGTCGACCGCGGCGGACGCGAGTTGCCGGTCTGCGCGCGCTGGGTCGGGCAGGTCTTGCCGGTCGATGCGGCAAGCAACCTGCAACTGGAGCGCAGCGACGACGGTCGCCTGAGCCTGAGGTTGACCGATGCGTAATCCGCAACTCAATGCCCGCGGCGAACTGCAGCACCTGCTGACCACCGACGGGTTGCCGCGCGAGATCCTCCTTGGCATCCTCGATATCGCGGCACCGTTTACCGAGGTAGCTGAACGCGAAGTGAAGAAGCTGCCGCTACTGCGCGGCAAGAGCGTGTTCAACCTGTTTTTCGAGAACTCTACGCGCACCCGGACCACCTTCGAGATCGCCGCCAAACGGCTCTCGGCCGACGTCATCAACCTCAACATCAGCACCTCATCGACAACGAAGGGCGAGACGCTGCTGGACACGGTGGACAACCTCTGTGCCATGCAGGCCGACATGTTCGTCGTTCGTCATGCGTCGAGCGGCGCGCCCTTCCTCATCGCCCAGCACCTCGACGGAATCGGCCAGAACCACGTCCATGTCATCAATGCCGGCGACGGACGGCACGCCCACCCGACCCAGGGCCTGCTCGACATGTACACCATCCGCCACTACAAGCGCGATTTCACCGGCCTCGTCGTTGCCATCGTCGGCGACGTGCTGCATTCGCGGGTGGCGCGCTCGCAGATCAACGCCCTGAAGACGCTCGGCGTGCCCGAGGTGCGCGTGGTCGGGCCGAAGACCCTGATTCCGGCGGACGTCGAACGCCTCAACGTGCGGGTCTTCCACGACATGCGCGCCGGTCTCAGGGACGCCGACGTGGTGATGATGCTGCGCCTGCAGAACGAGCGCATGCAGGGCGCGCTGCTGCCCTCGTCCGGCGAGTTCTTCAAGTACTATGGCCTCACGCCGGACAAGCTCGACTGCGCGCGCCCCGACGCGATCGTCATGCACCCGGGGCCAATGAACCGCGGCGTCGAAATCGATTCGGCGGTCGCCGATGGCCCGCACGCCGTGATCCTTCCGCAGGTCACCTTCGGCATTGCCGTGCGCATGGCGGTGATGAGCATGCTGGCGGGAACGTGAACGCCATCCGCCGGCCCGGCCCGGGAAGGGCGCCGTCAACCGAAAGGAGCCACGTCGTGGCGAACCGTCCCCTTCAGCGTGTGCGCCGATACCGGCCGCGGGCTGCCGGAACACCGCGATGAAGATCCACATCCGCAACGGTCGGCTCATCGACCCCGCTGCCGGCACCGACGCGCGGTGCGATGTCTTCGTTGCCGCCGGCCGCGTGGCGGCGATCGGCCAGATCCCGGACGGCTTTCACGCCAATCGCGTCATCGATGCCGCGGGCCTGGTGGTCTGTCCGGGCCTGATCGACATCGCCGCGCGCCTGCGCGAGCCGGGCTTCGAGTACAAGGCGACGCTGGAGTCGGAAATGGCCGCCGCCGTCGCCGGCGGGATCACCAGCCTGGCCTGTCCGCCTGACACCGATCCGCCGCTCGACGAGCCGGGGCTTGTGGAAATGCTCAAGTATCGGGCCCGCCACCCGAACTTCGCTCATGTCTATCCCGTCGGTGCACTGACGCTCGGCCTTGCCGGCGAGCGCCTGACGGAAATGGCCGAACTGTACGAAGCCGGTTGTGTCGCCTTCGGCCAGGCCAACACGCCGGTGGTCGACACGCTGGTGCTGAAGCGCGCGCTGCAGTATGCCGCGACCTTCGGCTTTCCGGTCTGGCTGCAGGCACAGGAGCCCTTCCTCGCGCGCGCCGGCGTCGCCCACGAGGGCGAGGTGGCGACGCGGCTCGGCCTCTCCGGCGTCCCGACCAGTGCGGAGACCATCGCCCTGGCGACGATCCTGCACCTGACGCGAGACACTGGCGTGCGCACGCACATCACGCGCCTGTCCAGCGGTGCCGGCCTCGACATGATCGTCGCGGCGCGGGCCAGCGGCATCGACGTCACCTGCGACGTGTCGATCAACCACCTGCACTTGTCGGAACAGGACATTGGCTATTTCAATCCGCATGCCCGCCTGGTGCCGCCATTGCGCACCGAGCGCGACCGCGAGGCCCTCTGTCGCGGTCTGGCAGAGGGCAGCATCAACGCCCTCTGCTCGGACCATACCCCGGTCGACGACGATGCCAAGCAGGTTCCCTTCGCGGAAGCCGAGGCGGGCGCAACCGGCCTGGAACTGCTGCTGCCGCTGACGCTGAAGTGGGCCGACGCGATGGCGTTGCCGCTGGCGCGGGCGCTGGCGCGCGTGACCTGCGATGCCGCGCGCGTGCTCGGCATTTCCGCGGGCACGCTCGCCGTCGGCGCGGCCGCCGACATCTGCGTCTTCGACCCGGCGGCGCGTGGCGTCGTGTCGCGGGAAACCCTCCGCAGCCAGGGCAGGAACAGCCCCTTTATCGGCGTCGAGCTGCCCGGGCGGGTGCGCTACACCCTGGTCGACGGGCACATCGCCTTCGAGAACGGGCGCTAGCTACCGTTCTCACCCGTTCAACACTGCGCGGGTTTATCCGGGCATGCGGCGGCGCACGCTTCGAGGGCGTCGATGGCCGTTGCAGCGGCGCCTCGCACCCGCAGGCGTTTCTTCCGCGAGGTGGCACCGGCGAGCAGTTCCACCTGTGCACGCGGGACGCCGAGCGCGTCCGCCAGGAAAGCGATGAGACAGGCGTTGGCGCGGCCGTCCAGCGGTGGCGCGGCAAGGCGGATCTTCAGCGCGTTGCCGTGGACGCCGGCAATCTCGCTTCGCTTGGCGCCAGGCTGGACGTGCAGGGCGAGGACGACGTCGCCGCCGGCCTCGCGCCGCAGCCACCCTCCGGTCATGCGATGAGGGGAACGATGCTGGCGCGCAGCCAGTTGATGAGGATCAGCAGCACTTGCAGTCCGAGCAGCAGCAGC
>Ga0138256_10009346_pt1 | contig 10283 bp, 13 predicted proteins | sample KNB2016incub_MG_FD_105486 | JGI IMG/M metagenome (GOLD analysis project Ga0138256, IMG submission 105486) | Active sludge microbial communities from wastewater in Klosterneuburg, Austria - KNB2014incub_MG | ecosystem: Engineered > WWTP > Activated sludge > Unclassified | place: Austria... | reverse complement strand
CCAGCGCTTTCCCTGTTCTCTGTCAATGTAGTCGATTTCAATTCCTATGTAGATCTGGGTGCGCAGCTCGCCGCAGGAGCCTTTGGCTATCGTCAGGAACCGGGCCTTGTCCGTCGCGGTTTGTCGTTCCATGCCTTCGGCGATGTTGCTCGGTATCGACAGCCCGGCACGCGTAATCTGGTCCCGAAACCCGTAATCCCGGCTCTCCGCAAAATAGCGATACAAATCCGCGCTCAATCGCGCTGCCCGTTTCCAGACCTCCAGGTCCTCGAATTTCATTTCTTTTAGTTGTCAGTTTGCAGTTGGCAGTGTGCAGTAACTGCAAACTGATAACTGCCCACTGCACCCTGATAACTGCCCACTAATAATCTAAAGGCAAAGATATCCGCTTCCCATCCCGCGCCGACAGATAACAAGCGATCAACGTCTCGAGCGACTTGAGGCCTTCGCGGCCGTCGGTTTCCGGCTCGGCTTCGCCGCGCAGGACCTTGATCACGTTGTCGTAGTAGAGCGGGTGGCCGAAGCCGTAGACGGAAGTCGTCTCGTAGCTGGCGGTCTTGACCTTCTCGTCGTCCGCGTCCGGCTCGGCGAATTCCCAGTGCTGGATCTCGTTCACGGCGACGCCGCCGACGCGCACGGTGCCCTTCTCGCCGATGATGGTGATGCTGCCCTCGAGATTCTTCGGGTAGGTGAGCATGGTCACGTTCATCGAGCCGAGCGCGCCGGAGCGCCAGCGGATGTTCATCACGCCGGAATCCTCCACCTCGATGTTGCGCGCCAGCGTGGCGGTGTAGGCCTGCAGGCTTTCGATGGGGCCGATCAGCCAGTCGAGCAGGTCGACGTAGTGGCTGGCCTGATTCATGAAGGCGCCGCCGTCGAACTCCCAGGTGCCGCGCCACTTGGCGCTGTCGTAGTACTCCTGCGGCCGCGTCCAGAAGACGTTGATGTTCACCATGTAGATGCGGCCAAAACGCTGCTTCTCGACGGCGCGCTTGAGCAGCTGCAGGGTGGCGTTGCGCCGGTTCTGCTTGACGACGAACAGCCGCACGCCGGCCTGGTCGCAGGCGGCGACCATGCGCTGGCCGTCGTGCCAGCGGGTGGCCATGGGTTTTTCCGTCAGGACATGGCGGCCGGCCTCGGCCGCCTTGATGGCCTGCTCGGGGTGCAGCCCGCTCGGCGTGGTCAGCACGACGGCATCGGCGTTGGTGTCGGCAAGGAGGGCATCGAGGTTGGAGTAGGGCTTGGCGCCGGTTGCGGCCGCAGCCTTTTCCAGGGCTGCCGGGTCGACGTCGCAGACACCGACGAGCTCGACGCGATCCTTGTGCTGCTCGATGGCGCCGAAATGGTTCTTCGCGATGCGGCCGCAGCCGACCAGGGCGAAGCGGAGTTTGCGGTCGAGAATGGGAGCGGGATAGTGGCGCATGATCAGGCCTTGACGACGTTGGCAGCGGGTTGGAGATAGACGCCGCGGGTGTCGACGATGAGCCTGGCGTGCTTGCCGATCAGCTCGTAGTCGAAGGCGTCGTGATTGGTGGCGAGCACGACGAAGTCGAAGCCTGCGATGCTCTCGGGCGTGAGCGGCACGCTCTTCAGGTCGAAGTGGTGCTGGCGCATCTTGGGGAAGACGGGGACGTGCGGGTCGGAATACTCGACGACCGCGCCCTTCTTGACCAGCAGTTCCATGAGCTCGACCGAGGGGGACTCGCGCATGTCGTCGACGTTCTTCTTGTAGGCGATGCCGAGCACCAGCACGCGGCTGCCGCGGATGGCGCGGGCACGCTCGTTGAGGGCCTCGGTGATCTTGCCCACCACCCACTGCGGCATGGTGCTGTTGATCTCGCCGGCCAGCTCGATGAAGCGGGTGTGCAGGCCGTATTCGCGCGCCTTCCAGGTGAGGTAGAAGGGGTCGATGGGGATGCAGTGTCCGCCGAGGCCGGGGCCGGGATAGTAGGGCACGAAGCCGAAGGGCTTGGTGGCCGCGGCGCGGATGACTTCGTGGATGTCGATGCCCATGCGGTCGGCGATGATCTTCATCTCGTTGACCAGGCCGATGTTCACCGCGCGGTGGATGTTCTCGAGCAGCTTGGTCATCTCGGCGGCGCGGGTGGAGCTGACCGGCACGACGCGGTCGACCGCGACGCCGTAGAGGGCCATGCCGGCCTTCTGGCAGGCCGGCGTGGTGCCGCCGCAGACTTTCGGGATGGTCCGGGTGACGAAGTCGGGGTTGGCGGGATCTTCCCGCTCCGGGGAGAACACCAGGAAGACGTCTTCGCCCACCTTGAAGCCGCGCGATTCGATGCGGGGCTTGAGTTCCTCGTCGGTCGTGCCCGGATAGGTGGTGCTCTCGAGGGAGACGATCTGACCGCGGCGCAGGTGCGGGGTGAGCGAATCCATCGTGTCGAGGACGAAGCTGAGGTCCGGCTCGCGGTAGCGGTTGAGCGGCGTCGGCACGCAGATGACCAGGGCGTCGGCCTCGGCGCTGCGGGAAAAATCGGTGGTGGCCTCGAAGCCCTTGCTACGCGCCGCGGCGATGGCCGAGGCAGCGATATGCTCGATATAGCTCTCCCCCTTGTTGAGGCGGGCTACCTTCTCGCCGTCGATGTCGATGCCGAGCACGCGGAAGCCCACTTCCGAATAACGCAGCATGAGGGGCAGGCCGACATAGCCCAGACCCACGATGCCGATGGTGGCGCTGCGGTTGGCAATCTTGCCGAGAAAGTCGTCGAGAATCATGTTCGCATAACCAAAAAAGGGGGAATTTTATCAGTCGGGTTGTCGGGCTGAGGCCCGACCTACGGAAGCGTCCAATTGCACCGCGGCGTCTAGCTCCTGGCGCAGCCGCTCGATTTCTTCGTGGGCGGCGCGGTATTCGTCTTCCTTCAGCCGCAGGAAGGCGCGCGTCAATTCCAGCTTGGCGGCAATGCCGCTGGGCGTGAGGAGGTAGGCATAGGCCAGCTTGTTGTCGCTGCGGCGGAAGTTGTTGGCCTTGACCAGGCCCTTGTCGAGCAGCGCCTTGAGGAGGTAGTGGGTCTTGCCGAGGCTGACGCCGAGGGCGCGCGCAAGCTCCCGCTGGCTGACCTCGGGCTGCTCCTCGATCAGGCGGAGAACGCGGTAATGGGCGGCTTCGCGGGGGGTCACAAATATCCGTTCAATTGTTGAACGGATGGGAATCTAACATGACATCAGGAGGTTGGACAAGGGGACGGGGCTGCAATCGTGTCAATCCGGCTATCTTGCCTCCGGTCATAGTCTTACCCAATGTTCGGGGTTCGCGCCTGCAACGATGCCCAGGCTCAGACGCGTGTCGAAACTGACGAAGCGGCAGCCGTGGCGCACCGCAAGACCAAGCAGGTAGCTGTCGGTTATTTGCCGATGGCCGAGCAGTTGCCGCCAGTTCACCCGGCCGGCGTCCAGCAGGCTGTAGTCGTCCGCCAGAAAGGCGTGGGCCAGATGCGCGGTAGCTTGCGCCAGGCGGCCGGCAACGGCGACCAGCGGCAGGGTTTGCGGGTAAGCGGGCTGAGCCATGATGCGCAGGCAGCCGTTTTGGGTAAGCGGGCAGGAGGCCCAGCCGTGGGCGATTTCCTGCTCGAGCCAATGGCTGGCCCGGGCGTGGTGCACGTGCCCGGCATCGAGCAAGGCAATCAACACGTTGATGTCGAGCAAGGCGCGCATCAAACGCCTTCCGTATCACGCAGGCGATCGATCAGTTCGTTGGTGACAATTATGCCCCGCGCCGGAAACGGTTGGAAACCAGTAGCCGGGGACGATTTGCCGTGTGCATCCGCGTCGGTCGCACTGCCGGCCAGAGCCTGGCGCACGAGACGCGAGATCACTTTGCCAACGCCCGCGTTTTCCATGCGAGCGATTTCCTTCGCTGCAGCGAGGACGTCGTTTTCAATGTCTATGGTGGTACGCATGCCGGCCTCCAGATGAACCTAATGTCATCATGATGCTAACACATCATGATGACATTAGGTCGGTCCCTTCCGATATGATTTTATTGTATCTGGAGCATCGTCTGGCTGAAGCCCGGCCTACGACTTGTAATAGCCGCGATACCACTCGACGAAGCGGCGCACGCCTTCCGGCACCGGCTTAGCGGGGGCGAAACCGGTGGCGGCGCGCAGCTCGGCCGTGTCCGCGTGGGTCGCCGGCACGTCGCCGTCCTGCAGGGGCAGGAAGTTCTTCTCCGCCTTGCGGCCGAGCGCCTCCTCCAGCGCCTCGATGTAGGCCATCAGCTCCACCGGCTGGTGGTTGCCGATGTTGTAGATGCGCCAGGGCGCCCAACTGGTCGCCGGGTCGGGATGCTCCTTCTCGAAGGCCGGATCGGCCTGGGCCGGGCGGTCGAGCACGCGCACCACGCCCTCGGCGATGTCGTCGATGTAGGTGAAGTCGCGCTGCATTTTTCCGTGGTTGAAGACGTCGATCGGCTTGCCCTCGAGGATGGCCTTGGTGAAGAGGAACAGCGCCATGTCCGGCCGGCCCCAGGGGCCATAAACGGTGAAGAAGCGCAGGCCGGTGGTCGGCAGGCCAAACAGATGGCTGTAGGTGTGCGCCATCAGTTCGTTGGATTTCTTGCTGGCGGCGTACAGGCTGACGGGGTGGTCGACGCTGTCGTGCTCGGAGAACGGCATTTTGGTGTTGCCGCCGTACACGCTGGAGCTGCTGGCATACACGAAATGCTTCACCTTGCCGTGCCGGCAGCCTTCGAGCAGGTTCACGAACCCGACCAGGTTGGTCTGCGCGTAGGCATGCGGGTTGGTCAGCGAGTAGCGCACGCCGGCCTGCGCGGCGAGGTTGATGACGCTGTCAAAGCGCTCCTGCGCGAAGAGGGCGGCCACGCCGGCGGTGTCGGCGATGTCGAGCTTGATGAAGCGGAAGCCCGGCCGGTCGGCCAGTTGCTTCAGGCGCGCTTCCTTCAGGCCGACGTCGTAGTAGTCGTTGAGGTTGTCGATGCCGACGACCTCGTCGCCGCGCGCCAGCAGGCGCTGGGCGACGTGCATGCCGATAAAGCCGGCACAACCGGTAATCAGGACTTTCATGATCGGTCAGAACTCACGCAAGACTTTGAAGCCCTCTCGCTCGGCGGCCGCGCAGAGCCTGGTGTCGAGGCAGACGAACTGCCATGCGTGCGGGCGATGACCGCAGGCAACCAATGCCGCGGCAAGCTGCAAAGCATCAGCCGAGCGCAGCGGATGCACGCGCAACAGGCGCGCAGCCGCCTCCCGCACCACGTCGAGCGGCTGGACCTCGTGCCACGATTCGTTGATTTCCTTCAGGCGGCGCAAGGCTTCGGTGACCATGCCCGTCTCCAGTCCGCCTTCACGCTCCAGGCGTGCCAGGGCCGACATGCATTCGACCGGGGTGCCCCACCAGGCGACGGCTTCGGGATTCGAGGAATGGAACTTTCGCAGGCCGGCACTGCTGGATTCCTGGACTACCAGGGGCAATACGGCCGAACTGTCCCAGAAATTCATCGGCCCTGCTCGCGTTCCTCGATCAGCAGCGCCAAGGCGCTGGTGCTTTTCCGAAGCCGCAACGGCTGCTCGAGCACGCAGGGCTCGATCCTGCCGCGCCGGATGATCCCCTTGCGTTCGAGCAAGGCCAGGCTGCCGGATGCGGCCTCCGACTCCTCGGCGGCAATCGGCATCAGCTTGGCCACCGGACGGTCGCGGTCCGTGATGACGACAGTCTCGCCATGCCTGACCAGTTCGATCAGGGCACTCAATTGATTCTTAGTTTGGGATATCGAGGCTAGTTTCATATGGCTATTATAGCCAGATCATACGAAGAATCACCACAGCACTTGTACCGGAAAGTTCCGAAAGACCGGATCGCGGGTGACCAGGGTCAGGCCCTCGATCTCGGCCTGGGCGGCAAGCATGCGATCGAAGGGATCGCCGTGGTTGTTTGGGTAGCCCCCCGCCCTGAGGCCATGTGCGCAACTCAGATTCAGAAGGAGGAACCCGTCGGCGGCCACCAGTTCCATAAAGCGGGGTGCAGGATCTTTCGCCTCGGGCAGCTTGCCCAAGCGGTCCTTGGTGGCGATTTCCCAGGCACTGACGGCGCTGACGTGGATTTCGTTGCGTTCGTCGAGGATCGCCGCCTGCGCCGGCGCGGACAAACGCCGGTCGTTGATGAACCACCAAAGCAGGGTGTGTGTGTCCAGCAGCAGTTTCATTTACCCTCGTTGAGCGGATCGCCCGGCCAGCCTTCCTCCCACAGCTTCAGTTCTTCAGGCGGCAACGGTTCGAAGAAAGCGTCAGTGATCGAGCCTTTCAGCCGCCCCGGCTGGCGGCGCGGCTTCTCGGTGGCAAGGGGCACCAGCTTGGCGTAGGGTTTGCCGGCTTTCGCCAGCACGATCTCTTCGCCGGCATGGGCGCGTTCCAGCAGCTTCGAGAAATGGGTTTTTGCATCGTGCACATTGACCATGGTTGCCATCATTGCCTCCTTGGACTAGGTCCATGGACTAAGTCTAGCATAACCTATTGACAGGGTATAATTCTCCGTCAATGAAAATCCTCCTTGTCAAAACCTCTTCGCTTGGCGATGTCGTGCACAACCTGCCCGTCGCCAGCGATATCCGCGCGCGTTTTCCGCAGGCCCGCATCGACTGGGTGGTGGAAGAGGGCTTTGCCGACATCCCGCGCCTGCATCCGACCGTGAGCAAGGTGATTCCGGTGGCGGTGCGGCGCTGGCGCCGCACTCTCCTGTCTCCTGCCACCTGGGGCAAGTTGCGCGCCTACCGTGAGGCGGTGCGGGCGGAAAAATACGATCTGGTGCTCGACACCCAAGGACTGATCAAGAGCGCTCTGCTCGCCCGCCAGGCGCCCGGCAAACGCGCCGGCTACGCCGCCGAGGCGGCGCGCGAGCCGCTGGCGGCGCGCTTCTACGACGCCACCTACGTCATCCCGAAGAACCTGCATGCGGTGGAGCGCAACCGCTGGCTCGCCGCCGCCGCGCTCGACTACGAGCCGAACCTACCGCTCGACTACGGCATTGCCGCTGCGCCGCTGGCCGCACCCTGGCTGCCGGCCGGGCCCTACTGCGTGCTGCTCACCGCCAGCAGCCGCGCCGACAAGCTGTGGCCGGAGGCGGACTGGCTGCGGCTCGCCGCGGCACTCAATGCACGCGGCCTCGCCTGCGTGCTGCCCGGCGGCAGCGCCGAGGAGCGCGCCCGCGCCGCGCGACTCGCCGCCGGCATGGCGCAGGCCATCGCCGCGCCGCCGATGGGCATCGCCGAACTGGCGCAGCTGCTGACCGGCGCCCGCCTCGTCGTCGGCGTCGACACCGGCCTCAGCCACATCGCCGCCGCACTGGGGCGACTGACTTTCTGTTTGTTCGCCGGCTCGCGCCCGGAACTCACTGGCGTCTATGCTGGCGAGACGGCCATCAATCTCGGTGGCGCCGGCGCGCCGCCGACCGCCGAACAGGTCATCGAAGCGGTGGTGGAGCGGCTGTGATGGCGCGCTTCTTCTACAATCTGGCGCTGCTGCTCCTGCTGCCCTACGTCGGCCTGCACCTGCTCCTGCGCGGCCGCCGCCAGCCGGAATACCTGAGGCACTTGGGAGAGCGATTCGGCCGCTACCCCACTCCCCAACCCTCTCCCCGGCGGGGAGAGGGAGCAGGTCTCCCCTCTCCCGCCGACGGGAGAGGGGCCGGGGGAGAGGGGGTCATCTGGCTGCATGCCGTCTCGGTCGGCGAGACGCGCGCCGCGGTTCCGCTGGTGGCGGCATTGAAAGAACGCTATCCGGGCCATCGCATCCTGCTCACGCACATGACGCCCACCGGCCGGCGCACTTCCGAGGAACTGCTCGGCGACGGCGTGCTGCGGGCCTATCTTCCTTACGATTACCCGCTCGCGGTGCGTCGCTTCCTGCGGCATTTCCGGCCCGCCGTCGGTGTCATCATGGAAACCGAACTCTGGCCGAACCTGGTGGCAGCCTGCAAAGCGCAAGGCGTGCCGCTGCTGCTGGCGAACGCGCGCCTCTCGGAGAAGTCGGCGCGCCGCTATGCCCGCTTTCCCAACCTGACGCGCGCCGCCCTGGAAGGGTTCGCCGCCCTCGCCGCACAGACCGAGCAGGATGCTGCGCGGCTTCGCGCACTGGGCGCGCCGCAGGTCGAGGTGCTCGGCAACGTCAAATTCGACCTCCTGCCGCCGCCCGAGCAACTGGCGTTGGGCGAGGCGCTACGCCAAGGGATGGGTGCGCGGCCGGTGCTGCTCGCCGCCAGCACGCGCGAGGGCGAGGAAACCCTGCTCTTCGCGGCGCTGGCGCAGCGCCCGCCCGGGGAGGCGCTGCTGGTCGTCGTGCCGCGCCATCCGCAGCGCTTCGAGGAAGTCGCCGCGCTCGCCGTCCGCGCCGGACTGACTTTGCAGCGCCGCAGCGAAAACGCGCCGGTGGCGGCGCAAACGCAGGTGCTGCTCGGCGACAGCATGGGCGAGCTGTTCGCCTACTACGCCGCCTGCGACGTGGCCTTCATCGGCGGCAGCCTGCTCGACTACGGCAGCCAGAACCTGATCGAGGCCTGCGCCGTCGGCCGGCCGGTGCTGATCGGGCCGTCGACCTACAACTTCTCGCACGCCGCGGAGCAGGCGCTGGAATGCGACGCGGCGAAACAGGTCGGCACGGCGGAGGAACTGCTGGATGCGGCGCAGGCACTGCTGCGCGACGAGGCCGCGCGCCGGCGCATGAGGGAAGCGGGCAGGGAATTCGCCGCGCGCCACCGCGGCGCGACGATGAGGACGTTAATGCTTATCGAATCCTGGCTTGCCGACCGCCCAGACGTGTGATCAGGTCGTCGAGGGTTAAATAGACAACCTCATGGTCGCCATGGCGCCGGTTCAGAGACAAGGCGAGATCCGGGGCGACAACGCATAGCTCTGCTTCCGGATACTGTCTGGCAAATGCCGCCAGGCCCGAAGTATCGGAGTCACCGGCTTGCCATTTGCACTCGATTGCTATCGGGGGCTTTCCTCGTTGCTGAAACACAAAATCGACCTCGTGGCCCCGCTTGTCTCGCCAGTAGCGGACATCCCGCGTCTGCAGACGGGCCTGAAGCTCATTCAGCACATAATGCTCCCACATCACGCCGCGATCTTCGGAACGCAGCGGATGCCAGCCTTTGTAATGGCAAACGAAACCCGTATCAAAGCCGTACACCTTCGGTGCAGATACGATTTCCGTCGGGCGGTGGCTGCTATATGGGCGAATGACATGCGCGACGTGAGTCGCTTCGAGCACCGCCAGGTAGTTCGATATCGTGGTACGGCTGGCTTCGCAAGGGCGAGCAAAGCGCGTAGCCTCGAATATTCCACCGCTCTGCGCCATGAGAAGCTCCAGAAAGCGCTGGAAGGAATGCCGCTTTTCCAGACGGAATAATTCCTGGATATCCTTTGCCCAGTAGGCATCCGCCCATTCCTGGAAATCCCGCTCCGGAAGCTGCTCTGCGAGGAAAAAGCCCGGGAGGCCGCCCTGAAGAAAGCGGCGATCCAGCCCAGGCTTATTGAATTCGGCCTGATCCGCAGCAATCAGCGGGGTCAGCCACAAATCGCGCTTTCGCCCGGTCAGCGTGTCCTTGAATTTCGTCGAAGCACCCAGCGTCGAGGAGCCGGTTGCCACGATACGCGTGCTGCGGAAATGATCCGCCGCGATCTTCAGAAGCTCGGAAGGATTGCCCAGCCGGTGAACCTCGTCCAGGACGATCCTTCGTCCGGAGACGGCTTGCAGAAAAGCTTCCGCATCCTCCATGACGCGCCGCACGCTCGGCAACTCACAATCGAAATACTCGATGTCTCCAAGACTTTGGCAAAGGCTGGTCTTCCCGACCCGCCTCACGCCGGACAGCCATATGATCGACTTCTCCTTCCAAGCGGATTCAAGAAGGTCGATCCAAAAAACCCTGGGGAACATGCCAGCAATATTGCATATGGTGCTACCAAATGCAATACTACTGGCGTTTAGTGCGGTGGCTTCGGGGGCTTATTTCTCGAGCAATGCGTTGATGGCCTGGACGTCTTCTTCGCCCAGGCTGCCGGCCGCCGCCTTCAAGCGCAGTTGCGCCAGCAGGGTGTCGTAGCGCGCCTTGGCCAGGTCGCGACGGGTGGAGAAGAGCTGCTGCTGGGCGTTCAGCACGTCGATGTTGATGCGCACGCCGACTTCATAGCCCAGCCTGTTCGAATCGAGGGCCGACTGGCTGGACACCAGCGCCTGCTCATAGGCTTTCACCTGGGCCATGCCGTTGGTCACGCCGAGATAGGCCTGGCGGGCGCCCAGGGCGGCGCT
>Ga0138256_10009345_pt1 | contig 10283 bp, 7 predicted proteins | sample KNB2016incub_MG_FD_105486 | JGI IMG/M metagenome (GOLD analysis project Ga0138256, IMG submission 105486) | Active sludge microbial communities from wastewater in Klosterneuburg, Austria - KNB2014incub_MG | ecosystem: Engineered > WWTP > Activated sludge > Unclassified | place: Austria... | reverse complement strand
TAAGCCCCGCTACCAGTGCCTGGCTCTTCGGACTCCGGTAAGAGAATATTTTAGGAAACACTTTGTCTTCGCTCATGGCAAACATCACCCTTGGGTTGCTCATCAGTAAAATATTAACATACGCTAATACTGACAAGAACATCAATGCATCAAAAACTTTTCCGCCTGCCTTACCAAACCAGGCCTCACATAAAAGCGAGCCGATGGCGCTGGCGTTTTTCATTTTATCATAACCAATAACTTCAGTGTAAGAATAATTGATTAGCAGGTATAATAAAACAACAATGATGATGCCGATAAAAATACCCTTGGGTAGTATCTTTGTATTTTTTACCTCACTACCAAAATTTATAGTTTGCTGGTAACCACCATAAGAAAAACATACAGGTATGAGGCAAATTAAAAACAAAGACAAAGGGCTGTTATTGGCCAATGTAAAAACGGGTGATCCGACCTCATAACCATGAGGTTCAATGACAACTCCTTTAAAAACACTGGCAATTAAAAGCAGTACCAGCCCTATTTTAATTACAATGAGTACATTTTGAGTACGGCTGCTGGTCTTTAAACCCATCAGGTTTACACCATAGAACATTGCCACGGCAATAATAGATATCGAGGTATTAAAAAGAATACCCGAGGGTTTTCCAAAAAGCAGGTCACTTACATAGTCGGCACCAATCAGCGCCACCACGGCAAGTGAAGCTGCATTACTGATCAATATCAGCGCATTAACTGTAAAGCCTACCGCCGGGTGGTAACATTCGGCAAAAACTTTATAATAACCGCCCATTGAGGGGAGCCGGAGACCGATCTCGGCATAAGTAAGGGCACCGCATAAAGCAATAAGCCCACCCGCTACCCAAACTAAAAAAAAGATATTGCTGTTGCCAGATGTAGCAGCGACTGAAGCAGGATTTCTGAAAATACCCATGCCTATAACAAGGCTTACTACGATCATGGAAACATCAAATAGGTTGAGCTGGTTTGATTTTGTTGTCATGCTTTAAAGATAATTTTTTTTCAAATGCCCATCGGGATATTTTATTTGGAAGATTTAACCTGTTGCCTTTACATTTGCACCAGATTTGGTTTCCGATGTCAAATCGGAATTAAAAGGGAATCCCGTTAAAGTCGGGAGCTATCCCCGTAGCTGTAAAGGCCTCCCCAACCCCTCCAAAGGAGGGGCTCAAGGAGTAGAATTCTTCAAACCACTGTTCTGAGTAATCAGGATGGGAAGGTAAAAAGCCTAAGCCAGAAGACCTGCCAGGTTCACTTAACATTATTCAAAGCTTTCGGGTGAAAGGCAGGAAATGTAACGGCTCATCAGCTTTTATATCTCTTTACGCCGTGATTGGTGTCTCACTAATCACATTTTCCAGGAAGCAGTCACAAAAAAAATTTTTTCAACAATGAAAAAGAAAATTTTTATTGCGGCTGCTGTTTTATTCAGCAGCCAGTTGTACGCACAAAACGACAGTACAAAGAATTTAGATGAAGTGGTGATGACCGCAACCCGTTATCCCATCAAACAATCTCTTACCGGAAAAGTAATTACTGTAATCTCAAAAGAACAACTGGTGAAGAGTAAGGGGAAAACCATTGGTGAGGTGTTGAATACACAGGCCGGGGTCATTGTGAACGGGTATAGCAATACGCCCGGCACCAACCAGGATGTGTATGTACGTGGCGCTGCTACAGGTAAAACACTCATATTACTTGATGGCGTGCCTGCGTATGATGCATCGGGCATCAGCGGTGCATTCGATCTGAACTTTATTGCTGTTGACCAGGTGGAAAGGGTGGAGATACTCAAGGGAAGCCAGTCAACCTTATATGGCAGTGATGCCATTGCTGCGGTTATCCATATCATCAGTAAAAAAGGCGGATCAAAAAAATTAAATGCGAACGCAACGCTCGCTGCAGGAACCTATGGAACATTCAGGGCTGGTGTTGGGGCAGGAGGAACGATCAGCAAGACGAACTATAACGTCCAGTACAGCAAAATATACAGCAAAGGGTTTTCAACCGCTATTGACCAGGCAGGTAATAAAGGGTTTGATAAAGACGGAATAGATGAAAATATTTTTCGTGCCGGCATCAACCAGAAAATAAATGATAAGATAGCCCTGCGGTTCAATACACAGCTGAGCAATTATAAAACAGATGCTGATGCAGGCCCTTTCACCGATGATGCAGACTATACCATTACTACAAAGAACTCATTGGTGGGTTTTGGCAGTGATTATACATTTGGCAAAAGCGTACTGCATTTCAACTATAATTATAATACAACAAAGAGAACCTACCTTGATGATTCGTCGAGCAGGGGCGGGTTTTCATACTACAGTAAAGGAGAATATACAGGTAAATCGCATTTCGTGGAATTGTACAGTAATATAGGCGTAACAAAGAATATAGATGTGCTTGTTGGCATTGATTACCGTAACCAGCTTACCGATCAGAGTTATTTTTCTATGAGTATGTTCGGGCCTTATATGTCTACACCATTAAGTGATGACAGTGCTAAAGTGAACCAGTTTGGTGCTTATGCGTCTTTTGTGCTGAAAGACCTGAAAGGGTTCAACCTTGAATTGGGCGGCCGGTACAATAACTTTAATAAGTATGGTGATGTATTCACTTTCTCTTTCAATCCGTCTTATGTAATAAAGAGCTTTTTCAAGATATTCGGTAATATCAGCTCAGGGTTTAAAGCGCCATCTTTATACCAGGTATATTCAGAGTACAGGAACCCATATAGTGAACTGGAGCCGGAAAAATCATTGAGTATGGAAGGGGGAGTACAATATTACAGGAATAACGTGAACCTGAGGGTAGTTTATTTCAGCAGGAACATCAAAGACAATATCCTGTTCTACAGCGCCGGCGCCCCTACTTATGCCAGCTATTATATAAATGGTGATGAACAAAAAGACAAGGGACTTGAACTGGAGGCAAGCGTTGATTTTGGGAAAGTAGATATTATAGCAAACTATGTAAACCTTGATGGTTCTATAAAAACGAAAATCGCATCAAAAGATACATCCTTCTTCAATCTCTATCGTCGGCCACGGCAGGCAATTAACCTGCATGTTGGAATAGATGTTTGCAAAGGGCTGAACGTAAACCTGGGTGTTCAGAGCATCAGTAAAAGATATGAACCTGTATACATGTCGGTGCCGGTAGAGATGCCGGCTTATTATACCTGGAACCTCTATGCTACTTATATTATCACAAAGAATGTACAGTTGTTTGCAGATATTAAAAATATTACAGACGAAAAATATTCCGAGATCAGAGGTTATAATAACAGACGGGCTAATTTTATGGCCGGTGTAAACGTAACTTTTTAAAAGATAAATGACCGCTCATGTGTAAACATGAAGAAAAACAATGTCCCAGGTGCCGGGTTTCATTTGAATGTAAACCCGGCACTATAACGCAGTGCCAATGTTTTGGCATATCATTTACGTATGCAGAAAAGATACTGGTTGAGGCAGCCTATACAGATTGTCTTTGCCGCAATTGCCTTATTGAGTTGAAAAATGAATTTGCTGTAGGCTCAAAGCAGTTAACTTTGCAGAAAACAATTGATGCTTGAGCTGGCCAAGATATCACTCAAAGAGATTATTACCGTAACTTTCACACTGTTTGCGGTGATTGATATGCTGGGGTCTATTCCTGTACTTGTTTCGCTGAAAGAGAAATTTGGCGGATCCATCAAATCCATGCAGGCAACATTGGTGTCTGCAGCATTGATGATACTGTTTTTGTTTCTTGGAAAGGAATTCCTGAAACTGCTCGGGCTGGACGTTCAATCCTTTGCTGTTGCAGGAAGCATTGTCATCTTTATCCTGGGACTGGAAATGGTATTGGGAGTTGAATTCTTTAAACCGGATAAGAATGCAAAGGGTGGAAGTGTGGTGCCCATAGCATTTCCTCTTATTGCCGGTAGTGGAACCCTTACTACGGTGATGAGTTTGAAGGCAAATTATGATGATGTGAATATTTTGATCGGTATCCTCATCAATTGCATTGTCATTTACCTGGTGCTTAAATCATTGAAATGGATTGAAAGGGCTTTGGGCCCCAATGGCCTTGCCGTGGTAAGAAAATTTTTCGGCGTAATTTTGATCGCTATAGCAGTAAAGATATTCGGGAGTAATATTGTTAAGTTTGCACTTTGATCCCGGCCTTGTAGTACAATGGATAGTATAAGAGTTTCCGAAGCTCCAGATCCAGGTTCGATTCCTGGCGAGGCCACAGGTTTTCAAAATAAATAATTTAGGTTCCTGTTCTGGTTTTCTGCCTCACTGAATCAAGCAGGCAGGCTATAAAGTATGGGATACAAAATAGTCCCGCCAATTTTATTGGCGGGACTATTTTATTATTCAGTAAGGAGTAATGTTGTTATTTCTTTAAAACTGTTTTTTGTAAACTGTTCGTTGAATTTTTCAACACCAGCTGATAAATACCTGGCGAAAATACCGGTTTAAGGATAATACTGTAGTTTCCTGCGTGTGTAATATCCAGTGTTCCTGATTGCATGATCTGTCCGGTCGTATTGCTGATGGTATAATTATAAATTCCTTTTACTGAGGTACCGGCAAAAATATCAATGCTGGCATCAATGGGATTTTTGATCACGTAAAGATCTTTATTGCTGCCATTCTCCGAAACAGTAACAATACCCGAATAGATTATTCGGTTGTCAATGCCCACAACTTTCAACCGGTAATAAGCAATGTTGTTTATTTGTTTGCTGTCGGCATAACTATAGAATTCTGTACCGTTTTGATTGAATGGATTTTTTACCGAGATTGTATTGAAACTAATTCCATCATCGCTTCTTTCCAGTTCATAGCTGACTACGTTCAGTTCATTACCAATTGCCCAGTTCACCCTGCTGTAATTATTTTCCCGGCTTGCGGTAAAACTGATGATCCTGAGAGGCAGCACAAATGAAATACTGCCAATGGTAAAATTGCTGTTGAAGGCCGATACGCTATTTGACGTTACTGAACCTGTTGTTAAAACGCTGCCAGAGCCTGTTCCACCAATTTCTTGCCAGAATGTACCATCCCAGTAAGAGGCCCTGATATCGCTTAACATCAGCAAGGGAAAAGGTATCTTGCTCGCATCCCAGTTCATGGTTATTTGTGCTGCACTTCCGCTGACCTTATCAATGGTCCAGTACTCAGATGTATCAACAATAACCAGCGGATTATACAGGCTTGTATAATTTGGTGTAACGGCTCCGTTATGCCTCACATTAAATTCCGATGAGGCCGAAAGGTTCGTAAGCAAAACAGATCGTTCATAAGTTGCATTGCCCACAGGGAATGTAAAATCTGTATTGCCTGTTTTTTTCACCCAACCGTTCACATGACGGGCATCGTTGCTTCCTGAGTAAGACGACCCGGCCTCGTAGGTCATGTAATTGGGTGTGGAAGAAGTAGTGATCATTCCGTTTGTATAGGTATGCGTTCCAGCAACACTAAGATTACTATTAAGTAAAAAACCCGATGAATTATCTGTTTCAAGGCCGAATGTTTTAAAGGTTTGTGTTCCACCGATCGTTTGCTGGCTGCTTCCGTTTAAATACAGCATACCAGAACCTGCTGACATGGATGCCTGGTCGTTGGTAATATTTCCGTGTATATACAGGTTGCCATTATTTAGAAGCGTAGCTGATGAAGCGTTGGTAAAATCACCGAAACCAACGATAGATGCTCCACTATGTATTTGCAGGTTGCCGTTATTTCTGAAAACCTGTTGCCCATTGGCAAACCCACAGTAAAGAAGTAATAATATTGGTATGGTTGTTTTTGTCATGTTGATATTATTGAGTGTTTGCATGCCATTGGATATCCTGGATAGTCACTACTTTACTGCTGCTTGTTGAGTTTGAGTAATAAATTTCAAAATAATCTCCTGGCCCTATATCGTTCAGGTATGCAATGAATGAAAACTGGAATGGCTGTCCCGATGTGGTAACTCTCAGTGTTGTTTCACCAAATCTTGTTGTGGTAACCCCATTTTTTACAATGCCGATCGAAATATTCTGATTACTACTGTTTACTGAAAGGTTTCCGGAAACATTAAATATCCCGTTTCTCCGGTTTGTGGGCTGATAGGTAATCTGGTTATCGCTTAACGTCCACTTGCATGTTTCTTCTGATGTATTGGTTCCCCAGTCAGCTTTATACCATGTATTCTGGTTGGTCAGCGTTTTGTTGGTTGAGCTATTCAAGACATTAATAAAACAATTTGGTTTCTGGTCTCCCATACCTCCGTTACTTTCCACTATGGCGTTAGCGTCCCTGCCATCTGTTCTGGTAAAATCGAAACCAGCGATATATGTGCCTGAATTATCCCATGAATTACCTGTAATGGTAATACTTGCAAAACTTGTAAAGGTTGCAGGCTGATATAAAATGGCTGTTCCGGTAGTACTATAATAACCACCAGACGCTAATTGGATAGTAGCACCGGATCCTTTGCTCATATTCACGCCATTATTACATCCGATGAAATCTGTTTCAGCAACTTTTACAGTAACACCGGAAGTAGCGCCATGAATCAATATACCATTATTCTGGGCATTAGAAATATCTGTTTCAAATACCCACAACTCGGCATCGGTAGAATCGAGAATAGTGTTGTAAAACCTGTCGAATGAACAGTCTTTTATTTCATTGTAAGTGCCGGTTCCCAGTAATCTTATAGCATCTTCACCGGCAGCGGTGCCATAGCCCGCTAAAGCCGTAGCATCAAAACTGATCATTTTGAAATAGCAATCAGAGATGCATCTGAACATTGGCTTTCCTGCAAGTCCTGAAGCTGCTGCTATAGTAGCTGAACCGTAAGACATACCCTGGAATGTCAGTGAATAAGGGAGATCAATAACCATTGTTGAGCTGATGTCATACGTTTCTTCCCCAAGCCTAATTACCGAAGGCCCCGTCATATGTAAATCGAGGTATTCTATTGCCTCTTCAATAGTCGCCCAACTGCTGTTGGCGCTTACTTCCAAAAAATTTTCACTCCTCTTTCCTTTTTCTTTTATTATCCAGTTTCCGCCTGCAGCTACATAGGTTTGCCCGACATACCTGGTAAGTTTTGAAGTAGTTTGTCCGTCAACTGTGGCGCCGCCATTGCCCTGCAGTGTAATAAGATCAGTATGAATACCTGCATTCTTTACAGTGATAGCCATGCCATTATCTGATACTGTAATGGAAGGCAATGTCAATGTAATATCATTGCTGGCAAGCACCATTGTTTCCGATTTCAGTAATGTGGCATCAGCAGTTTTAGATACTACATTCATATCTGAAGTGGCGATTAGTTTCCATTGTGTACCATTCCAGTAATAGTAGCCATCCGTTAATGTGCCACCTGTACTAAACACCAGCATGCCGGCCGGTACTGTACCAGAAAGAGGAGATACAGAAGTCGTACTGTTGAGTGCAACCCTTGGAGGAAGAAAACCTTTATTGGTGCTCTCTAATTCTAGTAGCGAATTGGCGTCAATAGTGTTGGGATTGCTGCCAATTTTAACCTGGGCTTTTGTAAAAATAAAAAGCATCATTACAGGAACCAGTAATAGTTTTTTCATAGTTATATAGGTTGTTAAATAACCTGTTTAGGTTATTGGTTTATGGTTTTATATGGATCACCATTCGGCGATTATTCCTATGATGTAATTCTTTTTTCCTCCCGGTTGGTTGAATACATACAGGGGGATTGTTACTTTCTTTATCACCAACCCCATCATTAATCCGTATTCGGCCACAAAAGCGCTTTTATACAGTTGAGTAAACTGGGCGCTTACCCCCGCATAAAACCATTTCACCGGCTGGTAACCCAATTCCGACCAGTTGAAAATGAAATGATCAGCCCTATTGTCTTTATTCAGTGTATACTGTGTTTGCCCTGAAAGAAAGAACTGCTTGTATTCAAGTGACGTATTGATCGCCGCCGAAATGCCGGTATAATCCCCGAATACGATACCCGCCATCGTGGTTAGCTCCCAGCTAAGCCATCCATCTTTACTGAAACTTTTCCCGGCATACACCGAACCCGTTCTTGCGGCCTCATAGTTGTACCGCATCTCAGCATAAAATCCCTTACTGCCCTGGTGGTGAACCACCGGCATCCATTGATAGGATTCACCGGAACTGAGCATACCGTAATTTTCGATCCCGGTTTTTGACTGGGCCGACAACTCAGGCGGCATCAAAATGCTCAAGATGATAATCAAGCAGGTCTTCATCACTTTCTACGATGTTTACTTTGGCTTTTTCAATTTTCTCATACAGCAGGATTTCTTTTAGAAAGGGATTCCAGTAAAAGATCAGCCGTTCAATGGGTTTCCACAAGATCACCCAGCTGAATACATCTACAGCATTACTGAACATAGAGTGAATACGATGATCCTGTCCTAAAACCAGCGGCAATACACCCTGGCAGATCATCACAATGAAAATACTGATGAGTAAAAGGATATAATTCTTCTTTTTGAACTTGTAAAACTCAGCCTTCTTTTGCATTTTCTGTATCTGGTAATGCCTGCGAATGGTCTTCATCAGTGGTTCTACCATGAACTGCATGGAGCCCGATTCGCTGCAAAAAACCTTGAAATCAATGGTGGTATGTCTTCCTGCACTGGCTAACGAGTTGTTGAGATAATCTTTAAACTCCTGCCCAAGCTGTCTTTTATCCAGCCGTGCCGGGTCATGGGGATTAAAGTAGTTATTAATGCTGTTTGCATCAATCCTTAGGTATATGCTGATTTTTCTGGTGGCGGACTTACGCATAACAGTTTTAGGATATTAGGTTGACAAAGCTTTATTTTGAGAGTAAACGGTTATTAAATTATTGTATTACCGGAAGGTGTATAGTAAAATTTTCAAATTTAGGGTAGAAAAAAAACCACACTGGTTAGAAATATTTGCATTTAATTTTGGTATGCTGTTGGGGGCAATCAAAAGCAATAGGAGATAACCAGGTCATTTAATTTATTTATCAAAATGGAGGAGCAAGAGCCTTTAAAAAAAACCAGTGAACAGGATTTATCTGGACAAACAGGTAAACCCAATCCCACTTTAAACAGGCCGTCGACCCTGGGTATTTTAGCATTTATCATTCTCACCGGTTTGTTTGCCATCCTTATTTACCAACGATTCCTGATTGTTCAGGAAGCCAAAAAGAAAGACGCATATGATGTAGTTAACACGGCTAAAGATAAGCTGCAGGAAGTATTGGCGTATAGTTCTTCCGCTACCAAGGTATTGTCTTTCTTCGTTGACAATAACGGCGGGGTAAAGAATTTTGATTCTGTGGCCAAACAGATAATCAGTGCAACTGAAGATATTGATGCACTGGAGTTGGTGCCCGACGGCGTTATCAGGTATGTATATCCCCTCAAAGGAAATGAAGCCGCCCTGGGATTTGATATTTTAGCGGATCCCACACGAAATAAGGAGGCATTTAAGGCGATCGAAAAAAAGGAACTGTTTTTTTCCGGCCCATTTCAACTCAAACAAGGGGGTATGGGTATAGTAGGAAGGTTACCTGTTTTCAGGAATAAAAAATTCTGGGGATTTTCTGCGGTGATTATCAAGCTCTCAACTTTATTAAGAGCTGCAGGTATCGACAGTACAGATCAAAATGGAAATTATTTTCAACTTTCAAAGATAAACCCCGACACCAAAAAAGAAGAATTCTTTATCCTGCATGATAAAGAACCGGTACATGATTATTCTATTTCGGTAGATGTTCCCAATGGCGAATGGAAACTTTCTGTGCAGCCTTCGGCAGGGTACAAAAAACTGGCGGATATTTTTATACTTGCCCTGCTGGGTTTTCTCATCTCGGTCTTTGGTGCTGTGTTTGTCTTTAGCATTGCAGGCAGGCCGCAGCAGTTAAATAACCTGGTGAAAGAACGAACAGCACAATTAAAAGAGAGCGAAGAAAAATTTTCCAGGGCCTTTCACTCAAATGTGCTGGGGTTTGCCATTTATAATGAAGAATTCAGGATAGTTGATATTAACGGGCCCTATGCTGCAGTTTTAGAAAAACCCCGGCATGAACTCATTGGAAAAACATCTGACGAGGCTGGGCTCATCAGCAAGATAAATATTGCAAGAAGGGAGAGCATCAGTAATGAAATAGAAGTGATATTAAACGTGGACGGACAACTCAGTAATTATGAAACAGAGATTGAAACAAACGACGGGTCGCCGGTTACCGTTTTATTATCCATTGAACGGCTTGAACTG
>Ga0138256_10009343_pt1 | contig 10285 bp, 10 predicted proteins | sample KNB2016incub_MG_FD_105486 | JGI IMG/M metagenome (GOLD analysis project Ga0138256, IMG submission 105486) | Active sludge microbial communities from wastewater in Klosterneuburg, Austria - KNB2014incub_MG | ecosystem: Engineered > WWTP > Activated sludge > Unclassified | place: Austria... | reverse complement strand
CCGTGGTGGGCGTGCTGATCGAGGTGCCGGTGATGCTCGCGGTGGTGAAGGTCGTGAACGCGACGAAGGGGTGGTACGAGGCGGGGGCGGGCAGGAGCTAGCCGCCGTGCAGGCGCCCGAGCCTTGCCGCGAAATCGCTTGCGGGCATGTACCCGACGACGCGCAGCTCGCGCCGCTCCGTGCCTGCCGGATCGAAGAACAGGACGCCGGGCGGGCCGAAGAGGCCGTGCCTGCGCAGCAGCGCCTTGTCGTCATCGGAATTCGCGGTCACGTCCGCCTTGAGCAGGATGAGATCCCCCATGCGCCGCGCCACCTCCGGATCGGAGAAGGTGAAGCGCTCCATCTCCTTGCACGACACGCACCAGTCCGCGTAGAAGTCCAGCAGGACCGGCCGGTCCGCCGCAGCGAGTCGCCGCTCGAGATCGGCCACCGAGGCGACGCGTTCGAACCGCGGTGCGGCTGCGGGAGCGGCGGATGCGCTTCGCAGGAAACCAAGAGGCTGCAGGGCGTCCCTGTGGCCTGCGAGCGACCCGAGAAGCAGCGCGCAACCGAGCAGCAGCGCCACCACGCCCACGCCCTTGCCGAACCGATGCCAGCCGCGCGCGGACTCCGGCAGGGGGTCGATCGCCCTGAGGTAGATGCCCGAGAAGATGAGGAGCGCCGCCCAGGCCAGCATCTGCGCCACCGCGGGGAGGACGGGCGAGGCGATCCAGATCGCGAGCCCCAGGAGGATCACGCCGAAGACGTGGCGCACCGTTTCCATCCACGCGCCGCTTCGCGGCAGGAGATGGCGCGCGGAGGTCGCCACGACGAGCAGCGGCACCCCCATGCCGAGGGCCATCACGAACAGCGCCAGGCCGCCCATCACGGCGTCGCCCGTCTTCGCGATGTAGAGCAGCGCACCGGCGAGCGGCGCGGCCACGCAGGGCCCGACGATGGCTGCCGACAGCGCTCCCATGGCCATCACGCCCTTCACGCTTCCGCCGGCCCGGCGATTGGCCTGGCCGCCGAGGCGCTCCTGGAGCGAGGCCGGCAACTGCAGGTCGTAGAGCCCGAACATGGACAGGGCGAGGATCACGAACAGCGCCGCGAACCCGCCCAGCACCCACGCGTTCTGGAGTGCGCTCGAGAGCATGGATCCCGAAAGCCCGGCCGCGACGCCGAGCGCCGCGTAAGCGACTGCCATGCCGGCCACGTACGCAAGCGAGAGCGCGAAGGCGCGCGACTTCGAAATCGCGTGCCCGTGCCCGACGATGATCCCGGAGAGGATCGGCACCATCGGCAGCACGCACGGCGTGAGCGCGAGCATCACGCCCGAGCCGAAGAAGAAGAGAAGCACTGCCCACCAGCCCGCGCCCGCGAGAATCCCCGCGATGCGCGAGCTGTCGTCGGTGACCTCGGCGGACGCAATCGCGGCTGCCCCGGCGCCTGCGCCCCCCGCGGGAAGGGAGAGGGACGCCCGCTGCACCGTGGGTGGGTAGCAGACGCCTTCGGCGGCGCACCCCTGGGATATCGCTTCAAGGACGAGCTCGCGCGACGACCCGGGCGCGACGGCCACCGGCACGCGAACGGAAACCTCGCCCTCGTAGGTTTCCACCCGCCCGAAATGGGGATCCGCCTTCACGCGGCCGGGGGGCAGCACCGGGTTGCCTAGCAATGCCGCTCCCGGCTCCGCCTTGAACCGGAACTTGTCCCGGTACAGGTAATGCCCGGGCGCGATGACCCAGCGGGCCTCGAGCGTGCCGCCGTCGAGCGCGCGCGCGGAAAACCGGAAGGCGACCTCGGGATCGAGCGGCTCCCCTTCACCGGCCGTCGCTGTTGCCGTCGCCAGCGCGAAAGAGATGCAGGCGAGCGTCCGGGCAGCCATCGATGTCATCGCGCTTCCCGTCCCTCAGGCGCGGCGCCGCGGCGGGTAGCCCGCCTTCCCCGCCTCCACCGGCACCACGTGGCGAGACAGGATCTCGCGGCCGGCCTCGCCATATAGAAGGTCGAAGAAAGGCGCCATCGATTCCGGCGACCACTGCCGGTAGATCACGTTCATCGGCCCCGCGAGGCGGTATCGGCCGGCCGCCACGTTGGCGAGCGTCGGCGCGACGCCATCGACGTCGAGGACCTTCAGTTGCCCCTTCCTCACGAAGGGCTCGGCGATGATCCAGCTGTTCACGCCGATCGCGTGCTCGAACCGGGCGGTGGTCTCGAGCTGCTTCTGGTCCGTCTTCACCACCAGCGCCTGCGCGGACCACTCCTGGCGATTCGCCATGAGGTCGCGCCGCACGGGCTCGACATAGTCCGGGCAATGGTCGGACACCACGAGGGCGATGCGCCGGTCGGGCCCGCCCAGCGCCTTCCAGTTCCGTGTGCGCCCCGTCACCACGTCGCGCAACTGCTGCGCGGAAATGCCGTCGGCGCGCACGCCCGGATGCGCGACGACCACCTTCATGTCCCACGCGACCTGGAGCGAGCTCATGCCTTCCGCCGGGGATCCCGCGACCGGGCAGCACAGGCAGCCGAGGTGCGCGGTGCCCAGCCGCACGCCCGTGACGCCATCGTCGCAACCGCCGCCCAGCATGCGCGCGTCGCGGCCGGGGACGCGGTTGTAGATGGCGAGGAGCTCGTTGAAGAAGCCCTCCTTGAAAAGGCGTGTGCCGGCGATGACGAGCCCGCCGGGCGGCGCGCCCATCGCGACGGGCCTGATGGCGCCGCGCGGCGATTCGCCGCAGACGAAATCCGGCAACGCCGGACGGCGCCGCTCGGCCGCGCCCGCGAGCCCCGCCGCAAGCGCCGCGAGCCCCGCGGCCCCGAGGAAACCCCTGCGATCCATGTTCTCCCGCTCCTCCGACCGGGCCGCATCGCCCGTTATATGATTCCCCGCTCCACTCGAGCCGACGCGGGGCTGCCGTGAATGATCACACGATTGCCGCCGGCGCATCCACGATCGATGCGGCCGGCGCCGGGCAAGGGGCCGCGCCGCGCGCGCCGGATTCGCCCGCACGCCTGCGCGATTCGCTCATCGTGCGCATCGGCCTGGTGCTGGTGCTCTTCATCGGCCTCATGGCGGCCGCCCTGTTCCTGAGCATCGAGTACTTCGTCACGCAGCAATTCCGCGTGCTGCACGCGGCCAGCGCCGAGCGCCGCGCCGGCGAGATCCGCCTCTACCTCGCCGCCGAGGGCACGCACATGCAGCGCCTCGTCGAGCTCGCGGCGACCGACTCCGACCTCATCCACAGCGCCCACTACCATCTCAACCTCAAGGGGCAGAACAACGCGCTGCGCCAGGACGTCGAGCGGGTGGCGCGCACCTTCGACCTTGCGCGCGTGCACGTGTGGGGCCCTTCCGGCGAGCCGGTCATGGGCGGCACCGATGGCGCGGTGCCGCCGCCCCTCGACCCCGCGCTTCGCGCCGCGGTCGACGCCGGCAACGCCGCTGTCACCGGCTGGACGTGGGAGCGGGACGGCCCCTGGGTGGTGGCCACCGGCAGGCTGCGCACGAGCCCCGTCTCGCACGCGTACCTTGCGATCGCGCGGCCGCTGGGCCCAAGCCTGGCGGCGTCATACCCCTTCGGCCGCGACGTGACGCTGCGGCGCGCCGATGGCGCGGCGCCGGTGGCCGCAGGCGCGACGCGCCTTTCGCTTTCCGACCCGCGGGGCCATGCGAACTTCATCGACATCTCCTTCAGCGACACCGTCTCCGAGGCGGTCGGCGCGACGCAGCGCCTGCTCGTGATCGCGCTCTCCGTCGGCGGACTGCTGCTGCTCGCGGCGACCACCACCTACCTCGACCGCACCTTGCGCCCGATCCGGTCACTCACCGGCCTGGCCGCCGAGGTCGGGATGGGCAACTTCCGGACGCAGGCCCCGCCGCGCGGCGACGACGAGGTCGCGCGCATGGTCCGCGCCTTCAACCGGATGGTCCGCGACATCCTGCGGCTGCGGAACCTCGAGCAAAAGATGTACCACGAGCAGCGGCTGGCCGCGGTCGGCAAGCTCGCGGCCAAGGTGGCCCACGACATCAACAACCCCCTCACCGTCATCAACAACGTGGCCACCCTGCTCTCGCGCCAGCCCGGCGCGGACGAAGCGACCCGTGCGGACCTGCGCGCCATCGTCGACAACACGCGGCGCTGCGCCCACATCGTCGAGAATCTGCTGCGGTTCGGCCGCCCGCTGCGTCTGCGGCTCGAGGCGACCGACCTCGCGCACTTCTGCCGCGAGGCCGTCGCCCACGCGGCGATCCGGCTTCCCCATGCCCGCCTGCGCGTCGTGGGGCCGGCCTCGGGCATCCGCGTGATGGCCGACCGCCACGAGCTGGTGCGCGTCGTCGACAACCTGGTGAACAACGCCTGGCAGGCGTGCCCCGGCGAGGAGATCGTCGTCGAGTGCGGGATGGCCGGGGAAGGCGCCTACCTCGCCGTGATCGATGGCGGGAAGGGGTTTTCGGGAGAGGCGCTGGGGCACCTCTTCGAGCCGTTCTTCACCACCAAGCCCGACGGCAACGGGCTGGGGCTCGCGAGCTGCCTTGCCATCGCGCGCGCGCACGGCGGCGACTTGCGGATCGCCGATGCGGGCAAGGGCCACGTGACCCTCTGGCTTCCGCCCGACGCGGCGCCGGCGACCGCCGCGCTGGGGAAAAACGCCATGGCCTGACGGCCGTGCTGTGGCGAAACGCCATGGCCTTAGCGCCCGCGCCGCCGCGCGGCGACCGCGAGCCAGGCGAGGCATGCGCCTTGCTACGGCAGGCGCATGATCTCCTTCCGGCTGGTGATTCTCCTCGTGGCGATGGCGCAGGGCGCTGCGCTCGCCGCGGACCCGCAACCGCTGTCGCTGGCGCGTGCGGTGGCAGCCGCCGGCGCCGCCGCGGGCCCGGCACGCGCCCCGGCCGCGCGCGTGGAGGCCACGCGGCATTTCTACGACGCGCTGGTGGCCGACCGCGAATACGCGGCCGCGAACGAGCAGGTCGCCGTGACCTACGTCGCCTTCGACCGCGCTCGCGCCAAAGCGGGCGCCGCCGCCGCCACCGACATCGCGGTGAAGGATCTCGAGGTCCACTACGCCCGCGCGCTCGAGCGCCGCCAGGGCGTCCTCGCGCGCCAGCGGCTCTCCCGGCACGCGCTTGCCGGCACGATGGGCGCCGCGGCAATGCCGGGCGAGCTGGAGGAGCCACCGGCGCCTCCCGCCTCCGGAACGATCCGGGATTTCGACGACCTCGTGAAGGCGATGGCCGGGAGAGCCGCCCCGGAACGCGCCGCAGCGGATGTCGCACGCGATCGGGCCGAGCTCCTGCGCGCGACTCTCGACATCGAGCGCCTGCGTCGCGCGGTCATCCCGCGCGCCGAGCGCGAGGCGGAGCTCGCCGACATGAAGCTCGAGAAGGCGCGCGACGACCACGAGCGCGGCCTGCCGTCCGCGCTGGGCGCCGCCATGGCCGGCACCGCCGAGGCGGGTTGGCGGCGCCTGCAAGCCCAAGGCGAGCTTGCCGTCGCCCTCGCGCGCCGCGAAGCGCTCGCCGGACCGACCCATCCCTGAGGAGAAGCGCATGTCCCCGATTCCGACCCTCGGCGCGCAGTCAGCCGCCGGCCTGCTGCTCGCGATCTTCCTGGCCGCGTGGGCCCCGGCCCCCGCTTGCGCCGCCCCGTCAACGCGCGACCCGAACGCGCACTTCTTCCAAGGCTTTCTCGGCGACCTGCGCGCCGAGCTCGAAGGCGCCAGGAAGGAAGGCAGGAAGGGCGTCGTCCTCGTCTACGAGATGGAGGAGTGCCCGTTCTGCGAGCGATTCCACCGCTCGGTCGCGAGCCAGGTCTCGGTGCAGGACTACTACCGGCGGCACTTCGTGGTGCTGCGCATGGACATCCGGGGCGACGCCACCATCGCCGGGTTCGACGGGAAGGAGGTTCGCGAAAGCGAGTTCGCCGCGAGGAGCCGCGTGCGCGCCACGCCCACGACCGTGTTCCACGCGCTGGACGGCCGGGAGGTCGCCCGGTTCAGCGGACTGCCTAAGGATGCCGCCGAGTTCGTCGCGCTCGGGCGCTTCGTGGCCGAGGGGCACTACCAGGCCGGGAGCTTCGCCGAGTACAAGCGCAAGGCCGCGCGCTGAACCGGCCGCGCGGGCATTTCGCCAGATCCCGGCAACCGCGCCCGGGCATTTCGCCAGAGCGCAACCCGAGTCGCGGCCCTCGCTTCGCGAGGAGCGCGGCCTTCGTTCGGCAGTGGCATGGAAGCTGCGTATCCCCGCTCGCCGCGCCCGGCCATCTGCCGGGCGCGCGCAGCCCTCGACAGAACAACATGCCCTGGAGGAACCGATACATGGTGCAGATCGATCGCAGACGATTCGTGAAGGCCGTCGCCGGGACGGCGACGCTCGCCGCCGCGGGCGCCGCCGGCCTCGCGCCGGCCGGCGCGCACGCGGCATGGCCGAAGGAGGCCTTCGCCGCGGCGAAGACCAAGGAAACCCTGGAGGCGCTCTTCGGCACGAGCAGCGCGACGGAGAGCACGGCCATCCGCTTCACGATGCCGGAGATCGCGGAAAACGGCTCGCAGGTGCCGTTCGCGATCGAGACCACGCTGCCCGGCGTCGATTCCATCTCCGTCCTCGCGGAGGAAAACCCGCGGCCGCTGGCCGCCAGCGCGCGCTTCGAGCCGGCGGCCGTGCCCTTCCTCAAGTCGCGCCTGAAGCTCGCCAAGACTCAGAACCTGGTGGCGGTCGTGCGCTCGGAGGGCAAGCTCTTCACGCGCACCCTCAACGTCAAGGTGACGATCGGCGGCTGCGGCGGCTGACGGCGAAACCCAGGATACCCGGAGAAGAGACATGGCGAATTCCATCAAGGCACGGCTCGACCTCAAGGACGACGTCGTCACCGTGAAGACACTCATCACCCACCCGATGTCCGTCGAGCGAAAGGACCCCAAGACCGGCGCCACGATCGAGGCGCACTTCATCGAGGAGGTGGTCGCGACCCACAACGGCAAGGTCGTCATGAACCTCGCCTGCGGGCAGGCCGTCTCGATGAACCCCTTCATCGAGTTCCAGTTCAAGGGCGGCCGGAAGGGCGACGCCGTGCGGCTCTCCTGGCGCGACAACAAGGGCCAGTCCGATTCGCTCGACATCGCGGTCTGAGCGCCCGCGCCGGGCGCCGCCCGGCAGCGACCACCACGACAACGGAGGAGAACAACGATGAACCGATTCAGGATGCTGCGCGCCGTCGCGGCCGCGGGGCTCGCCTGCCTCGCTTGCCACGCCGGCGCCCAGGGCAAGGGCGTGAAGCACGACTACTGGCCCGGGATGGAGAACGCAGTGCCGCACGTGTCCGGCGATCGCAAGCTCACCAACACCTACGACGACTGGAAGGACGCGGAGTCGATCCGCCGCGCCAAGGCCGCCGGCAAGCAGTCGCGCGACGTGAACTTCAAGGACTTCCGCTGGCTGGAGAAGAGCCTCGACGCCGAGCTGGTGGCCCAGGAGGGCCGCGACCGCTTCCACGAGCCCAACGGGGAGGGCAAGTCCTGCGCGTCCTGCCACGGCGAAGGCGGCAAGAAGCTGGAGGGCGCGCTCGCCGGGTTCCCGAAATTCAGCAAGCAGGCCGGGCGCGTGATCGTGTTCGAGACGCAGATCGCCCAGTGCGCGGAGAAGCACCTGAAGAGGGCCGATTGGCACGAGGACACCCGCCCCAACAACATGATGTCCCTGTGGCTCGCGATCCTGAGCGACGGCCACGAGATCAAGGTGGACATGAAGGATACCCGCATCAAGGCCTCCTACGAGCGCGGCAAGGAGCTCTTCTTCCGGCGCACCGGGCACTTCCACTTCGCGTGCGCGGCCTGCCACACGCCGCCGACGACGGCGCTTTTCCTGCGCGGCCAGCGGACCTCGGGCTACTACGGGGACGCCTCGGAGTACCCGCTGTACCACTTCCCCAACGACACGATGAACGAGGACCGCGGCTACGTCTTCACCCTGCAGCACCAGATCCGCTCCTGCCAGAAGCTCTCGCGCATGTACTACAGCGCCAAGGAGGGAAGCCCCACGCTCACGGACATCGAGACCTTCCTGCGCGCCTCCTCGAACGGCTACCGCATCAGCGCGCCGGTCAAGCAGTACAACATCGACGCGGACTACCTGCTCGAGCAGGGCCGCACCGCGGCCAAGTGACGCGCCCCCCGCCAGACGGACATCGGAGGAACGAATGAATCTCGCAATGAAGGGTGTCATCGCCGCCGGCGCGCTCGCGCTCGCCGGCGCAGCCTGGGCGCAGGCCGGCTCGAAGATCCGCACGCCCGTGAAGTGGGTGCCGGGCCAGCAGATGCCGGTCGAGGACATGAAGAACTATCCCTGCCACATGGCGGACGAGCCGTGCAGCCGGATCGCGCCGCCCAGGATCGAGAAGGTCAAGTGGGGCGGGACGCTCGGCGACGCCGCCAAGGGCGAGAAGATCGCCCTCGACCTGCGCTGGGGGAACTGCATCGCGTGCCACTCGCTGCCCGGCGGCCACGAGGGCGGCAACATCGGGCCGAGCCTCGCGGAGTACGCGAAGCGCAACATGCCGCTCGACTACACCTTCCAGCGCATCTGGGACGTGCGCGCGTTCAATCCGAACGCGTTCATGCCGATCTACGGCCCCAACAAGGTCCTCACCGAGCAGGAGATCAGGGACGTCATGGCGTTCCTGATGGCGACGCGCTGAGAAGGAGGCCGTCGCCGGCCCCAGCGCCGGGCTCGCAGGCGGTAGACTGCGGCGTGGCGTCGGCGAACCGGTCAGGATGCGTGGGCGGGCCCGCTCCCGGTGGGGGCGGGCCCGTGCGCATCTGCATCGTCGACGACGACGCGGAGGTCGCCGGCGTGCTGCGGCGCGTGCTCGAATCCCTGGGAGCGTTCCAGGTCGGCCTCCTCGCCCCGGGGCCCGGCTTCGACGCGGGGCTGGAGGCCTGCGGCGCCGATATCGTCTTCACGGACCTGGTCATGCCCGGCGTCGACGGTTTCCAGGTGATCGAGCGGGTGCGCGCGCGCGACCCCGATGTCCCGGTGATCGTGCTGAGCGGCTATTCCAGCCTGGAGAACGCCGTGAAGGCCGTGAAGGCCGGCGCGTTCGACTTCCTCGCCAAGCCCTTCGACCCGGATTCGGTCGAGCTCGTGCTCGCCAAGGCGGTGCGCGAGGTCCGCAGCCGCTGGGAGGTAGGCGAGCGGGCGCGCCAGCTCGTCGATGGCGACCGCTACCTCGCCGCGCTGGTGGGTGGCAGCCGGCCGATGCAGGCGCTCCGCGACTGGGTGCTCAAGGTGCGCTCCGTGAGCACAAGCGTGCTCATCGAGGGCGAGACCGGCACGGGCAAGGAGCTCGTGGCACGCGCGATCCATGCCGGCGAGGGCCCGTTCGTGGCGGTGAACGTCGCCGCCATTCCCACGGACCTCGCCGAGTCGGAGTTCTTCGGCCACCGGCAAGGCGCCTTCACGGGCGCCACGCGCGAGCGCACGGGCCTCTTCGCGGAGGCGAACGGCGGCACGCTCTTCCTGGACGAAATCAACGCAATGGACCTCTCGCTGCAGGCGAAGCTCCTGCGCGTGGTCCAGGAGAGGACCTTCCGGCCGGTCGGGGCGAGCCGCGAGGCAGCCACGGAATTCCGCCTCGTCTGCGCCACCAACGCGCCGCTCGACGAACTGGTGGAGGCGGGCCGTTTCCGCCGCGACCTCTACCACCGCATCAACGTGCTCGCCTTCCGGCTTCCGGCGCTGCGCGAGCGGGCGGAGGACATCCCGGCGCTCGCCCAGCTCTTCATGGAGCGCTTCTCGCGGCTGCACCGCCGCAACCTGCGCCGCATCGCGCCGTCCACCCTCACCCTGCTCGCCATGCGGCCCTGGACGGGCAACATCCGCGAGCTGGAGAACGTCATCGAGCAGGCCGTGATCTACGCGGACCCGACTGCGAGCGAGCTGGATGCCGGCACGGTCGGCAATCTCTTCGGCGACACCCCCGTGTCGGGCTCCCCTGCGGGCGACCGTCCCCGGACACTGGCGCAGATGCAGGCGCTCTACATCCGCCACGTCCTCGAGCGGGCCGGCGGCAACAAGTCGGAAGCCGCGCGCATCCTCGACATCGACTACAAGACGCTGCTGCGGCACCTGGGGCGGGAGCCCTAGCCCTTCGGCCTCGCGACGCCCGGCCGCCGGCCCAGCGAGGCCGTCTTCGGCAGGCACGCCTTGCCCTGGCAGCAGTTTGACGAAAGGAAGGCGAGCAGGTCGTCCATCAGCGGGTAGTTGGCGGTGTAGAAGATGTAGCGCTTCTCCTGCCTTCCGCTGATG
>Ga0138256_10009342_pt1 | contig 10286 bp, 9 predicted proteins | sample KNB2016incub_MG_FD_105486 | JGI IMG/M metagenome (GOLD analysis project Ga0138256, IMG submission 105486) | Active sludge microbial communities from wastewater in Klosterneuburg, Austria - KNB2014incub_MG | ecosystem: Engineered > WWTP > Activated sludge > Unclassified | place: Austria... | reverse complement strand
GCCAACGCTACTTCTGCTTTGAATTCACTTGAATATTGCTCGCGTTTCTTACTCATCTCATTGCTCCTTCTAGCACAATGTCAGAGCTTAACTGCTTGTACAGTTTTTGGGGGCCACTTCAGTAAGTCAAGTTCAGGTCGATGTGATCGAATAGATCAGTGTTTCCCTAGTTAAATCATCCACAGAGTCGGGACAAGTTTCCCTGAAAAATCACATAATAGAGACCTTTGCATAACTGACCTTATCGAATGTGTGAGCTCTGTAAGCATTTGATTTAATTATGATGGAAATGAACAGAAAAACTCAAAAACACAGTTATGTAGAGATCTCTAATAGTATGAATTATGGGACAAATAACATCTATCTGGTTTCCAAAAATTTTGATATATTGCCTTGAATATTAGAGAGAACAGTTAGCACTACATTGGAAATTCAAAAGATTGATGTAGTCAGTATGACATAATGGAATGGATGCTCCTCTCTATTTGGTGGGCTTTATTGCACCACTACTTTGGCACTTCGATGCCGTTTAGGATAGTGGGCATCCATTCCATTATGTCAACGTGAATCTATGTCGCGTTTGGTGCCTTTGTTGGGTTGAATCCTAATCTGAAAAACTAGACATAGTCGGTTTTCCTCGTTATTGTTTTAGGGAAGCGCTGATTAATTGACTGCACGAGCGAATTGCTTCGTTGCGCGACACTCACTCCCTCGCCTGTCAGATTGATATGTCTCGGTTGTTGCGTTCCGTGCACCTCGCTCTTCATCACGTTCGTTGAATTAATCAGCGCTTCCTTAGAAAAATTGTGATTGAAAAAATAAGATTCATCTCCATGATAAACATATGAAGCTCCATCCAAAAACAGGGAGATATAAATTCATGCCTATCCAGAGTTTATTCGATTGATCTTCAAGCGAATTTTATAATCGAAAAAAATTGCAGATTCTTTTTCTACAGTAGTGATTTTAATACTGAACTTACCAAAAACCATTAAAAAAACATATTAAAGTATTCATACTCAATGATATTAATATTGCAGCAGTACCGTAATATTCTCAGTATGAACTGCTCTCAATACAAATCATGACTGATAAATTAAAAAAGCCCATCCAGATACTACTCATCGGGCACTATAGCATCGTCCACTACGGCCTAGAAATGCTGATTAATAAGCAAAAACCAAGAATGGAAGTGATTGGAAATTTTCCCAACTGTTCCAACATCCTCCCGGTACTTGAGAAACTATCGCCAGATGTCATTCTACTTGGCATGAACCTTAATTCTGAGAAAGAATTAGAGATTATCTTGCAATTAATCGTATTGTCTAAAGCCAATGTACTTATTCTGAAATGGTCACAAGATTCTAAAATATACGACAAAGCCATACTAGCCGGGGCTAAAGGTATTATCGAAAAAGAAGCTCCTTTGGAAACAATCCTCAAAGCGATTGAGAAAGTATACGAAGGCGAATTATGGTTAAACCAAGCCTCCATTAAAAGATTGATCAACGGACTATCCCAACAAAGCAGTGAAAAGAATAATTCTCAGGAAAAGGATGGGATCCATAAACTAACCCCAAGAGAGAAAAAGATATTTTTCACAATGATTGATAATGCAGGTGAACCTGCCAAAGTGATCGCATCAAAACTTAGTATCAGTGAGAGTACTTTACGTAACCATCTGACATCTATTTACGAAAAACTGGATGTCAACAGTAAATTGGAATTATGGACTTATGTGCAAAAGCACAATTTAAACCAAAAATCGTAAGTTCATTTTGTGAAGTTATGATTGTCGCATTATCGCAAAACAAGTCAGAAATTACACTTCTGATGCAAGATTCATGACGCTTCCTTTTTCTCATGAGCAGTACTTTTTGAGGTTCCCCCTGTTTCTCGTCTTCCAACAGTCGAACAGTTTTATGCTGTCGCCAGTGATTCGGGCGAGCAGATTGCTTATCCAAATCGGCCAAAAATAGAGCCCAGTTTGTCTATCGAAGTCCACATCAGCATGAAATTGACAAGGTTCGTGTACGGCAAGAAATCAGGACTTTTCTCGACAAGATGATAGTGCGCAAATGGACGATCGAAGGATTATTCGCTGAAGCTAAACGGTTTCACGGACTAAGACGTGCCCGTTACCGGGGATTACAGAAAGTATCGATTCAGGCTCTGATGACCGCAATGGCCCCAAACATTAAGCGAATCGTCAAGCAATCGCCAAGTATTTATTGGCTTTTGAAAAAATACCTATCTCTCCGAGTAAAAATATTGAAAATACAAAATTATCTAAATTACTTTATACGCATACCAAAATTCTTACTACATCAAGCAGTCTCGGCATAAAACCGGCTTTTTCAACAAGCCGTCTGAATTACTACAACTAAGGATATTCAATGATAAATGTTTCTAAATTAATAAGAATTGTTTTTGCGCACTCTCTATTGGCAATACTGATTATTTCATTCAGTGCAGTAGCCGGTGAATCTCCTTCTATCACGCCTTGTACTCAGCAATCTGACTCAAAACAACCATGCCTGATAGAATTGCCTGAAGAAGCTATTCAAAAACTAACTATTGATGCTGGATTTGGTTGGGGAATTTTTAGTGGCACCATTTACAATGGCAATAAAAACTATCATATAACCCAGTTGGTTGTCAGTATGGAGCCTATACACGACCATCATATGGATATGCATTCAGCCATGTCACACACCCCTAGAGTCCATCATATTGCTCTGGAACTGCCACCCATATCGAAAGGTGCGTTATCCATGCCGTTAGCCAATGAAGATGCGCATGTTCATGCTTTCAAATGGGAAGTAGTCAAAGTCATCGGCTATCAATCCTACTAATATCGTCATGCAAGAATCCCTCAAAAATATCAGAAGTATTCTTCTGTACACAATCATCATATCTCTAATTTCATTGGTATATTTCTTTTATGCCTACTCAGCATATCCCATTCCTGAAGAGCGTGAAACTTTTCTTACCGAGATGGGTGAAAGTTTTGGCAACATTGGCTTAGGATTGTTAGTTTTAATATATTTTCGCACCGTGCTAAAGCTGGCGCTGTCAATCGGCATGTAAAACTTACCAGAATTTTGGATAAATCGGCGTTGAAAAGTTTCCACCCAGAATTGTTAAATTAACGGCATTTTTCCGGAGAACTCTGGAGTGATAGAGATGGATATAATTGCCGAAATCAGAAGGTGACATTTTGTCTGTAATGAGAATATCAGTTCAATTGCCCGTTCATTGGGGCTGTCCCGTCCTACAGTCAGGAAACATTTAAAGACGGAAGCTGAACCGGAATATCGGCGTCAAACGCAATGTGCGCCGAAGTTGGGTGAACTTGCGATTCCCCGTGGTCTTGCCACGAGGAGCATTATAGTTTGTGTTCTTGAAGTCAGCGTAGCGCGCCGTTTTTGGTTTTCTGCACCTATCCCCGCGGTCTTGCCGCGGGGATAGGTGCAGGGCGCGCGAAGCAAATTTATTTTAAGGTGTTATTGACTAAATGGCTGGAAACAGAAGCATTGCTGCCGAAAAAGCAGCGCCGAACAGCAATGCGATTATATGAAGGTTTGATCACTGAAGGCTACGCAGGCGCTTATGATAGTGTTCGGTGTTTTGTAAAGCAGTGGAAAGCAGAGAACAAGGATATGCAGACACCTCAGCAGACGTTTGTTCCTTTGGCGTTTAGACCCGGCGAAGTTTGTCAATTTGACTGGAGTCAGGAAGTTGTTGAGCTGGATGGGCTGGAGCAAATCGTCAAAGTGGCGCATTTTTGTTTGTGTTACAGCCGCAAAATGTTTGCCGTCGCCTATCTCAGAGAGGCGCAGGAGATGCTGATGGATGCGCATGATCGTGCATTTTGGTTTTTTGGTGGCGTACCGTTGCAGATGGTTTATGACAACCCCAAGACGATTGTCGATACAGTTTTGACCGGCAAGGAAAGAAAGTTCAACCGACGGTTTATGGCGCTGGCTAGCCATTATCTGTTTGAACCCGTTGCCTGCACACCGGCAGCCGGATGGGAGAAAGGGCAGATTGAGAATCAGGTCGGCAATGTCAGAGAATGGTTGTTTACACCGCGCGTCAAGTTTGAAACGCTAGATGATTTAAACCGCTGGCTGGTGCAACGTTGTCACGAGCTGTCAAACAGGAAGCATCCTGATTTTGCACAAACCATTGCGGAATGTTTTCAGCAGGAACAACCGTTATTGCGCCAAATCGTAACACCATTTGCCGGTTATGTTGAGCATCTGATGAAAGTCTCCAGAACCTGCCTGGTGCGTGTTGACCGGAATCAGTACAGTGTTCCGGCACAATGATCTGGACAAGTGGTTTCGGTCAGAGTATTTGCCGGTCATCTTGATATTGTGGCGGAAGGCAGAACGATTGCGACGCATCAACGCAGCTTTCTGCGCGATCAATTGAACTGTGATCCATGGCATTATCTACCCTTACTGGAGAAGAAACCCGGTGCCATTCGTCACGGCGCGCCATTCCAGAACTGGGAACTACCGGAGGCAATCCGTCACGTACGAGAGAAACTTCGCAAGCAAGACAAAAATGAGCGCGCTTTTGTTGATCTGTTATTACTGACCCGTGAAGCGGGTCTTGATGCGCTCGAAACAGCCTGTGAGCTTGCACTGGAATCTGGTGTCGTCAATGCCAGTGTGCTGCAGAATGCGATTAGGCGCCTGATTGAGCCGGTTCGCCCCAAGGCACTGAACACCAGCGATACCTTGCAGTTGACCACTGAACCGTTGGCTGATTTCCAGCGTTACGATCATTTGCTGGGAAACCGCCATGTCCACTGATCTGCTCACTCAACTCAAAGCATTGCATCTCTATGGTATGGCAGAAGCCTGGCTCGAGTTAAGCGCCGAAATGCCGCAACGCAAGCAAATATCGCCGCAAGCTGCATTATGCCAGCTGATCAACGCCGAAATAGCCGAACGCCAGCTGCGCAGCCTGAAATACCAGATGACGGCCGCAAAGTTTCCGATTCACCGCGATCTGGTGAAATTCGACTGGGATGAAACACCGCTCGCACGCCAACAAATAGAACAGCTTTCAACAGCTGCTTTTATGGATGATGCGCACAACCTCATCCTCGTTGGCGGCACCGGTACCGGCAAAACCCATTTGGCCACTGCTTTGGGCGTTGCCGCTATTCATCACGGTAAACGCATTCGATTCTTCAATACCGTAGATTTGGTCAACTTGCTGGAGCAGGAAAAACAGTTGAATAAAACCGGAAATCTGGCTAGAAGACTCATTCAGGTGGATGCAGTCATCCTCGATGAACTGAGCTATCTGCCTTTCCCGGAATCAGGTGGCGCACTGCTGTTTCACTTGATCAGCCAACTGTATGAACGTACTTCACTCATTGTAACCACCAACCTGAAATTCAGTGAGTGGGTGCAGGTTTTTTTGACGATGCGAAAATGACCACTAGCACTGCTAGACCGCATTACGCATCATTGCGACATCCTGGAAACCGGCAATGATTCTTACCGTTTCAAGCATCGAAAAAAATGCATAGAGACCGACTAACTAACTAAACAAGGTGGAAAATTTTCAATGCCGATTGACAGCTGGCACTAGGACAAGGAAAATTAGCGCAGCGCTTACTCCCAGACTACACCTCACCCATTGATTCATCCCATTTAAATCGACTGTTAACCTGGATGAATCGAACACATATTTCAATGATGGGATTTCCCCGCCACAACCATATTCTTTTCTTTCCCGCTTTATTGGCACTCGTGATTTGGCAAGGTCTTTTCGGTTTGTTTCTCACATGGCGCTACTCACCAAACGAACTCAAGAAATTTTCTCACGTAGTTCACGCGCAATTTATAACGGGAATTGCCATTGGTGTATTTGCTTTTTTTGGCCATCTACTGATTGATGACTGAATACAACCATAGCACGTAAAGTTGAATTACCAAACACAGACCATTACTCCCCTCTCAGGCTTTGCTGGCAGCAATCCCGCACCAGCTTCTCACGCACTCTACTTCATCATCCTATGAAAAAAGAATACTAATGTCCTACTTTCTAGTCTATATGTATAGGATATTTTGCTTATAAAATAAGTAGGTTTGACCCATATCAATTTTACAACTTAAGCCTATACTACTATTTACAGAGAGGGGTTTGTGATAATCCTCACTGCTTATTAAGAAAGAAAGCATTATCTTAATGAAAATTAATTAAGACTGGATCTTTAAAACAATATTGTAATTTGGCAGTCAATTAATATTCTTTTCTATCAGGCATCAGCACGCTACCACGCTCCTGTAAAGATAGAATATTAACTGCTTTCATGAATATAAATAAATTGATTTTCTCATTTTTTATATTCGATATCAGGAGCTATAAATATGACACTCGAACATTTTCTTCCCATTAAAGGAAATTGGCATTTAAAGCATCTTTTGTTTGCTTTAGCTTTGTTTCTAACTCTCCACGGAAGTATTGCTCCCGTCTTGGCATCAGGATCGGAAGCACATGTGAAGGGAGAATTTGGCCCATTTCATGCGTGGCCAATCATACCCATCGCCATGATGCTAATGCCAGATGGACGAGTGTTTTCTTATGGAACAACTCCATTAGGCGCACAAACTGCCAGAATGCATTACGCGATTTGGGATCCTGCACTCGGCACAACACCCGATGCATATGAGATTTTACCTAATACTACCTACACTGATATTTTCTGTGCAGGCCAGGCGCATATCCCTGAAACAGGTTATGGCCTTGTCGTGGGTGGCGATGCGATAATCAACACTCAACGAAACTATGCGAATGATCATGTCAACATCTTTGATCCTGAAACAGACACACTGACTCGCCAAACCCAAAGCATGGCCTATAAGCGCTGGTATGCAACGGTAGTGACTATGCCTGATGGTGAACATGCCGTACTCGGCGGTCGCAACGATAAGCCTTTTGCTGGAACGGATACCATACCCGCCACCGTAGCCACTTATTCACCTATCCCAGAAATGCGTGCAAAAAATGGTACATGGCGTTCACTGAGTTCTGCAAGCAGCACTTATGCTTATGGAGAACTTGGGGGACAATCTTGGTTCTACCCGCGCGGTTGGGTAGATCCACGCGGTAAAATTTTCATACTCACCCATAACGGACCGTTTTATAAACTTGACACGACAGGCACTGGCACACTTTCAAAATACACCATAAGAACTTCTCCAAGTCGCACTAACTTGCCAAGCATCATGTTTGCTCCTGGTCGTATTCTCTCGGTCCGCCAGAAAAATTTAGCAGTAGTCGTTGATATTAACGGTAGTGGTGAACCCATAGTCACTTCCGCAGGTAGCTTGTCAAAAGATCGTCAGTTTGGCAACGCAACCGTGCTAGCCGATGGTAAAGTTTGGGTGAATGGTGGCTCATCGACTGGCAACGATATGGTAGGTGCCGCGTATGATTCTGAACTCTGGGATCCCGCGACTAATACATGGACGATAACAGCAGTTGCAACTACAGCGCGGTTATATCACTCGACGTCATTGCTGCTCCCAGATGGCAGCGTATTCACTGGCGGCGGCGGGCCCAATCCAATCAAACAGCTGAATGGTGAAATTTACTATCCGCCTTATTTATTCAAAACGGATGGAAGTGGTGAATTTGCACCTCGCCCACAGATTATTGACGCTCCAACATCCATGATCACATGGAACCAAGAATTCTCAATCGAAGCATCCGATAGCATTGCCAGAGTGACGCTATCGCGTATCGGAGCAGCTACACATGCATTCAACAATGAAACACGTTTTTATGATCTAGCCATTCCGCAAACCGGCAACATTGTAACGGTAAGATCTCCAGAATCAGCCAATGTTGCTCCCCCAGGTTTCTATCTACTTTTCGTGTGGGATGCATCCGGAGTCCCTTCGGTAGCTAAGTTCATTAAAATAGGCTAACGGCCACAGCTAACAAATCCCGTATTAACTATGAAAAAATATCTTCGTGCATATTGCACGAAGATATTTACTCTTTTTTGATAGGAATGACTTCATCAACTAAATCGTTTTCGTCATATCTCACTAAATAAGCCAATTCATCGCCACTAAAAGTTATTTCAGTGGGTATACCAATCAGTTCCCATAATCCTAATGTCACCACATCGGCTGCACCGTGAAAAAAAGCCCTACCTACCTTAGCGCCAGTACTATAGCCTTGGATAAATTTAAAGATTTCAATCTTTCTTTCATTTTTGTATTCGCTGAGAATAGGTGCACCATATTCAGCGATCAACATAGTTCGTGGCACGCCCACTTCGAATAAACTGATATCTTTCTTAACTGGCTGTTTTGCAGCCATAAAAACAGAACAACCAGAAATCGTGATCATTATTAAAGCCAACAATATTCTAAAAAGCATCTTTCGCGTCCAGAAATGAACCTATTATCGTTACGTTATTGATTTAAATCTTGGAAAGCAGGATGGAATTGATAGGTCATTTACGAAAGTAGCAAGATATCATATATGACCGAATGCTCGACTAGGAATTTAGGAGCTGCTGATCGCTTCGGGTCTTAACTGGTAGGCGCGATTGGATTCGAACCAACGACCCCCACCATGTCAAGGTGGTGCTCTAACCAACTGAGCTACGCGCCTGGGAATAGCGGATTTTAACCGAAACAGTTAACCGGTACAATTCATATATGAGTTAGACGATAAAATAGTGCTCATTTTAGTCTTCCTGCCTTCAGATTCGGCTCAGATTTATTCCAGACAATCTGAATTTTGTTTCAAGCTACGCCGTGCATAGTAAGCAAAACCAACCGCACTGCGTTGTCCGCGCAGAATCCAATCATGTGCTTCACGTCCCAGATCAGGATCAATCGGTTGAATCTTGCCTGCAGCGGCGGCCAATAAATGCATGCGTGCAGCTCTTTCGAAAGCAATAGATAACATACAGGTTTCTTCAATGCTCGAGCAGGCAACAAGCAATCCATGATGCGCCAGCAATAAAGCACGCTTACTGCCTATGGTTTTAGAAATCAGCTCTCCTTCTTCGTTACCTACTGGCACACCGGGCCATTTAGGCAAGAACGCCACATCGTCATACAACACACAGTTATCCATATGCGAGATTTCCAGAGGCACTTCCAGCATACTAAGCGCTGCCGTATGTACAGCATGGGTATGAATAATGCACTGCACATCAGGTCTGGCGCGATACAGCCATGAATGGAAACGATTAGCCGGATTCGCCATGCCATCACCTTGCAGCACTTCCAGGTCTTCATTGACAACCAATAAGTTGCTTGCCCGGATTTCATCAAATCCCAACCCCAGTCGCTGTGTTAAATATGTTCCTGGCTTCTCACCACGCGCGGTAATTTGTCCTGCCAATCCAGAATCATGTCCATTTTCAAATAAAATGCGACAAGTCAGTGCCAGCTTTTGCGCTCGACTGTATTCAGTACCTTGCAGATGCTTGTCCATTTGCACAAAGGATTGTTGTATCAGTTGCTCTTTGTCCAAGTTAAAAGTGTTGTTACTCATGTTTTCTCACTATGATGGTATTCATTAAGGATATTGGATAACAAACAGCAAAATAATCTTTGCTTTCGCCACTTCAGCATTCATCCTGATCGGAAATAAACCGTTCAATCACCCGCCGATCACGCTTGGTAGGTCGTCCTTTTGAAGAAAAAGCAAGTTGTGGTTGCGCTTTCAGCCGAGCAGCGAGTATCTCACGTTGTTGACGGCTTTCATCCGTTTCACAATACAATTGCTGTGCCTGCGGCGCAGAGCCACGTTTATTGGACAAGATCAGCACCTTAATCACATATTGCACATAGCCTATGCGGATAATCAGCATGTCTCCAACCGTCACCACTTTGGCAGGTTTTACCCGCTGATCATTCAGGATCACTCGGCCACGCTCGACCGCATCGGCTGCCAACGAACGTGTTTTAAAAAAACGTGTCGCGAACAACCATTTATCAATCCGATATTTTTCTACACTATCATTGGCTTGCATCTCATAATGATTCCGTTAATGTCGTTTCCACCTCAATTCGGCTTTTTAAGGTTTTGTGCACGGGGCATTGATTGGCGATTTCCAATAGCCGGGTACGTTGCTGTTCATCCAAATTGCCTATCAATTGAATCTTACGGATAATTTTATCGGTCGTTGGCGTAGATTTATCGCAATTGGCACAGTCTTCCGCATGAATACGATTGTGATGCAATATGACCCGGATTTCCTGCAAATCGATCTGTTTGTGGTTGGC
>Ga0138256_10009341_pt1 | contig 10286 bp, 17 predicted proteins | sample KNB2016incub_MG_FD_105486 | JGI IMG/M metagenome (GOLD analysis project Ga0138256, IMG submission 105486) | Active sludge microbial communities from wastewater in Klosterneuburg, Austria - KNB2014incub_MG | ecosystem: Engineered > WWTP > Activated sludge > Unclassified | place: Austria... | reverse complement strand
GTCGAAAAGTCCTTTTCCTTGACGGCGGTCAGGTCGCCGAATCGCAAGCCGGTACAGCAGCCCATAAGGAACAAGTCGCGGGCATTGCCAAGCCGTTCATCCAATTCCGCGTTTTCCAGTTTTTCCAGGTCCGATTCGCTGAGGTATATGTGATCCACCTTTTCCCCGCGAGCGGTGAACCGGGGAGAGCGAAAGGCCATGTTGGAAGTCAGCCCCCGGTCAATCGCTACGCCCATCGCTGATTTCAATGTTTTGATCATTTTCAAAACCGAGTTCGGCGCACAGCCGCGCATCTGAAGGAAACCTACAAAGTCGGGTAAAAAGTCAAGGTCGATAGTCGAGAAGTGAACCGGCACCCGTTTTGCCGCCTCAAACGCCTTGAGGTGGCTCAACAGCGTATTATAAGCCCGAACGCTATCCTTCGCTAGTTCGCCGGACTTGAATCGCTCTACTGGCATTACAGAAAGAAATTCTAATAACTCGAAAGGTTCTGTTTTGGCACTTGTCCGGTTTTTCCACACCGAATCGAGCAAGGCCCTGAATTGTGCGACGGAAAGCGGCTTGCCGGCCGTGTCGTATTCCAGGAACGTTTTTTCTACCAGGGTTGAAAGTGCGGTGAGCCGCTCGTTTATGATAGCCGCGTGGGGGGCAGTGCGTTTGAGCCGTTGATCTTTTGCGCTCCACTTATCCAGGGTGGTGGTGTGGCCGGGGTAGTATACCAGTTTTTTGCCGGCGTAGCGGAACACCAACCGTATGTGGTATTCCTTCGCATCCGCTTTGGATTTTACCAGGTTGAATCTTACCTTTGTCATGACTTTCAGATTTAACTTTTAAGCATTGATTTCTGCCCGGCGTTCACAGCGCCGGGTTTTTTTATTGCTCAAATGTAAGGTTTGCGACAGATTTGGAAAAATAGTTTGGTTTAGGTATTGCGTAATCAAAAAGAATTGCCGTACTTTGTCCTATTAATTCACACAAACAAAATTTGAAGTCATGACTTACGCAGAATTAGTAACCGCAACCCCGCAAGAAATCGCAGCCAATTACGCTGAAGCATACGCGGCTATCCGGGCCAACAACCAAGCCTTCAGCGGATTTGCAGAGGTTAACGGCCCAAATTACTTGCAACTTCGTGCAGTAGTGACCAATATTGAAATGATCGTACCGGCAAAACGGTATGATATTTTCCAGAACGGAACAATAATCGAAAACGCCGGCGACGACATTATTCGCGGCTAAAATTATCAATGCGTTTCAAAAAATGAATAACAGACAATTATCCGAAACCATAACCAACGCCATAGGCTCGCCGCACTTCGATCCGGACCAGGTACTCGAAGTGCTTGCCAAACAAGCCGAACTAATCCAGCAGGAAGGCGGCAATCCCGGCAGCCTTATTGCGCTGGCAAACATCCTCCCCGAAATAACGGCGGAGGCAAAACGCAGATATTAACCATGACCGAAAATAAAGACCCACGCGGCGGCCGCCGCAATCCCCCCGGCGGCCGCCCCCCGCTCCCGGAAAACGAGCGCATGAAAAATGCGACGTTCCGGCTAACCCCTGAAAACCTGGAATACCTGCAAACCATCCCGCTCGGACAGCGCGGGGAATTGATTAACCGGCTCCTGGACGGGGAGCGCAAAAAAATGAGCGATGCAAACAACTGAAATTTGGGAAAAACATTTTGGGCAGTCGCCGGCGGTTCCGGTTGGGCCTCGCATTGAGCCTTTCTTCAATGAATTGAGCGATGCTATCGAGAAGAACGACGCACAAGCCATTCTAGACAAAGCGGCCTTTGGCCTGGCTACGCCTGAAGAAATTAAACGGCTTGCCGCGCTAAAGGAATCCTATAAAGCGCGGAACGGGCATGAAATGGTAATTGTGCACAAATCTAGGGATTGAAGTTGTGCCGCCCCGTGTGCCGTTTTGCTGACCGATCCACCGCCAAAATTGGCGGCACCATGCCAACGGCCGCACCCGGAAACCGAAACTTGACACACCAGGCACCATTTTTGACACCATAACAAACACGGGTTCGATTCCCGTAGGGGCTACACACACATGGCGTAATGTTCTATTTATTAGGATGTTACGCCGTTTTTATTTAACTTTGTGCCGCTGCGTGTGCCGTTTGGTACGAAATTAGCAGAAAAAAAGGCATGTTTGATTTTTCAATTCCCGACCTCATCGACGCGCTGCAATTCGCGTTGATCCTTGTTACCTGGGGATACCTGGGCAAGGTGGCCCGGCAGGTTGAGTACCTGAGCGAGCGGGAAGACAAATAGCATTTTCAGATTTTGTTTTTGGTGCCCGGCGGTGTTTGCTGTCGGGCATCTTTGTTTGGTGGAAAAAAGATTGTCGCAAATACGACATTTTTGAAAAAAACGATTGCATTATTCAAATAGATTGCCGTACTTTGTCTTATAATTCAAACGACATGAAAATTCAGGATTGCAAAGACTTCACCGACATTCTTTCCGCAGTAGTTAACTACGGAGCGGACATCAAAGCCGCCGCTCGCAAAGTATGGAGCGCCAATAAATACCGCGACCGGGAAGACATTAAGTATGCCCGCAAGGCGTACCCGGAACACGAAACGATCATTGACCGCCTTACGATCCAGTGAGGCGGCCAAAATATACCTTGTTTCGCCGGGGCTATATGGCACACGGCGAAACCGCATGGTTGAGGATTCACGACCTTAGCCTTGTGCCCGCGATTGCAGACGCATTCCGGAAGCATACCGGATACACTAGTAACGGAGCAAGCCTTAATGCGTGGTGGTTTCAGTGTCAGGAATTAAGATGTTCTTTGCATCCGACATTCCAGGAAAACAAACATGAAATAAACACAATCCTAGATATTATGAAAAAAGAAAATAGAGGCGGGAGACGAGAGGGCGCTGGGCGTCCGGCAACTGGCCGGCAGCGCTCTAATTTCCACACCACATTGGGGTCTGGGACAATTGAATATCTCGAATCAATCCACCCCAATGGGGGAAAGTTGATTGATATTCTAGTGTCTGAATATCAGGTATCCGGCAGGGATGACTTATTTTGTCGCAAATACGACATTTTTGAATAAAATGCGCGCAGTATTCAAAAGGTTACTTATCTTTGTTTCATCAAATAACAAAGTTAAAATCTGAAAAAATGCTTTTCCAAGACACAATGACCGCGCACACAGGCCTCGAAATCCGAAACATGACCAATGACGTACTTTCAAACGCTGCCATTGAGGCAATCGTAAACGAATTGCTCGACAAAGACGAATCTATCGAATCTGTCGGCGTCACTTGCACGTTTTCCGGTTCTGACACCGATGGCGATTGGACACAGTTTGACGTGTGGGAAGGTGAAAATTACCTGTTTTCCGTAGACAACGAAGGATGCACTTACGACAAGTAAATTGTTCATAATCGCACCACGCCGGCAACGGCCCCCGGCGAACCGGGGTTGGAATTGTTCACAAATAAAAATCTGAAACAATGAATACTCAAGTAGAAAATTTCAACTCGAATGTTGCGGCAGCCTTCATTACCTTGGCCCATGACGGAACAACCGCAAAAGACGACAACGGCCAGTTCTACGAATTTATCCGTGAAAACTCAGAATTATTCCCCGGATTAGACACGAATCAAGCGAATAGAATTTGCCATCGGGTTTGGCAACTGAACGTTGAAGAAATCGCCGAAAATTATCGTCAATGACCGAAATCCTAATCGTATCCACCGCCGTCCGCCTGTCGATCCAGGCGGACAACATTCGGGGCAACGTCGAGCGGGCAAAAGAGCTGATCACCGCCGCTCTGGCCGCACTCGAAAAGAAGCCGGATGAAGTTTACCGGCACGAAATCGTTTTTAAAAGAATGGCCGTACAGGCTAAAATTCAGGAAATAATAAACACCACGTCGTCGGCCGATTTCATCGAAATAATGATGAGCGGAGATGCAAAACTTCTTGATTTCTTAAAATCCGGCGATCAGGATGCGCGTGACTTTGCCATACTAATTAAGCAGGAACAGGTTAATATTTACCGGAAGATAAAAGAGCGTGAAGCCGCCGAACTAACCGAATAAACACCAACCCGGCCCGCCCTCGCGCCTGGTTTTTTATTTCCGTTCCCGCCTTGTTGCTTAATTGCGGCAAGGCGTTTATCTTTGCCCTACTAAGTAGGCTACTTTGGCCCGCTTTTTGAGCAAAATACATCATTATGGCAACTAACTACATAGGCACAAAACGCCGAATCCGCCGAATAGGGAATTACGTTTACGACGTGATCGACCAAACCAACCTGAACAACGCTATCCCATCCGACCCGCTCGACGCCGTTGTGGTTATGGCCTTTGTCGGCGGGCGCGGCGTTGATGACAGCGGGCACCCATACGTCACCATGACCGTTCGGGCCATGTTGGCCGAAACGACACCATGGCGCAGCGTCACCGTTGCAAACCAAAAAGACATCCCGCCTACCGAAACGCACGACAATGAAAACCCTGCCGTTATTCTTTAGCCTGCTGCTTTTCGCCTGCCGGCCGGCGGACTACACGCAAGAGCCAACGAACGCCCACCGCATGGAGGGCGGCGTATGGCGGCAGGAAGGCAAGAAAGGCGGATACCTGTACAACTTCGATAACGGGCTGCTCACCTACCAGGTAGTAGACTTCGGAACGGTGCTGAGCCGCAAAGAGTACGCCTACCGAATTGAGATGGATACGGTCTACCTAACGGCATTGGTCAGCGGAACGACGGAAAAGTGGGCCGTGTGGATGTTCGACGATAACGACGCACAGGTGACGGTGTGGAGCGGCAATGTTGATCCGTTTATTTTCAGGGTAAAAAGATGAGCGAAGAAATAAAAGACATTGACCTTTCCGCAACCATTGAGCACGATGGTTCCACAGGATGGGAAAACGGGACAGGAAAGGTATTCAACCTTGAATGCACTGTGCCATCTTTTACGGATGAAATTCAGGATATATCCGGAGAAACAATCGAATATAAAGGGCGCCCAATACCCTACAAAATTGACGGAATATTTGGCTATATTGTGGTTGAAATTACGGGGAAATGCCTGTTTTTTTACGACAATGACGGGGATTTGACCTATAATGAATTAGGCAATATTGAAATAAAAAAACAGTAATATGTCTTGCATACCGTTAACGCCTACCGCAACCGAGTGCACGCATTTTCCAATGCGGCACTTTATTATTTCCGGGACCGTGACGGCATTAACTGAATCCGCCGGCGCGGTTCAACTGAGCATTAAAACAGGTCACGGCATCGTTAATACCATCGGGTTCGCCGGGGTTGACTTGTGCGACATGCCGAAGTGGTTAGCCGTTGGGGTACAGGTGGAGTTTAACAGCGAGACGAACCAGATAACGCTTATTGAATGAAGATTGAACAGGCAAAAATATCGGCGTTAAAGATTAACCCCGCAAACCCGCGAACGATAAAGGACGAGAAGTTCGCGCAGCTGGTCCGCTCGGTCCGCGACTTCCCGCAGATGCTGGAAATCCGGCCTATTGTGGTAAACAAAAAAATGGAAGTCCTGGGCGGCAATATGCGGCTTCGGGCTTGCATCGAGGCCGGGTTGACAGAAGTTCCGATCATTCGCGCCGAAAACCTCACCGACGATCAACAGCGGGAGTTTATCATAAAGGATAACGTCGGGTTTGGGGAATGGGACTGGGGCGCGTTGGCAAACGAGTGGGATGCGGAGGAGTTGTCGGATTGGGGGCTGGAAGTGCCGGACTTCGCGGGCGGTGGAGCGGGCGAAGCGCAGGAGGATGATTACGAAATGCCGGATGAGATTAAAACCGATATTGTCGCCGGGGATTTGTTTGAGATTGGGCCGCACCGGCTGTTGTGCGGGGATAGTACGAAAGCGGAGGATGTGGGAAAATTGCTTTCTGGAAAAGAGCCGTACCTAATGGTCACAGACCCGCCGTATGGCGTAGAGTATGACGCGAATTGGAGAAACGAGGCGGAGAGGGCCGACGGTCGCCCTGTCGGCGCCAGGGCGACCGGGAAAGTCAGAAATGACCATAACGCCGATTGGTCGGAGGCGTGGGCATTATCTACAGCAAAGGTGGCATACATATGGCACGCCGACAAATACGCAAGCACGGTTCAGGAGTCTATCGAAAAAAACAATTTTATCGTTAGGTGCCAAATTATATGGGTTAAGAGTAATATCGTTTTTGGGCGCTGCGACTACCACTGGAAACACGAGCCTTGCTGGTATGCGGTAAAGAAGGGAAATAAAGGGAATTGGGCTGGCGACCGTAAACAGACAACGGTTTGGGATATTGACAAGCCAATGAAAAGCGAAACCGGCCACAGTACCCAAAAGCCAGTTGAATGTATGGCCCGGCCAATTGCCAACCATGACGGCGACGTTTACGACCCATTCCTTGGCTCCGGCACCACAATGGTCGCATCACACCAACTAAACCGTCGTTGTTACGGCATGGAAATTGACCCGAAGTATTGCCAAGTCATAATTGACCGGATGTTAAAACTTGATCCGACGCTGGAAATAAAGCGAAACGGGCAGCCGTATTTGGCTGCAATGGTTGAGTAAAATAAAATAACATGGCACAAGGAAGAAAGCCGCTTCCGACGGAGGTAAAGATGAATAAAAACAGGCAAAAAACAGGCTATGTCAGGTAAGGGCGGTAAAATATCACCGCAAACGGAATTTAAAAAAGGCCAATCTGGCAACCCCGCCGGACGGCCAAAGAAGTTGCCCGAACTTGACGGCCTTATTGCTGAGGTGTTAGGCGAAGAAAAAGACGGAAATACCGCCGCGCTGGCAATCCTGAAAAAGTGGCGGCAAATGGCTGCAAACGGCAATCTGAAAGCCGGGGAAATGCTATTCGATAGGGGCTATGGGAAGCCAAAGCAGTCAACCGAACTTACCGGGGCAAACGGCGGGCCAGTCGAATTAGACTTCAATACAAAAAGTCTGTCAACCGAAGAAAAGCGGGAATTGCTCGCCCTGCTCGAAAAGACAAAAACCGCGTGAATGTCGGACCTCAACACATTGCGCTTTTAAAGCGCGATCTTTGCACGGAATCTTTTTACGATTTCATCCGGCACGTTTCCCCGGATTACATTTTCAACTGGCACCACTTACAATTGATCGACGCCTGCCAGCGGTTAGCCGAACGACGGATAAAGCGGCTTATCGTAATGATGCCACCAAGGCACGGCAAAAGTGAGGTAGTTTCACGCCTTTTCCCGGCGTGGGCATTGGCCCGAAACCCGGACGAACAAATCATAACGGCGTCTTATTCTGCCGACCTTGCCAGTGCCATGAACCGGGATTGTCAACGCATCATTTCAGGCGACAAATACCGGGCAATATTTCCAGACACGAAACTGAGTGACGGCAAAGAAGTTGGCGTTGTCCGCAATAACAGCCGCTTCGATATTCCGGGCCACAAAGGGCACTACCTGAGCGCCGGTGTAGGCGGTGGCATTACCGGTGTTGGCTGTACCATCGGCATTATCGACGACCCGGTAAAAAACGCGCAGGAAGCCGACAGCCAGACGTATCGAAATACCGCATGGGAGTGGTACACATCTACATTCAAGACCCGCTTTGAGCCGGGCGCGGTGGAGGTTATTTGCCAAACCAGGTGGCACGAAGACGACCTGACCGGGCGCATCCTGCAAACGGCGAAACACGACCCGGATACGGAAATCATTTCTTTCCCGGCACTCGCCGAACACCAGGAAGAAAGCCGGCAGATCGGGCAGGCTCTTTGGGAGGGCAAGTACGGGCGGGAGGCATTATTGACGATTCAAAAAGAAGTCGGGTCACGGTCATGGAATGCCCTATACCAGCAGCGGCCGGCACCCGACGAGGGCGGGTTGATAAAAAAGGCATGGTTCAACGAATACGACCCGGCAAAGGTGGACTTGAAAGGTTTTCCGCTTCGGTTCTACGCGGATACGGCCTACACAGATCAGGAAAAGAACGACCCGACCGCCATACTTGCCTACGTGAAAAAAGGGGCAGATTTCTACATTATAGCCGGCGAATCCAGGCAGATGGATTTCAACGAGCAAACGACGTTCATTAAGTCGTTTTGCCTGGACAACGGCTATACCGGCGCTTCGATCATTCGCGTGGAGCCGAAAGCAACCGGCAAAAGCCTGGTGCAGGTGTTGAAAAAGCAAACCAGCCTGAATATTGCGGAGGCCATTGCCCCGAAAGAATCGAAAACGGCGCGGGTAAACAGCGTTTCGGCATTGATCGAAGCAGGGCGGGTATACGTCCCAAAGGGGCAAATTTGGGTGCTAAATTTCCTGAATGAATGCGCGTCTTTCCCCAACGCGCCGCACGACGATTACGTGGACTGCCTGACGGGTATGATTATAAACGATACGCCGAAACAAAAAAAGATACCCGGATTCGCATAAATCCAATTTTGTCTAACATTATTCCCGACAAAAAACGGCAACATTAAACAAAGTAGCCTACTTTGTAGCCATTCGGCAAAGTTTTTGTAGATTTGCCAGAAAGATCGTAAGATGAACGAGGCACTAATCGCCATTCTTGTCGAAAACATCGCCTTCGGGTTGAGACATAAGTATTACAACCGCACTATCGAAGTGCGGGACTTCACCTACTCAACAACGACGGGCAAGGGCCAGGAATCGGAGGTTGAGCGGTACCGCCGCTTCGAGGATGACGACTTGAAAGAGCAGCGGGTACGGCTGTACAATTCCCCCACACCGGGCGTTATTGCGCCGCTCAGGAATCACTTTCAGAACCTTGCAACATTAGAGGGTATCCGGGAAACATTCGAGACGCCTGCGGGAAGTGAACAGGCATTGCGGCGCCTTCAATCGGATTATTACAACTTCCTGCCCGGCGAAAATATTAACGACTACCTAAACCGGACGCTCGAACACCTGAACGCGACGGACCCGAACGCCTGGGTCGTTTTCGAGCGGTACGACACCCGCAACGAAGAAGGGCGGATAATCGGGGAAATCGGCGTTTGGCCCTGGGTAGTTCCGTCGGTTGATGTGTTGAACTTTGAATATCGGCACGGCAATTTGCAGTGGGTTTTATTCCGAACCTCGACGATGGAGCGGACGATACAAAACGGTTCGGCCTACTTGAAAATGTTGGAGAACTACTACCTGTACACGCCTGGCAAGGTAGTCCGGGCGCGGGAAGTCGGGGACAAGACAATGCAGGAAAACGGGGAGACGTTGACACCTATCGAAGTATTCCCCATCGAAGGCAACCAGTTGCCGAACTTGCAAGGCCCGCCGGTTTACGTCGGCGCTCCAAAGGTCCGCAATTTCTACGTTTCAGTGATCGAAACCGGGACAAACGAAGTGCCCGCGATGGTCGCCGGGGCGTACATTGACGAAACAACAGAGCAGGAAACGCGGGTTAGTTGGTTTCAGCCAGGGGAGTGTATCATAAAGGACATGATACGGCTTAAGAACGCACTTGACGTTACGTTAACCGTTCACACTTACCCGCGTAGAACGGAGTACACGAAACCCTGTAAATACGTTTCTACCGATCACGGCGAATGTATCGGCGGGTGGATGAACGGCGTACAAGACGCGGACCACCGCTGCCCGGCTTGCGGCGGGTCAGGCAAAGCGCCGAACTTCACGACCGATCAGGCGGTATTGCAATTGATCCTGCCCGATGATCCGGCGTTGGTTGTCGAGCTTTCCAAATTGGCATTCACTGAGCCAATCGACATTTCTTTTCCCGAAATGCTGGAAGGGATGCTGGACAAAAAAGAACAGCAGTTTATCCGCACCGTGTTTATGTCGGACCCGCACCAAAAGCCGGACGGGGCCGGGGACATGACAGCCTTTGAGGTCGCAAAACTGCACGAAGGGGTAGAGAAGAAGTTGAAAGTCTTTTGCCGCCACTATTCCCGCGTTTGGGAATTAGCCTACCGTGTTGGCCTGCAATACCGTGAAATTCCGTATATTTCAGTGGATCATTCGTTCCCCGAAGATTTGCAGATTGACACCCTTGACGAACTTATCCAGCGTTTCGGCTTGGCCAAAGACAAAGGGGTTGGTTATGAGGTGTTGGCGGCCATTCGCAAACGCATTCAGCAAAAGACATACGAGGGCAGCCCGCAAATGCAAAAGCGGATTGAAGCCCGTTACAAGTGGCTACCGTTCGACGACAAAAGCGAGACAGAGACGGCAATGGTGTTGGCTTCCCGTTCACCCCTGGACGATGCCCGCGTATTGCGGGAAAATCACCGGGAAATAATGCAG
>Ga0138256_10009340_pt1 | contig 10287 bp, 6 predicted proteins | sample KNB2016incub_MG_FD_105486 | JGI IMG/M metagenome (GOLD analysis project Ga0138256, IMG submission 105486) | Active sludge microbial communities from wastewater in Klosterneuburg, Austria - KNB2014incub_MG | ecosystem: Engineered > WWTP > Activated sludge > Unclassified | place: Austria... | reverse complement strand
CTCTGTGGCGCCTGCACTGTGCACCTTGACGGGGTGGCCGTGCGCAGCTGTAGCACCCCACTTTCTGAGGCGGCGGGTAAATCCATCACGACCATTGAAGGCCTTGGAGCAGAAGGTGCGCTTCATCCTGTTCAGGCCGCATGGATTGAGCATAATGTTCCACAGTGCGGATATTGCCAGTGTGGTCAGATCATGACCGCTGCGGCTTTTCTCAAGCATGCGACCACCCCCAGCGAGACAGAAATAGATGCTGCCATGTCGGGTAATCTATGTCGCTGCGGCACTTACCCACGAATTCGCAAAGCCATGCAGCAGCTGGCGGCGAGGGACACGAAATGAGCGGATCGGGAAGCCTCACCCCGGGGACTGAGACCTTGTCGCGTCGGGAATTTTTGGCGAGAGGTAGTGCCACAACCGGCGTGTTAATCGTCGCGCTGCATATTCCACTGCCCTTAAACGCTGGTAGGAGGTCTGGTGATGCGATGGCAGCCGGAGCTGCCGGAGGCGAGGGAAACGCTGAAAATCTGTTTGAAGCGAATGCATGGTTGAAGATTTCGGCGACCGGGACCTTCATCTTTGTTCTGGACCGTTCGGAAATGGGCCAGGGGGTGATGACCGCCCTGCCAATGCTGTTTGGTGAGGAGTTCGATCTCGATCCAAGGCGTTTTAGCATCGAACAGGCCCCGGCAGACCGGCGCTACGACAACCCCGATCTTAGCCTTCAGGTTACTGGCGGGAGCACAAGTGTGCACGCCTCATGGGGGCCGTTGCGTCAGGCCGGTGCGGATTTGCGCCTGCGATTCGTTAAAGCGGCGGCCCGGCAATGGGGCGTTCAGGTGGTGCAGTGCCGTATGGAAAATGGTGAGGTTATTATAGGGGTAGGGTCTACTGAAAAACGTTTGACTTATGGAGCACTCGTTGAGAAGGTTCGGACAGAAGAAGCCGATGATGCGCCCTTAAAGAGTCCGGCGGAATACCGTTACATCGGCAGGGATTTTCCACGGCTGGAAAATCTTGCAAAAGTCACGGGTACTGCTGTTTTTGGTATAGATGTCGTTCCCAACGACGTCAAAATCGCGGTTCTTATCAGGCCGCCGCGTCTCGGTGCCAAAGTAAAAAGTTTTGACGCGAAAGACGCTGCGGTCATGGCGGGCGTCGAAAAAATATTTTCGATGCCCGATAGGGATGCTATCGCCGTGGTGGGGCGAAGCTACTGGCATGTCAGTGAAGCGGCGGCAAAGGTTGTCGTCGAATGGAGCGACGGTCATGCCGAGCTGGATAGCGAAGCATTGCGTGAGCAATTTTCTGCGGCGATTAAAAAAGGAACCAAGAAAGCCGCCAAATCCGGCAATATCGACGATGCGCTGGTGAATGCACCACTCATCATAGAGGAAGAATATGAGCTTCCTTTTCTGGCCCATGGGACTATGGAGCCCCAGAATTGCACGGCTTTCGTGAGCAGTGATCGCTGCGAAGTGTGGGCGCCGACCCAGTCACCGGCACTTGCCCATGCGGTAGCGCTTAGAGAAACTGGATTGACGGCTTCACAGGTATTGATTCACACGACTTTACTCGGAGGCGGATTTGGACGTCGCCTGGCGCAGGACTATGTGCGGGAGGCGGTTCAGGTCGCGAAAATTGTGAAGGGTACGGTAAAGGTTGTTTGGTCCCGGGAAGATGACATGAGGCATTCACCTTATCGTCCGGCGTCGCTTCATCGTCTACGGGGTGCAGTCGATAACGGTGGAAAAATCATCGCGTGGGAGCATCGCATAGGCAGTCAGTCAATCCTGGCGCAGCTGACGCCGGAATGGGCGCCCGCAATGATGCCCGGTTGGGTGCCGGGGTTTGTGAAAAAAGCGGCTGGCAGCATCGCCGGTTGGGCCATGAGCGGACGAACGATTGATGACACCGCCGTCGAGGGGGCGAAAGAAATCCCCTATGGGGTTGGTGCATTTTATGTCGGCCATGCTCATGTCGAGCCGGGGATTCCGGTTGGATTTTGGCGATCGGTAGGTCATTCCTATACCGGCTTTGTCGTGGAGTCGTTTGTCGATGAACTCGCACACAAAGCTGGTGAAGATCCGTTAATATTCCGGCGGCGTCATCTCAAGCCCGGAAGTCGTGAGAGCGTGGTGATGGATCTGGTGGCGGAGAAATCCGGCTGGGGAAAGCCACTGCCAGCGGGAACAGCACGGGGACTGGCTCAACACGGGTCGTTCAGAAGCTATGCCGCGATTGTGGCGGAGGTGCGGGTCGTCGGCGACAGGATTGAAATAGCCCGTGTTGTGGCTGCCATCGATTGTGGGCGGGTCATTAACCCCGACATGGTGAGGGCACAGATGGAAAGTGCGGTCATTTTTGGTCTCACCGCCGCGTTGCACAGTGAGATTTCTTTTAAAAAGGGTGCTGTGCAGCAAAGCAACTTTCACGACTATCCTCTACTGCGAATCAACGAAGCTCCTCAGATTGACGTTCACATAGTCCCGAGTGACCTCGATCCAACCGGAGTCGGTGAGCCCGGCGTTCCCCCGGTCGCCCCGGCGGTTGCGAATGCGATTTTTGCGGCAGTTGGAAAGCGGCTGAGGCGATTGCCGCTCAAATGGCCGACCTAGTAAGAACTATCTAAAAGGCTCCGGAAAAGTCCAGACGATTGCATTAATAAACATAATATTATCGTGATCTTAAGCGGTTTTGTCCGAATGTCTTTAGTTGTTCCATGCTTCCGCCGATTCAGACTTCATAACCTGGGAATCGAGGTCTGGAACCGTGACGACACTCATCAAATGGTCGACCCTTCTATTTGTCTTGGCAGGGGTCTCTGCCTGCGAAGCCAAGCTCGATCCGAAGGTCACTTCCAGTAATCGGTCTGGTGCGGGTGGTGCTCCGATCGTGCAGCCATCCTCGTCGTCCGTTCTCAATCGCGTTTTTTCCAGCGCACAAGAAAATCTTGTCTGGACTGTCGCCGAAGGCACGCAAAAAGGATTCGGGATGGCTTTGGCTCCGGATTCGTTCGATCCGCCGCTTGCGGTTACCGCTGAAATAATTTTGGAAGAGAAAGACCTGTCTGCTCCTGTGGTCAATCTGACGATCGACAAAACTCTAAGTAAGCCAGCAACGATCACGTTGCCAGATGCGATGTTCGATCGACCAGGGATTGCCGCAGGATTTTACGTCCAACGGTCTGCTGAGGGGGCCGGCAAGGGCGAAATTTTAAGCCCGGCTGCGCACAGTGGTCCGCGCGAATTCAAAGTCGAAAAGAGTGGCCGATACGAGATTTTACCTTTGCCGTTGCTCGCGGATTTTGACCTTTCCGAAATCAGTGACTTCATTGTTGCGCAAGAGTTCGATGTCAGCTGGAGGCAGAAGGCTCCCATTCCAGCCAACCATCCGGATACGACCTTTCATTTTGGACTTTATGCAACACCCGACTGCAGTGGCGTTCCGGTGTTTGCGCAGCCGGTCAAAAATTATCCAGCCAGGATTACCGGTGCACCGGAAGGTGCTTACTACGCTTGCCTGATTTCCGATTGGCACCGGCTTAGGCATAAGAAGCAGGCAGGCACCCCTAAGCTGATCACCATCGACAGGACGCCGCCGGTGATTGCGGATCTGGCTATCGGGCTGGTTACGACGGAATCAGTGACCCTTTCCTGGTCTTCCAGTGATGTACTGAGTGGGCTAAAGAGCGTGCAGCTATATTATTCTCCCACTGCGCCTTTAAATGCAGCGGCCGATATTCTCGCAAACGGAATCCTGGTGCCTGTGGCGGCGATGGACCATCAGGCGACAGTCGGTGGCCTCGGCCTCGGTCGAACCTATCACTTCAATGTGCGGGTAGAGGATCATGCAGGGCATGTCACTATTGGGATGCCCGTGTCGACAACTGTCATTCCCAATCAGGTGCTGAATGTTACAGGAAATCTCGAAATAGCTTCGCCAGCGTCAGGATCGCCGACGTTCATGGGAGTCATCAACGGCAAAATGCTCTATTCGGCCGCGTCCCCGATGGGACGGGAGCTGTTCATCACCGATGGGACACAGGCAGGAACGTCTTTGGTTAAAGACATAAATCCTGGGCCGGGCGACTCCAACCCCTCCTACCCAGGGGTTTTTGGATCACTATTGCTTTTCACTGCCGACAGCGGTTCGACAGGCCAGGAGCTTTGGCGATCCGATGGGACTGCCACTGGCACCTGGATGGTTAAAGAGCTCGAACCAGGAATTGTCGGTTCGAATCCGCAGGCGCCAATGCCATTTGGCGGTTTTGCTGTTTTTTCAGCAACAACAAGTGCAGCAGGGATGGAACTTTGGCGCACTGACGGCACGGAGGCGGGGACCTACATGGTCACCGATCTCTGCCCCGGCACCTGTAGTGGAGGATTCTATGTTTCCAACTATTTGTCGCAAGCTAATATACTGAACGGAAAATTGCTGTATTTAGGCAATGACGGCACAAGCGGGAATGAGCTGTGGTCAACCGATGGAACGGCAGTGGGGACCACACTGGTGAAGGATATCAATCCTGGTACCGGCAATAGTGAGAGTGTTTGGTACAACATGACTCAATACAGCGGGTCAGTTTACTTTTCTGCCTACGTTGTTGGAATCGGCACTGAATTGTGGAAATCGGATGGCACCACCGGCGGGACCTCATTGGTCAAAGATATTTATGCCGGCACGCAAAACGGGTATCCCGCGTATATGGTGGTGACGGGCGGAAAGCTGGTTTTCCGCGCTGCCGACGGGGTCAATGGCACGGAACTTTGGGTGTCGGATGGTACGACCGGTGGTACGACGATGCTAAAGGATATTAATCCAGGTGCGGGTATCAGCCACCCGGATTGGATCGCCGTCGCGGGAGGAATCGCCTACTTTAAAGCTGACGATGGCGTAAACGGCAATGAACTTTGGCGCAGCGACGGCACACTCGCGGGAACCTACATGGTCGCTGACATGACACCTGCGGGAAGCAGCTTTATCCAGGGTATGTATCCTTTCGGCAACAAAATGGTCTTCCAAAACAACGCGCTTGGACTTGGTCAGGAGTTTTGGATTACCGACGGCACCGCCCCCGGGACTTTCCTTTTAAAAGATATCAACCCAGACCATCGTAACAGCTCGGCGATTGCCGGAAATGTCGTGGATGGGAAAATGTACTTTTCTGCAGGCCATGACTTTTATGGGACAGAATTGTGGTTGACGGACGGCACGCCTACGGGAACCCACATGGCAGTGGATTTTTATGGGGGTTTATCAAGTACGAAGAAATTTGTATCCGATGGAATCAAAGGGACGTTCATCGCCTATGACGCCGTGACTGGTCATGAGCCATGGATCATCCAGCAGGGAGGTGCTGCTCTCCTCAAGGATGTAAATCCCGGCAGCTCGTCGTCGTTGCCGACTTTTATGACGATGGTACCTGGAGTCGCCGGGGCAGCAGGAAAAATATTTTTTGATGGATTTGAACCCGCAAGCGGATCCGAGTTATGGAGCTCGGACGGAACAGCTGCGGGCACGTCCATGATCAAGGACACGACACCGGGTACTTCCGGTACACCTATACTGGGAATGCGTCCGTTCAAAAACGGCATTGTCTTTATGGCTATGGATTCTAATGGTCGCGAATACTGGACTTCCGATGGAACCGATGCTGGTACGTCCATCCTCAAAGACATAGCGCCGGGTGGATTGTCCGCGAACATAACTTTTTACGGCATTGGCTTCGGACCGCCAGAAGCGCCAAAATTTTTATTGTCTGCCGGACCAACCTGGTCCAAACCAGAGATCTACATAACTGACGGAACGACAGCCAACACTTTGTTTCTGAAAGACATCTGGGATGACGATCCGAGCTCCACTCCCGCTGCTGCGGGCTCCAAGCCGACAAATTACGCGGCTGCCGGAAATCACGCCTATTTCCAGGCACGAAGTTATCTAGCGGGTACGGAACTTTGGCGCACCGACGGTACCGAAGTGGGCACCATCATGATCAAGGATCTAAATCCGGGGGCATTGAGTTCAACCCCAGAAAACATTGTCGCTGCGGGGTCGCTGGTGTATTTTGCGGCGGACGATGGCACGGGCAAGAAATTTTGGCAGACCGATGGCACCGATGCGGGAACAGTTCTGGTGCGGAGTGCTAGTCTGGAAACCTTCATTCCTCCGCTCTCAGCAGTTACAATGAACGGCATTCTCTATTTTAGCGGCGGACAGTTGGCAACCGGAACGGAACTGTGGCGCACCGACGGCACTCCCGCAGGAACATATATTGTGAAGGAGCTGGTCACCGGAGCTGGGGGTGGCAACCCCATCGACATGCAGGTGTATGAAGACACTCTCTATTTCGCCGCCTCAACCGACGGCGGCAACGTGTTTGAACTGTGGGGTTCCGATGGAGCCGCTGCTGGCACAGTATTGGTACCTGGATTTGGTGGGCCGATAGGACACCCGCCCTATATCCTTGGCGCTTTTGGTCAACCTGGTGCCGAAGACGCGCCCTATGAGTTGGCGGTTTCCTGCTATAAAGACGGCAAGAGAGTCATCCGTAATTTCCGCAGTCGGTGAATCAGCACCTTGACCCGAAGATATTGACCTGCTATTTGTCTCGTCATGGGACAACACTTTAAACATCACCATCATCATGCTCATGCGCGCCATGCGACGTGCCGGCATGTTTTTTTTCGGGTGGATGATGACGTAGATTAAGTCAGGGTCCGTTCAAAAAAAGCAACTAAGCAAAGCCGGCTATCTCAAGCCGGCTTTTTTTTATTTAAAAATTATTCTTAATGTGAGGTTAGTGCGATGGATACGTCTCTAAACAGCTTGCTTAAAGCTGCCTTGCCAACTGGTCGGCCGGAAGCTGCCGTACTTAAACTACTGGCTGATGTAGGAATCACCTTAGATTGGGGGTCGCGCAGTTATCGCCCCCGGATTTCTCTCGAAGCGGTCGAAGTCAAGCGTCTTAAGCCGCGAACCGTTGCTGAGATGCTGGCAGCCGGCCTGCGGGATTTTGGATTTACCGGCGCTGACTGGGCCTTCGAGGCTGGAGATCAGGTGATTGAACTTTGCGATACCGGACTTGACAAGGTTCGCATTGTCGCTGCCGGACCGTCTGCAATCGCTGATCGTCCCTGTTCGCTGAAAACTCCACCCTTGCGCGTTGCGTCGGAATACCGGCGACTGACGATGGAATGGGCCTCCCGTTCCGGTCGTCTCATCAGTTTTATCGAGTCACGGGGAACGACGGAAGTGTTCCCGCCAGAGGACGCCGATGTCATTGTCGATGCGGTCTCAACCGGGGAGACGCTTGCTGCGAACAATCTTCGTGAATTTGACGAGGTCTATTGTTCATCGACACGTTTATTTGCCTCAGTTGCTGCCCTGAATGATCCGGCTAAACGGCCGCGGCTCGAAGATCTGTCTGTCATGATCAAAGCAGCCTGCGATGCGAGGTTGCGCGTCATGGTAGAGCTCAACAGTCCTGCGGAGAAGGTCGATCAGATCTTGCGGATCCTTCCTGCCATGCGCAGTCCGACCATCAGTCGGCTGTCGGTTCCGGAGTGGTTTGGCATTAAAACCTCAGTTCCTCGAACCGATCTTCCTAAGCTGATACCGCTAATCCGGCGAGCCGGTGGCGTCGACCTTATCGTTTCACAGCCTTATATGGTGGTCCCATGAGTGACGTTAATTACACCTACCGACGGCGAACCAGTGAGACAGATGCTCAGGTGGAGATTTGTTGGGACTCTGGTCCTGCGCCCTTCACTCCTGCGCCTGAGCTAAGGATCAGGACGGGATTCCCTTTTCTCGATCACATGCTTTCTGCGTTGAAGTTCAATGCACGGTCATCTCTTGAAGGCTTTGGAATCGCAATCAAAGGCGATACAGAGGTCGATGATCATCATACTGTCGAGGACTGTGCCATCGCATTGGGTGAAGCTCTCAGACTTAGCCTTTATGAACGTGCTGCAGCGAAGGATTTTGCGATCGCCAGGTATGGGGTGGCGTTTATTCCGATGGACGACGCACTGGCCCGTGTAGCCGTTGATTTGGGTGGGCGTCCTTACTCCGATGTGAGTCTCGGACTGAAGCGAGAGGCTATTGGCGGAATTGCATCTGAAAACTTTGTGCATTTCTTTGGCAGCCTTGCTCAGAGTTTGCGGGCTGCGATTCACATCGATGTTTTGAAGGGGTCTAACGATCACCACAGGATTGAAGCAGCGTTTAAGGCCCTAGGCCGAGCTCTTGCAGAGGCTGCAAAAATAGAGACGGTATTTCAGGGGGGGTGGATGCCTTCCACGAAAGGAGAAGTCAATTATGAGCTGTGAACAAGTCGCAGTTCTGGATTTGGGATGCTCCAATATATTTTCCGTGTGTACGGCTTTGGAAAAAGCCGGAGCACGACCGGTCGTTGTAGCGACCCCAGCTGAAGTCAGAGTTGCAAAGAGGCTCATTCTTCCTGGTGTCGGACGGTTTGCCGCTGGCGTCACGGCCATTGATGCTATGGGCATAAGGCAAGACCTCATCGAGCGAATAAAGGAGAATCGGCCGACTGCGGCCTTTTGTCTGGGCATGCAGCTTTTGTTTGAAGCCAGTGAGGAGTCGCCAGGAGCTGCAGGGTTAGGTGTCGTTCCGGGAGTTGTTGTCCCTGTTTATGTAGATGGGTCGGCGAATTTTGGTTGGGATCGCCTGGGCCGTGCAGACAATGCACCCTACGTTTACTTCACTCACTCTTACTGTGTGCGTTCAGTACCTGACCTATGGTCTCCGGTGATTGCGGGAGGGGATCGCGCCGGCGATTTTGTCGCCAGTATTTCCCGGGGCAACGTTCTGGGATGTCAGTTTCATCCTGAAATCAGCGGCTTTGGGGGACAGCAGATTTTAAAGGATTGGCTTCGGCGACCAGGAGATGGGCAATGGCCATGACGCGCATCATTTCATGTCTTGATGTCCTCGACAACCTCGTCGTGAAGGGGACTTCATTTTGTTCATTGCGCCGAATAGGCGCGCCGGCGGATCTTGCTGCATTTTATTCACGAGAAGGAGCCGATGAATTGGTGCTGCTTGACATTGGAGCAGGACCGGCGCGAAGGCCCCATGCTGTGGACACCCTGCGGGCAGTGCGGCGTGCAGCAAATATACCTCTGACTGTCGGTGGAGGAATCAAATCAGTGGACGATGCCGTGCGCTTGTTTGAATCCGGCGCCGACAAGGTGGTCGTTAACTCAGCGGCCGTCAATCGGCCGGAACTCATCACTGAGCTCGTTGAAAAATTTGGGAGCCAGGCTGTTGTCGCCTCGGTGGACGCCTATCGAACGGAAAGCAGTGCCTATCTGATTCGCACCAGAGGTGGCAGAACCACCCATGACATCGAAGCCGTGCATTGGATCAAGCGGTGTGTGGATTTAGGGGCGGGCGAGGTCTTGGTGACGAGTTGGGACGCTGATGGAAGGCGCGGTGGCTATGATCTTTGTCTGATCGCGGAAGTCGCGAAGTCCATTTCAGCGCCTGTGATTGCATCAGGAGGGGCAGCTTCTGCCGCGGATTTTGTTATTGCGGCACGAGCTGGTGCGAGGGGCTTGCTTGCCGCTGGAATATTCCACGACAGGAGCCTGCGTATTGCCGACTTAAAACGAAGTCTGGCACAGGCAGGCATTGCGGTGCGGCCGCCAGAATTCAGGGTTGAAGACATGGAGGACAACTAAATGCTTATTCCATCAGTAGATATACAAAGTGGGGAGTGTGTTCAACTGATCGGCGGTGAGGCTTGCGCCATCAAAGCAGGCGCGCCCGAACCATGGGTTCGCCGTTTCAGCCAGGTGGGAGAGGTCGCCGTGATCGACATTGATGCGGCAAAGGGCTGTGGGTCCAATGCACTGTTGATAAAAAGGCTTGCCGAATCCTACGCTTTGAGGGTCGGTGGTGGCATTCGCGATTTGCAAACAGCTTCAACATGGCTGGATGCGGGAGCCAGTAAAATAATTATTGGCACAGCGGCATCACCGGAGTTACTGCGGCAGCTCCCCAAAGAAAGGCTCATTGTCGCTCTGGATGCCCTGAATGGCGAGGTTCAGGAGAAAGGATGGACGGCTGGCACAGGCAGAAACGTGTTTGATGACATCAATCGGCTGAGGGGATTAACCTCGGAGTTTCTGGTGACTGTTATTGAACGGGAAGGACGCATGGGTGGTCTGGATCAGGGTCTTCTGGCGAAACTCACGCGCGAATTTCCAGAGGTGCGCTTTACCATCGCTGGCGGGGTTCGTTCCGCCGAAGAAATTGCTG
>Ga0138256_10009339_pt1 | contig 10288 bp, 8 predicted proteins | sample KNB2016incub_MG_FD_105486 | JGI IMG/M metagenome (GOLD analysis project Ga0138256, IMG submission 105486) | Active sludge microbial communities from wastewater in Klosterneuburg, Austria - KNB2014incub_MG | ecosystem: Engineered > WWTP > Activated sludge > Unclassified | place: Austria... | reverse complement strand
TTGTTGGGCAGCGGCGTGCCTGTCGTGGCGGAGATCTACCCCCGCGCGGCGTACTCGACCGCGCTCATCGACGCTGCACCCAGACCGCGACTTGCGGTCAGCAAGACCAGGGCTCGGGTTCGGCTCTGCGCGATCCGCGACCTGCTGGCGACGCAGTGGGTCGCCGCGACCGGGGTCCAGATCCAAGACACCTGCGCGGCGGCTCAGGGCGAAGACGACTTCGATGCGCTGATGACCGGCGCGGCTCTCTTTCGCTGCCTTGCCGAGGGACTGCCACTCTTCGCCGAGCCCCTGCATCGGCCCGAAGCAGAAGGAGGGATTCTCGGGACGGGGTCAGTCGATCTGGCGATGCCGGAGCGCGCGTTTCGCCGTCGGCGCGGGCGCACGCCCGCCTGAGGCCCTGGACACGCAGTGCCACAGTAGCCACGCGTCCAGTAGGACACTACAGAGGGCAGTGTGCCGGCGCATGGCGAGGGTCGTGCCCCATGGCTGCTCGGACTGCGCGGTGAGGTTTGGGCGGCGCTTCGTCGAAGTCGCCGCCCGTGTTCGCAGCGAGCCGAAGTTCGCAGCGATGGTCCTGGAGCCAATCCAAGGTCCGACTGCTCGTCGAAGAAAGCTCCTTGGTACTCACCGCTGCCGATTCACCTGGCCAACATTCGTCGGTTCATGCTCACGAGCTCCGAGATCGCCACCAGCTGTTCGTAGCGGTCTTCGATTTCCAGTGCTTCCTCGATGTCCTCGGGCTCGAGCCGGGCAACTCCGGACCAGAATTCCGTCAGGCGCTCGATGAGCGCGTGGCTCTCGACAGTCCGTTGGAGCACTTCGGTCAGGGCGTCCGAGAAGCGGGCGTCGCCGTCCCGCCCATGCTCGTGGCAGAGCTCATGGAGGTAGGTAGTGAGCGCAGGGCCGAGCTCCCCTTGGAGCAAGGCGCGCTCGAGGATCACCTCGTCTTTCCGGTGTAGGCCTTCTGTCGTCTGCATACGAGCGAAGCGCAGCGGAGGATGCGTGCCACGATGGATCGACTCTGCCGCCATCGCGAGTAGCAACCTGCGGGCCCGCTCGACGGAGGTGAGGTCGGAGTCCGGCACGAGCTGAATGGACTGCTCCCAGACTTCGCCTGCGCGCCGCATGCCGAGACCAGCCAGCGTACGGTCCGCAACCTGGTAGCCGACTCGGCGGGCGAACTCGTTCGCGCGCTGGAGCCGTGGGGCGTACTCTTCCGCGACCCAGGCCTCCGGCGCGCCGGCGGGCCACGCTTCGGCGCGGGACGGTTGGTGGCGCTCGGCGAGCCCGCCGATCAGCCACATCAACGGGGAGCGGCCGTTCCGCCAGTGCGCTTCGAGCTCGTTCACGATGGTCATGCCGATGGCGAGCGGGAGGTGGGTGCCGATGTCTGCCATGACGATGCGTACCTGATTCGTCGCCAGCTCGCGGCGGTCGCGGTCAGCCCGGATTCGCTTCAACGTCGAGTCCAGGCAAAGCGCGAAAGGCAGGTCCCAGAGCTCGGCGCGGAGCTGTTTGCCGTAGTAGAGCTCGCCGTGCCGACGTGTGGATCGGTAGACATGCACGGCGCCTTCCGAAAACAGGCGCTCGCCAAAGCTCGGGTTCCCGGACCAGCGGAAGAATCGCCTACCTTCCGCTATTAGATCCATGAGCTCTGGCGAGCAGTTCTGAAGCTCGACGAAGCTGCCGGGAAGCTCGGGACCTCGAGTGTGGCGATAGACGAGCTCTTCGCCTACGCGAACCTTTCTGAAGGCCGGCTCGATCCGCCACTGGCCGGCGCCGGCCAGAATCCGGACGCCGAAGTCGCGTAGTGCAACCAGTGAGCAGATCTTGAATCCCTCCCCAAACTGGCCGGCGAAGCCACCTTTGGCCTTGGTGGTGCCGCCGATGTACTTCACGTAGTCGAGCGCAAACGGGACGGGCCCTTCGATCCGGACCGCGCCTCTGGACCGGTGGATGTCGATGTTCACGCCCTCGAAGTCGTGCGAAGCGTCGAAGAAGTTCTGAAGCAGATCACGAACGAAGGTCTGGGCGTCCCACCGCACCCCGTAGCTCCGCAGGAGGTTCAGGGGAATCGTCGTTGGTTTGGCGCCGGCCCGTCGGGTCACCGATCCGGAGGATAGCGCTACCGTCCGTGTACGGACGACATCCCCGGGGCCGACCTGACAGATCGTTCCCGCTAGCCACACGTGCAGTAGGACATTCCGTGGCCGTGCTCGGCTTGGCGCGGGAGCGCCGCGTGGTCAGACTGCTCCGGGACGAGGATCCGCGTGCACCTCTCGAAGTCCAAGTTCACCACTGGCCTGCAGTGCCACAAGCGCTTGTGGCTCAGCGTGCACGAGAGGGACGCGCCCGAGCTCGAGACCGATCCGGCGCAGCAGGCGATCTTCGACCGCGGCAGCCAGGTGGGCGAGCTGGCCCGCACCTACGTCCCCGGGGGTTTGCTCATCGATCTGCCGCACTACGAGGTCCGCGAGCGGGTCGCCGCAACCGAGCGCGCGCTGCAGGGCGGGGCGAAGGTCATCTACGAAGCCTCGTTCATTGCCGACGACGTGTTCGTGGCGGTGGACATCCTGCACCGCCGCGGGCGGCGCTGGACCCTGACCGAGGTGAAGTCGACCTGCAAGGTGAAGCCCGAGCACATCCCCGACGCGGCCGTGCAGACCCACGTGGTGCGACGCGCGGGCCTCGACGTCGCGCGCACCGAAGTCATGCACCTGAACCGTGCCTGCCGCTTTCCCGATCTCGACGACCTGTTCGTGCGAACCGACGTGACCGATCGCGTGGAGGACGAGATCGTCGACGTTCCGCGCGAGGCCCGGCGCCAGCTCCGCGTCCTGCGCGGCCCGGAGCCCGAAGTCGAGCCCGGCGATCACTGCACCGCACCCTACGACTGCCCGTTCATCGATCGCTGCTGGCCCGAGCGCCCCGAACATCACGTGAGCACGCTCTATCGCATCGGCGGCAAACAGCTGGCCCGCCTGCTCGACGACGGCATCGAGACCATCCACGACCTCCCCGACGACTTCGAGCTCGGCCCCATCCCCGATCGCCAGCGCCGCGCCGTGCAGAGCGACAAGATCATCGTCGAGCGCGGCCTGAAGCAGGCCCTCGCACAGCTCGAGCACCCCATCGCGTACCTCGACTTCGAGACCATCGCGCTGCCGATCCCCATCTGGGACGGCTGCGCCCCATACGATGGCGTGCCCGTGCAGTTCTCGTGTCACGTCGAGGACGCCGACGGCGAGCTGGTTCACCACGAGTGGCTCGCCGAGGGCGACGACGACCCGCGGCCTGCGCTCGCCGAGGCGCTGGTGCGAGCGCTGCGCGGAGCCAAGACCGTCCTGGCCTACAACGCCGGCTTCGAGATCGGCTGCATCCAGGGCCTGCGCGCAGCGGTTCCCGAGCTCGACAAGGAACTCGGCCGCGCACAACGCCGCGTGCGCGATCTCTTGCCCATCGTCCGCGACCACGTCTACCACCCCGACTTCGGGGGCAGCTTCAGCCTGAAGAGCGTAGCGCCAGCACTGGTGCCGGAGGTGAGCTACGAAGGGCTCGCGATCGGCGACGGTGGGCTCGCCACCGTCGAGCTCGAGCGACTGCTCTTGCGCGGGTCGGAGATGAGCAAGGCCGAGCGCCGGGAGCTCCGACGGGCGCTGCTCGAGTACTGTCGGGTGGACACGTTGGCGATGGTCAGGAGCGTCGCGAGACTTCGCGCGCTACCGAGTCGACGCGGCGGGTGGCGAACAGTAGGGGGTCGACGATGAAGGACGATCGAAGTCGCCCGTCGCGGTCGGGCAGCAGCATGCCCTCGGAGCAATTCTCCCGACACGAGCTCGAGTCGAGCATCTTGAGCACGTGCCCGGATGAAGAGCCACTTCAACCCCGTCCGCTCGGAGAGCTGATCGAGCGGTACGGAGAGCAGATGGTGGAGGAACGTGTCCACGCGAGGCGTTCGGTGCGCGAGCTAGCCCAATGGATGCCGCCGGGACTTCATGCCGCCATCGGACCACTCGAGATGGGACAGCAGCAGCTCGCCTGGGCGATAGCGCGGGAAGTCGCGGCGCAGAACGGTCGAGTGTTGTTCTTCAGCCTCGATCTCAGCGCACCAGCACTCCTTCGATTCGCGAGCGGCTCAGGTGGCAATGACGAGCGCCAGGGCGCCGTGCAGGCACTCGCCAAGCTGCCCATCGAAGTCGTCGACAAGCCGGCCATCGGACTCGATGACATCGATCTCCTGCTGGAACGCGAGCCCGCCTGGAAGCTGGTGGTAATCGATTCGTTCGCCCGAATCGTCCCGCCCCACTCGGTCGGGTACGGGCATTTCGCGCGTTGGGGGCTTGCGATCGGACTGGCCGCGCTGGCGAAGTACCGACAAGTTGCGTTGCTCGTGACGGGCGTTGCCCATGGGCGCTGCCCTGACTGTGGCGCGCCGAGCCCATGGAACTGCACTGACTTGGCCAGCGATCCGACGGGGTTGGCTCACGAAGCGCACTACCTCTGGCGGGTCGACCGCGAGGCGTACTGGTTCCTGGAAGGCCGTCGCCAGCTCGACGTCACCGTTGTTGGACGCGATGGGACGCGTGGTTGGTTGAGCCTCGACTTTGATGGCGGCGTGTTGTTTGACGGCAGCGATGAGACCACGTGACGGAGCGTCAGCGATGCCAGAGTGTCTGCTGGTGGCGTTACCTAGCGCGCTGAACTACGACGCTTCTTCGCCGGTGCCGCAATGGCAGCTTTGTCGAAAGCATCAGACATGCACTGGAGCACGCTCGCGATATGCTGTGCCGCGGCGGGGACAAAATCACTGCCCTCGAACGGTACGCAGATTGCGAACAACGCCCCGCCCCCCGGTTGCCGGTCTGGCTGAAGTCTGTCGTCGATCTCGATGGATTGGACAGCCATGCGCTGCTGCGCGCTGCACGCGTCGGGGGCGAAGCACCACAGCCACATTCCAATGTGGTCGATTTCCCGTGGGTCGCTCATTGCGAACCACAGATACGGGCGGTTCTTCCAGTCGCCAGCTCCGGTCCACCAATAGCCGTGGGGGTTCCCCTTCTTGGTGGAAAAGCTGCCGAGACTCGTGCGCCCGAGACAGCTCCTCGTCTGTTTCTCCAGCGCTGCCACACAGGACTTCGCCGCCCTTTGGTATGCCTCCGCCGCATTGCTCACGATCTCGAAGTTCTCGGCGTACAGCCGAGCTGCCTCGTCGAAGATCGGCTCAGTCATGGTCCCTCCTCGTGATGGGCAGAAGGGTTTCCGCCGCAAGAATGTCCGGTAGCCGCTGGGCTATCCCGGCGGTCGGCAGCTCGGCAACAATACCCTCCACCGGACTGCCAGCCGGCACCGCATGGCGGATTAGGTGAGCGACGATGGAACGGACGGCGGGGCTCCACTCGTCTTCCGGCAGCGTCACATTCGCATGAGCGAGAGCGGCGGCAACCTCGACATAGCTCGACAAGACCGCCGCCTGGTTCGACGCGGCGCGCCGGTTCGGGGTCAGAAACACGACCGGCGGGTCTCCAGCGAGTTCCAACGCCCGGCGGACCTCGGCCGGGTAGCTCTTCGTTTGGAGCTTCTTGGCCGGGGTAATGTGCTCTTGCGAACCGGTCTTCGCCTCGACGACGACGGCGACGCCACCGCGGAACATGACGATATCGGGGACACCCGCGCCGGTGTCGTACTGCTCGCGAACGTCGAGAGGGAGCGACTCCAGCACGCCCGTCGGCATGTCGCAGAGCTGGAACCAGCGCCGCTGTGACACCAGGGCGCGCTTGCGGCCTCGTGCTGGGGCGAACGCCCAGGCGATGAGGCTCGTGTAGCTGTTCTCCGAGCCCGTCACGCCGGCGATGTGAAGCAGGTCGACGCCTCCTAGGCACTGCCGCAGCTCGGCGGCCACCGGTGCGAGTACGTCCAGGTATCGTTGCGCTCGACCGACCACGAGCGGGGTGGCACGCTTGACGAACTCGGTGAATGCCGTGACGTAGTTCTCCACTGGAGGGCTCGGGCCGGGAGCGGGGTTCGCCATTAGCCGTTCAGGCCTCTGGTGGAGTCGCCGAAGGGCGCGGAGAGTGGAGATGTCGGCAGGGTCACCTGGCTTGAAAGAATACCACGCGAGCAGCTGTCGTGGTGAGCGGTCCAGGTTCCGGAAACTCTCCGGCGCGGATTCCGGAAAATCTGCTGCCCCTCGGGTCGTCCTGAAGGTCCCCCGCGACCACACGCCGCGCACGATCGTCTGCGATGACCAACGACACTTCTGTGCCACCAGTCGGACGCGAATGGTGGCGGGCGATCCCACTTCCAGTTCTGGGCTTCGGGTTCTCGCACTTCGACGAGGACACGCCGCTCATCGCGCTCGCACGGCGCGCGCTCGACGGCGGCGCGCCAGTCACTGAGCTCGGGGTGAAAGAAGGGCTCGCCGAGCACGTCCTCGACGACCTTCGTTCGGCGCTACGCGAGCTCGGGCTTCGCTGCGTGCATCGCCGCCAACGACTGAACGGCCAACCCCTGGTCGAGACTTTCGCGTCCGAGGCTGGCGTCGTCCAAATCATCGTCGAGAGCACACAGAACGTCGTGGTGCGAGCGGTGCTGCAGGGGGACGACGTGGTCAGCCGAGCACGTGAGGCCCTGCGCGCGTTGGCGAGGCCGGTGCCCGAGGGAAGGGGAAGGGCGTACATCCTCACCACCAGAACTGACCCCCTGGCCTTCTCGCGCGTCGGGTGCGTCGGTATCGAGCTCGCGCGGTCCAACTACTCGGCGGAGACCCTGCGGGGCTTCGACCACGCCGTGCAGGACATCCGTCTCGCATCACCGTGCGGGCGACTCGTGCTCGTCGAGGGGCCGCCGGGGACAGGCAAGAGCTACCTGATGCGCGGCATCATGTACGCCGTCGAAGAGGCGGACTTCCTGATCATCCCCCCGCACCTGTTGCCCAGCATGGTCGGCCCGTCGCTCGTATACGCGCTGCTCGACTTCGTGCAGGAGCTGCCCGAAGGGCGCCGCGCGGTGCTGGTGCTGGAAGATGCGGACGAGTGCCTGGTTCCCCGGCAAGCCGACAACATCGCTACAATCGCCACGCTGCTCGACCTCACCGACGGGCTGCTCAGCGCACTGACCGACTTCAGAGTGCTGGTCAGCACCAACGCGCGGCACGTCGAGGTCGACCCTGCGGTCTTGCGCCCCGGCCGGCTGTGTCGACACATCCATGTCGGGCCACTGAATCCCGACCAGGCCAACCGAGCTCTCTGCGACCTGGTGGGCCAACCCGTCACCAACGCCTTTCGCGGCCCAGTCCCGCTCGCCGAGGTGTATCAGGTCGCGCGGAAGCTCGGGTGGGAACGAGAGCGGCCTGCGTCCGTGGAGGCGGCACCATGAAGGTCGATGCGGCCTCCTTGTCACGAAGGTCGACGGTGATTCAGCACCGGTCTGTCAGGGTCAGCGTAAGCGCGGCAGAGCTCGAGGAGGCGCGCGCGGGGTCACTCCGGGGAAGCCTTGACCAGCAACGGCACGCGCGGGCCGACCTGACGCTACTTCACTTCGAACGCGCTCTGCGCGACGCCGTCGATCCCATCGTTGCTGCCGGCCTTGCCACCCGGGCCCTTGTTGCCCTTCTTGCCGAGCGTGATCTTCGCGGAGCCGTCGATGGTCGGCTGCGTGTCCTTCCACACTGCCGCGACGCTGATGCCACCGGCGCCGCCGCCACCTGCGCCGCCGTCGGCTCCCTTGCCGCCTGCGCCGCCCATGCACCCGCCAGCCCCGGGGTTCCCGGCAAACCCGATGTCCGTCTGCCCCGCCTGCCCGGCCGCACCGCTTCCGCCGTTACCCGCGTCCGAGGTCACGAGCTCGCTGCCCGCGTCCATCGACACGGTCGAGTCCACCGCAACCAGCGCGATGCTCGCGCCGCCACCGCCGCCACCCGGACCGCCGGCTCCGCCGCAGCCCCCGCAGCCGCCACCGCCACCGCCGCCCGAGGCCGAGCTGGCGCCACCGCCACCGCCTTGGCCGGGACCACCGGGAGAGGCGTTCGGGGCCTTGCTTGGGGACCACGTCGTGCCCGTCAGGGTGCCGAGGGTGGAGGCGCCGGCGGCGGGGGCTGCGGGTGACGCAGGAGCGCCGTCCTTGCCAAGTCCGACGCTGCAGCTTCCGGGAACGCCACCTTGCCCTGCACCGAGAGCCGGGAAGCCGTCGTCTCCCGCCTTGGGTGTTGGTCCGCTCGCGCCAGCTCCACCGATGGAGTTGTTGCCAGCCGGGCAGGCGCATTGCTTGACCGCGCCGCCAGCGAGCCCGCTCGCACTATTCCCATTCAACGCGCTCTGCGCCGGGTACGTGAACGCCGCCAGCGCGCCGTTCGCCCCCGCTTGTCCCTTCCCCGCCACCAGCTTCACGCGGCGCAGCTTCACGTCGCTGCTGGTCGCGATCGTCGCGGCCACGCTGCTCTCGCCCGCCGCGCTGGCGTCCGCCGACGCGAGCTCCAGATCCTCGATCACCACGGTCGCGCTCACGCCCGTGATGTCGAGCGCGACGCCCTTCTTCGGCTTCACGCTTGCCCGCTTCCCTGTCTCGTACGACCAGTCGCTGCACGCGAAGCCTCCAAAAAGCTTCACTCCGGAGGTGAGGGTGAGCTGTTCGTCGTAGGTCGTGTCGCAGACCACGATCAGCTTGGTGCCAGCGGCTTTCACCGCCTCGCCGATCGTCTTGTACGGGCTCGCCTTCGTGCCCGTGCCCGTGGTCGAGACCGTGCCGTTGACGAAGACGGCGTGCTGGTCGTCCACCAGGCACGCCTCCTCGGCGGGTGATTTGCTGGTGTCGCAGGTGCTCGCGTCGCCGCCGGATCCGCCGCTGCCGGACGCGCCGCCCGTGCCGCTCGTGCCGCCCGTTCCTGACGTGCCACCCGTTCCAGAAGTACCGCCAGTGCCGCCTGATGCGCCCGTGCCACCCGCTCCACCCGACTGCGCGCAGGAGTTGGTGTCCTCGCACGACGAAGAACCTCCGCACGCCGGCGCCACGAGCGCCGCCAGAACAGCTCCGCAACCAGCCACCACCGCGCCCGCACGTTTCCGCAAAGCCATCTCGGTCTCCTTGAAACTCAGAACTGTCCCGTAACCATCACACTTCGCCGCATCGGGTCGAACCCGACGCGCGGCCCGCCGCCTTTCGGCGATGGCCAGAGCAACCACGTCGCGCCCAGGCCGATCACCGCGACCCCCGCGCCCACGAAACCAACGGTGCTGATGGTGGCGTTCTTGCGCGCACGGTCGGCCGCGTCCTCGAGATCGACGCACACCGAAGCATCGGGCTGACTGGCGCAACCGTTGGCCCCGACCTCCGTTATTGACCGCTGCTTGAGCCGATCGCGATCGTCTTCAGCCGAGCTCTTCGCCAACAGATACCCGACACCGACACCGAGTCCGATCGCCGCGACCACACCCTCCGCGATCAGCACCGTCGTCTTCGTGCTCGAGTCATCCCTCGTGCCGCCGCCGCCCGTACCGTTCTGCGAGGGGGCTTGCTTGCCGCCGTTCCCCTGCGGAGGCGCCGGCCCCGCAGCAGGCGCCGCTCCCGCGGCCTTCTTCGCGAGCTCGATTCGCAGCCCCTCTTCCCCGCCGGCCCGTGCGACGACTTCTCGCTTCTCGGTGTCGTACCCGTCCAGGCTCACTTCCACGAAGTGCGTGCCCGGCTCCACATAGAGCTCGTGCTCGAGCGGCGCTCGGCCGACGGACTTCCCTCCCACCCGGACCTCCGCACCCGCGGGGCTCACTTCGACCCGGAGCGCGGACACCTTCTCCCGCGCCGCCTTCAGTCCCTCCTCGACGCGCTTCTTGGCATCGGGCTTCGGATCTCGATTCGGGAAGTTCCTGAGGGCGTACGCGAAGTGCTCGGCTGCGTCTCGGTGCTTTCCAAGCTTCAGCTCGGTCTGGCCCAGCAGCGTCGCCGTGTCGAAGCTCTTCTTGAGCGCCCACGACTGGAGCAGGGCCTGGTGCGCAGCCGGCCAGTCCCTCTTGACGATCGCCTCGCGCCCCTGGCGAAAGAGATCTTCTGGCGATGCGTCCGCGAACGCCGGGCTCGGCGATAGAAGAAGTCCAGCAAGCAGAAGAACGGTGGTCGTTGAAGCGAAGCGCATGATGAAGGTCAGAGCATGGGGTCGTCGGGATCGGGCTTGGGTGCCGCCTTCCCACTGGGCGCCGGGGCAGGTGCAGCGTGTGGCGCAACGGGCTTCGCCTTCGGCTTCGCAGCCGGTGGCTCCGGCGTGGTCGACGGCGAGGGCTGTGCGGTCGCGGTCACCTCG
>Ga0138256_10009338_pt1 | contig 10288 bp, 5 predicted proteins | sample KNB2016incub_MG_FD_105486 | JGI IMG/M metagenome (GOLD analysis project Ga0138256, IMG submission 105486) | Active sludge microbial communities from wastewater in Klosterneuburg, Austria - KNB2014incub_MG | ecosystem: Engineered > WWTP > Activated sludge > Unclassified | place: Austria... | reverse complement strand
GAACAAAACTCGGAGGGCTCACGCCACTCCGCTCGCCATGCACAGGAAGGCGAGCGGTGGGTGTCAGCCCACCGAGACCGTCTCCCCTGCGTTCCCCCCACAACAAAACAGAACAAAACTCGGAGGGCTCACGCCACTCCGCTCGCCATGCACAGGAAGGCGAGCGGTGGGTGTCAGCCCACCGAGACCGTCTCCCCTGCGTTCCCCCCACAACCAAACAGAGCAAAACTCGGAGGGCTCACGCCACTCCGCTCGCCATGCACAGGAAGTCATTGCCCCCAAAGGCACGCGAAAACAACACAAGCAGACAAACCCACCAAAGCAAAGAGCCCCGCAAAACTCAAGGTTCTACGGGGCTCTTCGGATGACTTCGTTCCCTTACGGAAACGTAAAAAGGGCGCTGAGGGACTCGAACCAGTCGGCCAGAACGCTGGCGAAACGGCAGATTCTGAAATTGGTTGCCAGTTTCTGTCAGATTGCGAACTTCAGGCCATCGTTGATGCGTGGTGGAGTCTGAGCGTTCCAGCGCGGCGGAAGATCCTGCAAGTTGTTCGGGAAGAAGTCGCCAGAGTCTACCCATCGGACTGCGATTCTGCGCGTTGACGAGAGGGGCTGGCTCTCGCACCGAGTTGATTGAACCTCTCTCGCTGGCTTACTACGATGCAAGGATAGAAGTTTTATCTATTCGCCCGAATCGGGACTGGGACAGGGAATACGTGCTGAAACTCAGAATGGAAAAGAATCACCCGATTTTTCGGTGTCTTTGGCGTACTATCGAGATGTCTCGCCTGAAATAACGATTCCTTCTACACTTTCAATTGCAAACGTGTTTTGGGTTTCTTCGTAACGCAAATGACGCAAACTGCTGAACAAATTCAACTTCCACACTACGAACGCCCTCCGGTCGTTGAGACTGTTGTTGGCGTTCAGTTCGCCCCGCTCTCTGATTTCTCTAACGCCCACTTGGGAGCGTTTTGGGAATGCCTTGGAAAGGAGCATTGGCCGAACGTCAGCGATGCGCCTCCGATACCCCGACAGATGGAACGGTTTTCTCCAGAGGGTCCGTGGGGCAGGTCCCTACGGCTACAGTTGACGCAGAACCCGTTATCTAGAATTCGTATCTGCAATTCAATCAAGGACAGAATGCTACAAGTTCAGAATGGTCGCATTCACTTGAACTGGTTGGGCGAAAGCGGTGGCCAATATCCTCGCTATGCAGCACTTCGAGAGGAATTTCATGAATGCATTGCAAAATTCGAGTATTTTCTGGAAGATCACAATCTAGACAAAATCGTTCCTGATCAATGGGAAGTCACCTACGTCAACAAGATCACTTCAAATATTTGGCAAACACCGGCTGACTGGGGATTTTTCAAACCGTTGAACCCTGTTCCCAGTATCAAAGGACTCATTGAGGCTGAAAGTTTCTCGGGGGAATGGCATTTTGTCATTCCGGAGCAGCGGGGCCGACTCCACATTCAATGGCAACATGCAAAAGAAACAGAATCGGATGTGAATGAGCACGTCCAACTTAGATTGACCGCCCGAGGGCCGATCGAATCAGGCGAAAACCTGGCAGAGTCCCTGTATGAAGGACTGGACCTGGGGCATCTAACAATTGTGCAATCATTCCGTAATTTGATGAGTGACACTGCAAACAAAGAATGGAATTTGAACGATGTCCCAAGTTGCTGAAATGCAAGAATTGCTTTCACCGCGTGTTGTTCCCGCAGTGGGGACCAGTGCAGATCAAGAAACGCCAGCGTTATCATCTTCCCCATCCATTTGGCAACGTATCATTGACCATACGTTAATCAAGTGGGGCGAAGATCCCTCTGTGTTCGCTGATGAAGATTTTGAAGGACCTGCTCCCGAGATCATCTGTAATGCCATCCAGACTGCGATCAAATGTGCGAAGCGCAAATTCCCTGCGCCAAGTAACGTGGTGCCAGATGGCGACGGTGGAATCGTTTTCGAGCTGCGCAACGGGAACTTGACGGAGAAGATTCATTTCTGGGACAATGGTGAGGTCGAGTATTTCCAATTGCGCGGGACTCGGGTTGTAGAGCGGTGTCCTCTTTGGTTGCCCTAGTGCAGATTGCGGGGCTGACAGGTGAATGGAGAGTTAATACCGGTCGATGATGAGGAATTGCTTTACCGGAAAGTTTCGGTCCGCTCGAAATGGTGGCACAATGGCGTCCTGTCTTCGGAAGCGTTTAACCCGAATAAGAACGACGCTACCGGAATCTCTGTATTCCGCGCAGTCTTTCGGTCCGTAGAGGACGCTGCGAAAGGCCCCAGTCCCGACGGTTATTATGTTGTAGTTTTGCAGACGGGTGAACTGCGCGCCAGAGGGATTCAGGTCAATCCCCAGCCGGACGTGGACGGTATTTGGGACGATTCTCACGCCGAATTACCGCAAATCCGTATCGCAACAAAAAGATCGACTGAAGTTGAGGAATTGAAGCAAATGCTTGTCGAATTTGCCAAGCATCGACCCGTGCAAGGGCCTTTCCACAGTAGGCAGGAAGCTGCAGAGTGACTCAGCATGAAATGCCGCAGTTTGCAAGGTTCTTGGGGATCACTGCGACCTTACGCGAATGGTCACAATTGCTCGAACTGCCTGAACCTGACCCACCCCGGCGGACGAATGGCAAAACATCTACGTCTTTGAAAAGGCGTTGACCCCCCAATACAACGAATCGAATACAGCCAAACCCACCAAAGCTAAGAACCCCGCAAAACTCAATGTTTTGCGGGGTTCTGCAGATAGCTTCGCGTCTCTTCGCGAACGCGGGATGGGCGCTGAGGGACTCGAACCCCCGACCCCCTCGGTGTAAACGAGGTGCTCTAACCAACTGAGCTAAGCGCCCGGGTCTGGTGACTGGACAGCGGAAAGTATCGACGGTTCGCGGTTTTGTTTCAAGTGTGTCTGCTTCGTCTGTGCCGCTGCAGAGAAAACTGCGGGCGGAGGGACGGAAAATTCGGTATTCGGAGTCCCACAACCTCCGGAAAAGTTCCCATTCGGCTCGACGCAAGGGCTTTCCCCAGATACGCAGGTTTATTAGACTTCGCAAACTGTGGCAGCTTACCGAACCTTCGTGGCGTGCCATGACTACGATGATAGACCGACGTCGAGAATCCCCCGACGTTGTGTTGGCATTGACGTATGATAACGGGAAATAAAAAGTGCCGCTGGCCGACGGAACTGTGGAGTCCGGTGATTGTGGCAGGATATGCACTCGGCTGCTTTGATTGTCGGAAGGGACTCTGATCGATGGCGTTTGAGCCGCAACGTTTTATTCATGCCGCCAACATTCGGCTCGATGTACCTGTCAGCGTCCAGACCACGGAAACGCTGACGGACGAGTTACGATTTGCGTTTGAAGACGCGACACTGCATGCCTTTGAAGAAGTCATCGAGGCCTGCGTGCGGCACGATGTGGATTTTCTGCTGCTGTCCGGCAACGTGTTTGTCGAGGCGGATCGAAGTCTGCGTGCCCGACTGGCGTTGCTCAAAGGAGTCCGACGACTCGGCGAGCACGAGATTCAGGTCTTCGTATTGCCCGGTGATTCCGATCCGCCGGAAGCGTGGCGCGCGATTCCCGATCTGCCGGACAATGTCGTCGTTTGCTACAGCTCGAATCCTGAGCCGGAAGAGTTGCACGTCAGGGAGCATCTGGCGACGACGGTATCGTCATCCATGTGGTTTGGCGAAGCCGATGATTTTGGAATTCGGGTTCTCGCCAAAGGCAGTCACGGAATCGAACCCTTTCGCATCGGCGTCGTCAGCAAAGCGAAGTACGAAGAAGCAAGAAAGATGGCGGCGATGGCGGCATCGGCGTCGGCTTCCGATGAAACCATTGCCGCATCGTTGCTACATGTCGCTTCCGGAGAACAAGTGGACGGGCCGGATTCATCCGACGACGATGATGACGAATCGACTCGGGTCTGGAGATCGATCGACGCAGAGGATGGTCAGCGACCACGGAAACCACAGGAAAACGGTCGTCGCGCGATCAAGCGTTCGCTGGAGACTCTGGAAGCCGGACCTGCGGACGCCCATCCATCGGTGGATCCCGGTTTCATTCGTTACGTCGATGAAATGTTGAAGGAAGGCCAGCTAAATTTTCTGGCGCTCACCGGCGAGTTGGCTCGGACGACTCTGTGGCGCGATGACGGTGTTGTTCACTGTCCGGGGACGACGCAACCGCGAAGTCAGATGGAAGCTTCCGGCGGAGCCTGTTCGCTGGTCGAGGTTTCGGCGGCGGGCGAAATCCGGATCTCGTCGGTGGATTCCAGCTGCGTGGACTGGAAGCAGATTGAAATCAACGTCGCGCCGCACATCAATTTGTCATCAATGCTGCAACAGATGAAGACGCTGCTGCTGGGACTCAAGCCATCTGTGGCGGATCGCATTTGGTCGGTTCAGTGGATTCTGCGCGGCGCGTTGCCGGTGTTGCAGGAACTGGCACGCAATGATTTGGACGTGGCGGCAGCCGTGGAACTCGACGAACTGAAGCACAGCGGACGCACAATTCGACTGCTGCATGATATCCGCCCTCTGCCCAACGCATGGCCGATGGGCGACTCTGCGACATCGCTTGCCGAACAGTATCAGCACACCACCGGTCGTCCCCGCGCCATTTCGGACGAAGCTCTGCAGTCTTTGATCGATTCCAGCAAGGAACTGACCGCTGGCTGGAAGCAGCGTCTGACTTCGCTGTTGCCTTCAATCGATCCGGAGCAGATTCTGGCAAAAATGCGGACCGACGGGGCGGCGTGGTTCGAGCCGGATTTTGGTCTCGCATCTGATGCAGATCATGAACTGTCTGATGCAGGCTCGTTCGATAACCAGATGGCGGATGACGGTCTCACGGACGACGCCGATTCGGAGCGGGATGTGGCTGAATCCGTCCTGCGTTCCCGCGAACTGACGGATGCGAACGATGATGACGATTCGGACGATGACACTACGGATGAAGAGGACTCCGATGATTGAACTCAGCCTGAAACACTACACTGAAGCGTCAAACGTCGTGCATTCCGAAGCGAAGTATCAGAGGAATTCGGCATGAGGCTGACGGAAATTGATATCGACCGCTTTCGGATCTGGCGCAATCTATTGCTGCGTCTGGACCCGAAGGGGTTGAACGTGATCTACGGGCCCAATGAGGCCGGTAAAACGACGCTCATGCGGTTTATCCGATCGACGCTGTACGGCTACGAACCGCTGGCGACGGAACCGGCATGGCATCGGCCGGACGTCGAACAGCCATGGCGCGGCGCGGTGCGGTGCGAACATGGTGGGCGGACATGGCGAATTCATCGTCGCGCGGAACTCAACGGGCGCGGTCGGCTGCGCATCTCGGGCGGTCAGGAAGGCGTCGAAAAAGACGTGGCGCTCAGCAATATTCTGTCGGACACCAGTGAAGAGGTTTATGCCGATATCTTTGCCGTCGGCGTCCGCGAACTGAATCAACTGGCGACTCTGGGCACGAATCAGGTGGCCGAGTACATCTACGGTCTGTCGCTTGGCCCGCAGGGACGTCAGATTCTGGATGCGCTGGCCGACGTCAAAGAGCGTCGGTCGATAATGTTTGGCGAGGACCATCGCAGCGGAAAAATCCCGAAGCTGTTTGACAAATATGCCACGTTATCCGGAAGCCGCCGCAGTTCCGGCCTGGCGCGCGACAAACACGCAAGACTGACCCGACGGCGTCAGGAGCTGCTGCAGGAGATTGACGAACTTCAGCACCGCGAATCCACGGTCAGTAATGAACTTCGCGGACTCAGGTTTCTCCAGAATTGCCACAAACCGTGGAAACGCGGAAAGGATCTGCAGGAAGAACTTTCACGTTTGCCGGTCGTGCTGACGAATGCCACTGAGGCGCTTAAGCAGCTGGCGTCCGCCGAAAAAGATCTTCAGGATGCCTTAAACCGTCGCGACAAACTGAGCGAACAGGCGACTCAGCTGAAGTCGCAGGCTGATCGACTGCAGATCGACCCGTTGTTTGACAAGGAACAGTACGCAATTCAAAGCCTTGTCGATCAGAGCGACTGGCTGCGTCAGATCGAAGAGCAGATTCGCAATGCGGAAGATCGATCATCCGAACTGCGGCGTGAGTTGAATCATCAGATGGCTCAGCTGGGTGATGGCTGGTCCGTGGAACGATTGAATTCGATTGACACCTCGCCAGCTGCGCATCATCGACTGCTTGAGGCCGCGCGTCATTATCAGGACACGCTGCAGCGTCGTGGCAAGTTGCGGCGATTGCTGCGCAGCATGACGAAACGCAGCCAAAAGGAGCTGGTGGAACTCAATGATCAGCTTGATGCTGTCGGAATGCCAATTTCTGAAGCCATCGAGGTTGAAGAGACCCGGCTGAAAGAACTGGAAAACCTCGGGCGACTGCGGCTGCAGGAAGAACAACTGGCTCTGAAGATTCAGACTGTCAGGCGGGTGATCGAACGCGTGGACACCGACGAATCGATTCCGGAATGGATTGACAAGACGATCACCACCATAGGCTGGATCGGGGCGGCATTGTGTTTGTTCGGGATCGCGACATTTTCACTGGGCGGCGAACCACGGCGTTCGCTCGGTGGTTCCCTGGCGGCGGCGGCCTTTGGTTTTGCGGGAATCATGTGGTGGGGCGTCCGCAACGGACTGCGGAATCATTTCGACGCCACGACGGGCATCAAACTGGACGACATCGCGGACGAAGCGCGCCAAGCGGACCGACAGCTCAGGCTGCTGCAGGAACGCATTCAGCGAATGTCACTGGTTGATCAATTTTCCGGCCGGCACGAAAACGCCGAGAACTGGAAATCCTCTACTGCCGAGATGGTGGATCGGATTGGCGCTTGCTCCGCGCAGATCGCCGATCTTGAGGTGTTGCAGCGAAAACAAATCCGCGCCGCATCGCGCAGGATGCGACTTCAGGCGTTGCGTGATCGGTATCAGATCGCTCAGCAGAACGTCACCGTTCAGCGGCAGGAATGGTGCCGGATGCTGACGTCGCTGGGAATGGATGAAACGGTGCGCGTCGAGCAGGCATTTGACTGGTGGCGGCGAATTCAGGAAGTTCGGGAGATGCTGACGCAGTGGCGCAATTCGGCTCCTGAAGTCGAAGGCCTGCGACGCATGTTTGAGGCCATGCGCGTTCGCGTCGAACAGTTGGGCAGTCGACTGAATACCGCAAAGAAAATGAATTTTACGCGACCACTGGAAGTCCTCACCGCGTGGCAGCAGGAACTGCGGACTCACGAACGCGATCGGACCGAAAAGAATCGTTTGCGGGCCGACAGCGAAAGTCGCCAGCGTGATGCCAGCCATGCGCAGCATCTGATGGAAGCCGCCGAATTGCGGCGCAGTGCCATCCTGGCGCGATCGGGTGTCTCGGCCCGCGAAGAATTGATCAAGCAACAGGAGTCCGAAACTCGTCGAGTCCAGCTGGCGTCACAACTTAAGAAGGCGAATGACGAGCTGATGGAAGCGTCACTGGCGGAAGCAGAACTGGCGATTGTCGAGGACGATCTGGTTCGATTCGATCCGCCAAGAGCTCGCGAGACGATTCAGCTGCGTACGGCGGAGCTGGTGGAAGTCGAACAGCGACTGAACAAGAACCACGAAGAACTGGGCAGCCTGAAACAGGAAATCCGGCTGCTGGAATCCAGCCGCGAGTCTCATGCGGAGTTTTTTCAGAAGGCCCGTGTGGCATCGGAAATCTACCGCGCTTCAGAAGACTGGTTCGCGCTGCAGATCGAACAAGAGGCCGTGATTCAGATCCGCCGCCGTTTCGAACAGGAAAATATCTCTGGCACGCTTGTCACGGCATCGGACTACATGCACCGCATGACTTCAGGCCGCTACCATCGTATCTGGGCTCCCCTGGGCGAAGACTTCCTGTGCATTGATGATGAATATGGACAGACGTTTCGAGTGGAACAACTGAGCGGCGGAACCCGCGAACAATTGTTCCTTGCGATTCGATTCTCGCTTGTTCGTGAGTTCGCCAAACGCGGTGTGGAATTGCCGCTCGTAATGGACGACCTGTTTGTGAACTTTGATCAGGAGCGCACCGACGCAGCTGCCGATTGCCTGCTGGAAGTTGCCCGCGAGGGGCAGCAGGTTCTGTTCTTCACGTGTCACGAACACATCGCCCAGCTGTTCCAGGCGAAACAAATTGAACCGCTGTGGCTGCCAGGACATAAGGTCGCGTATGACGTAATGAAGCCGGAATCGGATACGTCACACTCCGACAACGACCACCAGATCAGTGGCGCGGGGGCAGTGTCTGACTCGGATGATTTGCTGGATGACACAGTCGATCAGCAGAAGAACAGCGATTCTGTCGTGTGATGCTGTCCAGTAAGGCGAGCGGCAGGAAAGGATTTACCATCGGCGAGTCGTCGGGTCGCGCGGACCCGTGCGACTGAACCACGCCGAAGGAAGCAGATCTGAGGACAGATCTGCCTACGTAGTCCGACCTGTCTCAGGTCGGATTCCCTCGGCGACGCGATATCCCTGGTAATCCTGTTTCTTCCGCTCGCCTTAATGCGTTAAACCAAGCTGCTGATGACTCAACTGTTCGCGGCCGGCTTCGGTGATCAGATAGTTGTGTTCGAAGCGCATCCCGCCCTGACCTTCGATGTAGCAACCTGGTTCCAGAGTGATGACGTCGCCAGCGATCAGAACGTCGTCGCTTTCTGAAACCAGGATCGGCGGTTCGGGATGCTCCAGCCCAAGCCCATGACCCGCATGATGCGCCAGCGGTCCGAAGCCTCGGGACTCTAAAACAGTCGAAGCAGCTTTCCAGAGGTCTCGACAGGCGACACCGGCCTTCAACATTTCCGCCGCCGCGCTGAGCGCGTCGCGACAGGCTTCGAATTGCGCAACGTACTTGTCAGACGGCGTTCCCACGGAAATTGTGTTGGTGAAGTCGCTGCGGTAGCCGTGGATAATGACGCTGTAGTCGATAATAAACAGGTCGCCCTCTTGCAGACGGTAATGTGTCGGCAGGCCTCCGGCTTTATACAGCGCCGCGTTTGTGGCTCGAAAGTCGCCATAGACGATGCAGGGAATGCCCGCAGTTTCCTGCGCCGCACGCTGCACCTCAAGATACACCTCGAACTCCGAGACGCCGGGTTTGATGACATCGAAGGCCCGTCGATGACCAGCCTCGCAGGCTCGCATGCAGGTGTTCAGCAGTGCCACTTCGTCAGCGTGTTTTGAACGTCGCAGTGATCTGATCAGCGTTCCCAGAGTTGTCGGCTGCTCGTCAGACTCCTCGTCTTCGGCAAACTGCCACGCCCCGTTTTCGGCGACCATCGCGGCCGTCATTTCGGAGACGCCTTCCGGTTCTATCAAACCCGTCTCGCGTTTCCAGATGTGGTCCACTTCTGACAGAGCCAGGCAGAGTGCATCGTCCCGATTGGTGACGGATTTCTTGTGTGTGTACCAGGGGATGATGACCTCCTGATCGACAAAGTACGGCACAGTGGCAGAACGCTTTGCAAAGTTGTCAGCCAGCAGAATCGCCTGACCATCGCGGGTCAGCAGCAGGAGCGCCTTCTGATCAGCCGAGAAGCTGATCGGATTGATCCGAAAATTGCTGAAATACTGAACATGCCGCTGATCGCCGATAAGAGCCCACGAAATCTCGGAAGGCAGTTTCTGCCAAAGTTGGGCCTGACGTTCGCGGCATCCGGCATGAGTGAGCATGTGATCAGTTTCCTTGTGGATACGAAGTGCGCCACGTCTTGTTCCGAGGCTGGAGCCTCCCGTTTTTGATCTGGAGGCAGAGGGCAGTATAGCCATCCGCCGCACGCAATCGAGGGACACCGATCTGCGGGTTAGAATCAGTTAATCACGATCGTGAAGAATTTGTTCTTCCGGCCGACATATACTTCACGCGGTCAGGAATGAGTCTGTCAATCCTCGTTCCAGGGCTCCAGCCCTGGAACGCAACGCACCGGAGGCTCCTGCCTCCAGCAAGAATCCGGGGAAGGCAGAGAAATTTTACGCCGGATTCCAGATCAAAATTTCGCCTTTGCCGGGCACCGACGAATCGCCACTGTGACGTGACCAGGTGCCAGTAGAGGCGTCGTTGGGGAGCTTGATGCCGTGTTGGCCAAGTTCGCGGGCGTAGAGGCCGATGAAGGTGGGGTTGTAGTTGCCGGATGGTGCGAAAGTGGGCATCAGTGGGAGTGGCTTCAGGGACAGTATCGTGCCGCGGACCATCCAGGCTCCGGTACGGATTTCGGCTCCATCCATGAGGACGAT
>Ga0138256_10009335_pt1 | contig 10290 bp, 13 predicted proteins | sample KNB2016incub_MG_FD_105486 | JGI IMG/M metagenome (GOLD analysis project Ga0138256, IMG submission 105486) | Active sludge microbial communities from wastewater in Klosterneuburg, Austria - KNB2014incub_MG | ecosystem: Engineered > WWTP > Activated sludge > Unclassified | place: Austria... | reverse complement strand
CTTATAAAGCTTTACCAATGAGTAAGAGACGAGGAGTAAAACGACTTAAAGCTAAGTAGCTATTTAAGAAATATTTGGAAATTTAAAAAGTTTCTATTACTTTTGTCAAAACTTTTAAATATGAATTTTATATCTATAGCTCAGTGTGATCCAATTTTCCACAGCGATGGGTGCTCGAAATTCCAATACCCTTCAGGTATTTATAATCCCCTTGTGGATTTGACTGTACAATCCCAGTACTTCACAAAAGCCACAGGGTTAAGTAGTAATGTACTCTTCTCAAACGCTAAAAGATACTATCCAAGCAGGAAACTCCATAAAGAGTTTACGCACCTGCGAACTTTTAATATTACAAACCGAATTACTTGTGTATTAGGGGTAATAACTTCCTGTCCGTATGAGTTTATTTTAGGAAAGTTAGAAGGTAAAAATTTCTATCCCGAAACAAAGCAGACTATTAGATTTGAAGGAACTGTCGGGCACAGTGTTTATTTTATGCTCTCGACTATGCAAGGAAAAAATGTAATTAAAATAGGCAGATCTAATAATATTGAAAGTAGACTTAAAGGATTTAGGATTTCTAATCCAGATATAAAAATTGTAGGATACGTGCCTCATCCTTCTTTTGAAGACTCCGTAAAGATGGAATCAGCCTTACACAGAAAGTTTAAACACCTTCGAATAACAGGAGAATGGTTTCAAGTTACTCCTGAAATTCGTAATTATATTACTCAACTAAACAGATACGTAACAGTATAAGACATGAACCAGACGGAATTTAACAAACAAGAACGTTACGAGAAATTGATCAATGAGGCTATCTCCAAGAAGCTTAACCACACGTTTGTCTTAAATGAGTTCAAGCGTAACCACTGGAACTTAAATGAGAAACAAGTAGTAGACGTAGCTAACAAGTTAAATGTAAATGCAGACACTATTCTTAATCTAGCCCTTGATCTCAATATCTTGAACGTATCAAACAAACTAAAAAAAGCTATCCTTAAGGGTAGGAAAACGGAAGCATAATGGAAAAAATATATAAGCGGGAGTACTCCCTCCCAAAGATTGAATTCTACAAGTATCAGTTAAACAGGTCTATCAACTGCCCTGAGCCCGTTCTCAATGAGACGGATATTACAATCTTAGCGTATATCTATGTATATGGTAATCGGACCACAGACATGATCATTCGGGATAGGATCTTAACCTCACGAAACTCTTGTGTTAACTACATAGTTAAACTCAAGAAGTTAAACTACGCAGTTAAAGATCCAGATCTTAAACTCAATCCTAATCTTCAGATTTCTGACACTGATTATATTGAGGTAGTAACAATCCACAAAACAAATGAAGAAAAGGTCTATCATCCCTATTATCGACAGTATAAAGAAGAGAATAGCCCTGGAGCTCAATCTCCCGCTGGATAAGATTGATTACTTAATAGATACATGGTTCTCGACAGTAGAAAATAGGATGTTAAATCCTATGCAACCTTCTCTTAGAACCCTGTGGTCTAACTATAACTTCTCTAGAAACAAAGGCAGACGCAAACTAAGAAAACTCTACAACCTCTTAACAGCTATATACGAAGATCAGGAAAATGTATATCCTATTTTCGTAGCAAGCAAAGAGACCCTTTCAATCTTGGGACACTTTCTTGGTAGAACATCAGCTCCAGATTTACCTGAGTATCTCAAAATGTTTAACTCTTCAGATGTTCATTTGACTGATTTTAGATATATTCGATCCTTAAAGAACCCAGTTCTAACTAGAATATGGATGTTTGAGAAAATCTATCACCTTCAGGCTAGAAAGGATATAGAATGGAAACAAGATTATGGATCTAAACTAGACATTTATAACACATGGAAATCAATTTAAAAAACATCAAAGCATATTTACAAGGAAATACTCGTGCTCTACTAAGGAGTGTATTTCCAGATAGCCTACCAGATCACATCGAAGAGCAATTTGCTTGGAGATGCGAGTTAGCAAAAGAATGTTTAAAAGCAGGTAAATGTAAAGCTTGTGGTTGCGCTACCCCAGAGCTTTTTTTAGCGGACAAATCTTGTGAAAATGATCCACCTTGCTATCCTCCTATGATGACTAAAGAAGCCTGGGATAAATTTGAAGAGTTATGAAACCAGAGTCCACCTCTTTTTTACACCACGGTGATAATTTAGAACTTCTAAAATCCCAACCAAATCATGTTGTAAGTATGATTTATTGTGATATACTTTATGGAACAGGTAGGAACTTTGGGGATTACCAAGATTTAAAACCAATACGGAGTGATATTGAAACTCATTATTTACCGCGACTTATTGAGATGAAACGGGTATTGAAGCAAAATGGCTCTATTTATTTACAAATGGACACAAAAATTAACCACTGGATGCGAATCCTGATGGACGACGTTTTTGGGTACGAGAATTTCAGAAATGAGATTTGCTGGAAGTATGATAAATGGAGTAACGTATCGAACTGCTTTCAAAGAAATCACGACGTAATACTTTTTTATTCATTTAAGGGAGCCGTGTTTAATGAACTTAGAGAACCAATTGACGCTCCTAGAAAAAGAAATTTAGTCGAAGTGATCAATGGTAAAAAAGTAAGTAAACGGGTTGACGGGAATATAGTCTATAGAGAGCAGTCTGACAGGCCAATTTCAGATGTATTCACAGATATATCTCGAATACCAAACACAGGGGCAAAAGTCTTAGGATACGCGACTCAAAAACCAAAAGAATTAATAAGCCGTTTAATCTTAGCCTCTACAAACGAAAATGATACAGTTGCTGACTATTATCTTGGTAGCGGCACGACTGCCAAAGCCTGTCAAGAATTAAATCGAAATTTTATTGGGTGCGATTTAAATCTAAAGGCTATTGAGATTACAAAAAGACGTTTGAATGGTGACGTATAATGTTTTAAATTTGCAATTTATATAATCGGGATACCTTAGTATCAAAACTTACTTCGACCAAAGTCAAAAATGTTACCAACACTTCTTTTTAACATTCAAACAACAATGAAAAAGATAGTAATAGCACAACCATCTCAACGAGTAGATATTTCTAGTAAAGAAATCTATACTCATACTTTTACAGCTCACAACCTATCTCAGAATAGAGTAGGAGTGACTAAGAAAACAGCATCTTGTGGATGTACTGCTGTAGATATCCCAGATACCATTCAGCCCTTGGAAATCTTCGAGATCAAAGTATCGGTAAATAAACTAGGATCAAGTGGAATTTATTCCGTACATTTGACTTTAGAATTTGAAAATGAATCTCACACTCTCCGTTTAAGCGGAAACATTTTAAACTAAAAACATGGACTTTTCAAACATCAAAGTAGGAGATGTGTTCTTCTACTCCCTAGCTAAAACTAAAGTACGAGTCATCCATGTAGAGAATGTAATCATGGGAGCTCCATTCTTTGGTCAAACAGTTTGGCTCCTTCCTTTCGGTCGGAATGTATACCCATTCACTCTACCTAAATCTCTACTTGGTCAATTTCTCGAAGCATACGTAGATCCAACGCCAACTCATAAGTAATGGTAGTATTCGAACCAGTAGAACACAAGTATAAAATGGTCAACAAGGATATAGAGTTAAAATCTGTATCCAAGTTGATATCCAAAGTTAAAAATGAATTCGACGTACAATTTTGGAGTCAGAAGAAAGCTGACGAACGTGGAATCACTAAAGAAGAGATATTAGCAGAATGGGCTCAAACAGCAAAAGAAGCAACGGACAAAGGTACTAAGTACCATGAATACAGAGAGCAGAAAGATTTAAAGAACAAAGGTATCCCAGCCTTAGAAAAAGATGGACTTAAACTAGCTCATGATCTTAGTAAACTGGAGCCTGGACTTTACCCAGAACTCATGCTGTATAACTTTGAATACATGCTTGCAGGAACTTCTGATATAGTGGAAATCTTACCAGATAAGAGGTTCATTTTGGGCGACTATAAAACGAACAAGAAGCTTGAGTTTGAAGGATACAAGAAGTTTGACAAAGACTACAAGGAGAAGAGAGCAGTTAAGATGAAGTTTCCTTTACAACACTTAGACGATTGTTCTGGTATGCATTATACAATTCAACTGTCTATATATGCCTACATGTTAGAGCAATTTGGCTATCACTGTCACGATCTTTACATAGATCATATTATCTTTGATGGAGATGAGCCAGTGAATGAAATCAGATATCCAATTCAATACCTCAAGAAAGAAGTAATTAATCTTCTTAATTGGTATAAAACTCAAAAATAAATCAAACATGACAAAAGGAGAACAACGAGTTGGTCTAACTCAAAAACACTTAGATGATACTACCTCTAATCTAGTCTTGCAAATTAAAAAAGATGCTGCTGAACTGATTGATAAGATGGAAGGTTATAAAAATGATCTTCTCTCTACTAATCAATATACAGTAGACCCTTCTTTCTTTTCTGAACAACTAGCTTGGATTGAACTATCTCAGCGAGCTGCTGAAGAAGCTTCACTTTGGGCAACCAAAGCTTTAACTCACATCTCATCAAAAGCATAATGAAACTCTCTTGTGTAACTGTCTGTGTAAACTATTCAGACTTCCTATGCTGGTCACTACTCTCTAATCGTTCTTTATTTGATGAGTGGATTGTAGTATCTGACAATGACAAACAAGTCAAGCAAATGTGCTCTTATTATGGAGCTACATACGTAGAAGCTAGTTTATGGGAAGATGGAAAGTTCTTGAAATACAAAGGAATAAACGAAGGAATCAAAGCTCTAAGGCACAAAGACTGGGTTCTTTTCTTGGATGCTGATATTATATTACCTCCAGTTACCAAGAGAGTTTTACAAAATATCCAGCTAGAAAAGAATAATCTCTATGGTATTGATCGTATCAATATCACCGGAATTGAAAACTGGATATCTTATGTAAACAACCCTAATCTGATTCAAAATAACTGGTTAGTAGACCTATCCAAACACGAGGTAGGCTCTAGAATCTGTCACTACTATGGAAATGGAGAGACAAACGAGTTTAGCGGCTGGAAGCCTTTAGGTTTCTTTCAGTTAGCCCACTACTCAAAAGCTAAGACATACCCACAAGAATGTGATGGAGCAGATCATTGTGATGTAGTATTTGCTAATCAATGGGAAAGAAACATTCGGATACTTATCCCTGAGATTGTAGGAGTACATCTTGAATCAGTAGACAACACTTGGGGATTAAATTGGAAAGGTAGAAAAAGTTCTCCTTTTAACTATCCTCCAGTAGATACTACCCCTGTGCCAATACCAAATCCCTTAATCCCAACCCCTTGGGTAAATCCATACAACCCATATCCAACCCCACAACCTCCTTACAAGATAGGAGATTTTCCACCATTTAACAACGACATAACTATAACCTATGGAAAAGACTGAATTCCCACTTATAGATCACTATTTTGTACCCCTTGAGATCTTGTCATCTTCTGTTTCAGCAGTTGAAATCAAGGCGTATGAAACTCAAATGCAAGAATACCACGAGATCTTAGAACAAAATGAACGAATGGGCTTTGGTAAAGACCCAGATCAACCTGTAGCTCCAGGAGAAAATACTGAATATAAAACTGTTAACTTAAACTTAGCAGCGTTTACTATTACTAGTTGGTGTGAGGCCCATGACTCACAAAGGAATCATCCTATTGTAGTAGTAGATGTGATCAATCTAGACGGAGTAAGTGAGCAAATGAACATCAAACTCACGGGTAATGAATTTCAATCACTAATAGAATCTTTGGGGGCTTTTCACCATGATCGCTAAAATCTTAGAAATAGACGGCGGTAGACCTGTGATTAACCATGCTATGCTCTGTATTCCAGAGTTTGTAGGATTAATGGAGTATACAGCTGATATAAATGCTTTCATGGCTTTATGGGCTCTATATGATCCTGAATCCCCTTACTTTGAATACGACGATATAGATCGAGGCATTAAGGTTAAGCAGGATTATCCAGGGGATTTTTACTCTTCTTATGAGTTTAATCAGGCTAAACACAAAGCTGAAGAAATGTACAACTCTACTCCTAAAAAACTCTTAATGGGAGCTAAGTCAGCAGTAGAAAAACTCTCTAGTTATTTAGCTACTACAGAGATTGAGCACGGACGGGATGGAAATGTAACAGCAGTGGTAGGGGCTTTAAAAGCAGTTCCTTCAATTATTCAAGCATACTCCGTAGCTGAACAGGCTTACAAGCAAGAGATAGAAAGATCTAGAGGACAATCTAGAGTAGGAGTAGATGAGGATGTACAAGATGATTATTAGATATAAATAGATATGATATTTAAACCATTTAAGATATTAGAGTATACAAGTTATAACGACAAGTGGCAAGAAAGAGAGTTCACTCAGTACGCTGAGTGGCTCTCTTTTTTATATTCATGCTATAAGTTTCCCGGAGAATATAACTTTAAGAATACAGAAAAGTGGGTAGAAAATGCTACACGATTCACAGAGACTAAAAAGTACACTGATGTATCTCCTAGGTCTAAAGAGTATAAAGAGTTTTGGCTTTTAGAAAGGAGAAAGTGTAAACAAGGTATTATAGTAGATGATGTATTTGTATCCCCTGACTACTATTGGTTCCTAAACTATACTCCTATCTTTAATAAGGTAGAGATGAAATTTACCTTTCCAGAGATATGGGATGGTCACTATCATTACGATCTTTATATGTATTTAGCTACTCAAGAGGATGAAGATGTAGCTATGGCAAAAGCTCGCCAAAAAGGCATATCACTTTATCACGTAGCAAGGTTAGCTAGAAAACTATGGTTTTATCAAAAAGCTAACTTAAAAATACTAGGGTATGAAGAAGCTTACCTAGATGGAGAGTGGACTATCTTAGGGGACTATCGTAACCATTTAAATGAAAACACAGGGTGGTACAGAAACTTCTCTCCAGATGAATCTTTCAACTGGATACAACAAATAGAAGTATCTAGCGGTATGATAGAAAAGAAAAAGACTTTTAAAGGAAATAAAAGTAGGATTAGAGCGTCTATTACCAAACGAAATCTTGCTAAGGCTGTTGGTGGTGCCGCGTCTGAAATCTATTGTACAGAAGCTGGCATCTTTCGCAACCTTAAGAAGGTTAAAGAATATGTAGATCCAAACATCAAGATGGGTGGTGTCAAGACTGGTTTGTTCTGTGCAGCTGGGGCAGTAGGTGAACTAGAAGATGCTGCTGACTTAATGGAGCTTTGTTTCAATCCTAAGGCTTATAATATACGGAGTGTAAAAGATGTATTCTCAGGGTCAGAAGATGATATAGGATTCTTTTTCCCGGATGAATGGAACTACATTTACAAAGAAGAAAATAGTGGACAAGTTGTCAAGTGTTATGATAAGCATGGAAACTCTGATCTAGCAAAAGCTAGAGAGTTCTTAGACAAAGAAGAACAACTCATGAAAAACAAGGATGAGATGTCCTACAAGTTGTGGAAATCTCAACACCCTAGAACCTTACAAGAAGCATTTGATCAACGAGAAGACAATCCTTTCCCTACTCAGGAACTCCGTGAACTAGAGTTTAAGCTTCTCCAACAGAAAGATATCATAGTAAAATTCGAACGTGATCACACTGGTAAACTAACTTACAAGTTTGACAAGAGCGTACCAGTAGACAAGATTAAACCTAGACCAAATGATGACAACAGAGGGGCTGTAATTATCAAAGAGTTTCCACCAGATAAACCTCCATTTGGCTTATTCTATGCAGGAGTTGACCCTATCTACAATCTAGATACTTCTACTTCCACCTCACTCATGTCTATAACAATCTGGATAGGCTGGCATGAGAGAGACGGTAAAATCTGTGAACCATATCCTGTAGCTACCTACACAGGCAGGCATAAGAAAGTCACAGATACTTATGAGATTTGTCTTTCACTAATAGAGTTCTACAACGCTAGAACAGCTGTAGAATCTAACGTCAAAGACTTTATAGAATGGATGATTAAACAAAAAGCTTCTAGGTACTTAATGCGCCGTAAGGAACTAACAGTCATAAATGAAATGATGCCTAACTCTACCATTAGGGATGAAATAGGCTTTAGGATGGAAGGAGAGTTTAAAAAGAGATGTATTGAGAAGTTGGTAACATGGCTTACAACCCCAGTAGCTACCTCTTTTGATATGGAGACTGGAGACTCTCAGGAAATTTATAACACCCAGAAACTCTGGGATAAGATGTTTGTCAAAGAGATGCTCAGGTATAATCCTAAGTTAAACACTGACCGTTTAGTTGGAAACCTAGGGGCCCTTATAGCTTGTCAGTCAGACTCTAATAGGCATATCATGAATGTGGTAAAACACAACAAGCCTCAAGGAACCCCACACAATAAGAATCTTCCATCTGCTTTTAAATCCTCAATGAATCTACAAAGTAGAAAGTCTCTACTAGGACACTTCAAGAAAAGATAACTAAATTTATTATGTGGTATCTATCAGATATTACATGAATTATATGTATAATTGAGAAAAAGATACTATGCAAAAATCCAATGATCTTGGAATGCGTCCAAGAGCCCCTAAAAAACCTATTCCTGGTACAGGTCAAAAGCTTGATGGGACCTTAGACTATTCTTTTGTATTAGATGAAAAAGAAAAGGTTAAAGATGACTATGCCAAGATTAAGGATCTGATCTGGTATTATACTTGGATAGGTAGACAACAACTAGCTACCCAGCGGGATAAGATTGCTAAAAAATTCAATCTAGCCTACGGAGTAATAGATCTGAATGACTACGTAAAAGATGAATCCGAGTACAAACATGAGCTAGAAATGCTAGACTCAGAGCCTTTGGATTATGATCTTAAATTCTATCCTATTATCCCTAATATAGTAAATGTTCTTACCTCAGATCTAACTAAACAGTATACTAATTATAGTGCTATAGCTGTAAATCGTGAAGCTGTTAATGAAATCATTGAGCAGAAGAATGAGATGTTACGGCAGGCTATTGTAGGCCCACTCCAACAACAATATCAGGCTGAACTTCAAGAACAAGGTGTTCCAGCAGATCAGATGCAAGATCAAATGAATCTTTTCATGCAAATGCCAAAGATTCAAAACTACATGACTAAGGATTTTCGATTGGATATAGAGAAGTGGGCTAATCATCAAATCCAGATTGACAACAGACGGTTCAAGATGAAAGAACTAGAAAAGAGCTTATTCTTTAATAAGCTTGTTACAGATCTTCCCTTTATCCATATTAACCTTTTAGACGGAGACTACAAGCCAGAAGTCCTAGATCCTAGGCATTGCTTCTACTTACGAAGCCCACTAACAGATGATATCAGTGAAGCAGTCATGTTTGGATTCTTTGAGTATGACTCTCCTCTAAATGTAATTTCTAGGTTCGGAGACAAGCTTACTGAAGTGGACATTGAAAAGTTGGAGAATCTACACGTATACTATCGTACTCTTTTAACCATGGATTCTAAGGCTAGGTATAATCTAGATACCCCAGGGGTAATAGAGAGTGCTCAGAATTACTTAGCTTTTCGTGAGTTAGCTCAAACTACTCATAAAGACTCAAGATATCGAGATGGCGAGTATAAAGAGCGCTTACTAGAAGTATGTACAATGTACCTACAAGTCCCGCGCAAGATAGGTAAACTGACTGTTAGAACTGAGAATGAGGAGTACTCTACTATAGTAGAAGACTCTTTTAAACCTTCTCCTGTTAAAGCCACTTATTCATCTTCTGAGAAATCATCAGATACACTTATCTATGGAGAGCATGTAGACTGGTTCTACATTAACGAGTTGTGGAAATGCTTAAAGATTAACATGACTGTTAATCCTAATCCAGATAACAACGATGATATTTATATTATCCTAGAGAAGTTTCCCATCCAGTTGTCTAACCCTGGACATAGATATGGTTCACTAATCCCAGTACACGGAGGCCCCAAGACCAACAAGTACAACGAAATCACTTCATTAGTAGACAAATGTAAGCCTTGGCAAGTATTCTATAACTATCTCTGGAATCGTAATTCTCAACTCCTACAGACAGAGATTGGTAGGTTCTTTGCTCTCAATCAGAATGTAATCCCTCAAGAGAGCATGGGAGAAGATTGGGGGCCTAATAACATCCTCAAGTGGGCTATTAGTGCTAGGGATGTAAAAATAGCTGGTATTGACACTAGTATGGCTAACACTGGAGGTACCAATGTAGGATTGACAGGTGGATACGGTCAACTAGTTGATCTCACGGTAACAGAAGAAGTTAT
>Ga0138256_10009334_pt1 | contig 10290 bp, 6 predicted proteins | sample KNB2016incub_MG_FD_105486 | JGI IMG/M metagenome (GOLD analysis project Ga0138256, IMG submission 105486) | Active sludge microbial communities from wastewater in Klosterneuburg, Austria - KNB2014incub_MG | ecosystem: Engineered > WWTP > Activated sludge > Unclassified | place: Austria... | reverse complement strand
GAAGAAGCCGTAAAAACTGCCAAAGACTGGGTGGATGAAAACGAAAAATAAATGAAAATGTAAAAGGCGTCTCTGATGAGGCGCCTTTTTTTTGTGTGAACCAGGTTCCGCGGAAGTTGACCGGGGAAGTTGGTGAACCAGGTTCCGCGGAAGTTCCACTAATCCGTATACCACGTTTCACTTCTCAATACCTCATCTAATGCTTGCTGTATTCTTTCATCTTTCTCATCCTTTAAAGACGCATATAAAGACATGATATCCACATATTTTTTATTTACAAAGTGGTTCGGATTAAAATGCCATATCTCAAGTTCTACAAATATCTCATCTTTTAAAATATCCTTATCTTCAATAATCTTTAACTCTTGATTGATCAGTTCATCCTGACTTATGGCTCTAACCATATGACTTGATGGATTCAACATAGATAACTCTGCTAAAGCTTCGAGTCCCGCAGTCAATGCATTTTCTGGTGGCGTTTTTACATAAACAACTTTCTTCACTGGTGATTTAATATATGAATTGCCTATTCTGAAATAATCAGGATCTTGAATTCTTCGATACGTTTTGCTTCTTCCAGTTTTTCCTCCAATTTCATAACTAATGAGCCTAGCATCCAATAGTTCATTTAAAGCCCTTGAAGCAGTCATAATCGTAAATCCCAAACGGCTAGCAAGCTCTGTTGTATTCACGACCTCATTTTTGTTATATAAAAAATACAGAAATGCAAGCTGGGATGATATTGAAAAGGTTTTTCGTTCTTCATTATTTTTTTGAGATGTTCTTTTTAAATTTAGTCCTAAAAATGGTAAAAACATCTGTCCATCTTCAATAACAAAGGGAATACGGTTTTCGATTAGACTTTTTCTTCTGTATCTTGAGATATCTTTATAGTAAATAACAATCATCAAATTTGTTAAATCTTCAATTCTTTTAATATGCTTTTCAATTAAATCAATACCAGGTGCTTCACCAATAATTTCTAGTAAAAGACATGGCATCCCTATAATAATCATCTCATAAAAATTGTAAATATTTCTCAAAAAAATTGGAATCTCATTTATATTATCAAACGATTTTATTTTCACTTGATTATCAATATTTGCTTTCAAATACCTTTCTAAGATAGGCAACAATTGATTCCCTCCTAATGTAACGTATTTATTTTAAATATAACACACGCGTTGTTTTATTGCAATTAAATTGCGTTAAATTGGAAGTTGGTGAACCAGGTTTGCTAAAGTGGAAGTTCACTCCCCCAGCAGATACCTAACGGCCCGTGATGACGTGCCATAAATGCTTGCAATTTCTTCTGAAGTAAAGCCGGCTTCCGATGCATAACGTGCACATTTACGCCTAAGTTCAGATCTTTCTAACGATCTGTCTTTTGAAAAAAGTTGATTATAAGTATTTTCTTGTCCATCTAAACAGCGCATTAAAGTCGCTTCTAAGGTTTCACTCCGAACAATAATCGTAGGGTTCACAAACGCATCTGCAGCTTTATTTTCATTTTCAGGATTGACACCTTCCTTAATCATTTCCATATAGAATTCACGTGCACGCTTTTGAGAACCGTCAATTAACTCAAAAAGCCGTCCGATTTGTGCAAGACCACTTTTATTTTGAATGATTTCATAATGTGCACACCATTTGTATTCAGAAGGTGTCTTCACGATTTCAGCACGGACAGGGTTGTGCGCAAAATAGCCAATAAGTTGTGTGAAGTAACGTGTGTTTGTCACTTCTTTTGCTTTATAAGTTCCACCATAGATCGTGCCTAGCCGGCCATTTTTTGTATTGTAATAGCGGCTATAGTTTAAATTGATTTTGTGCATGATATTGCTAATGTCATGATCAAGCATTTCAATTAAAAAATGATAATGATTGTCCATGATAACATAGTAAATAAGGTTAAATGGCATCTGTATTTGAGCCGTCTTTATGATTTCGAAAAATGTTATTTTATCCAAAGGATCCTTAAATATAAAACTCTTATTATGACCTCTTTGCAGGATATGATATAGTCCAAATTGTCTAAACTGCCTGTGCTTTTTTGCCATAGATAACCACCTGGAAAACATTTCCTTTTAGCATCATTATATCCATTATTTGGAAATCAGTCAAATGCTAATTAAAAAAACGAACTTCCATCTTCAGAACCTGGTTCGCTAAAGAGGAAGTTCGTTTTAAAGCATCAATTTATTTAGTTTCAATGAAAATAGGAAGCCCGCCGCACAAAGGATAAGACCCGTGATGAGTCCTGAGCCCATGGTGAAAGGTGGCAATATCGTCAAAATCGATCCCATGACAAAACCTAGTATGCTGTAGTACGTGATGCCATAGTGATTTTTGAATAAAATACTGATAATCTTGGCGAACAATAAGATGCTCAGACCAAACCCAAGGGCAACAGGAATCATAAAAGGAATGTCAAAGTTTACGATGCCATCTAATAAAAATTCATATCCGCCCACGAACATAAGCATAAACGAGGAGCTAACCCCAGGCACAATGGTGCCTAAGCCAATGATTGTGCCGTATAGTCCACGAAGCATCGCGCTTGGGGCATCGCTTTTTGCAAGAACCACCGCGCTGCTTTCGAACAGCATGGTAAGCACTGTGACGCTGAACGTCAAAACGCAGGGCACGATATAGATGCGTTTAAACCCCTTCTTATTGGCTTCTCGAAACACGGAAGGCAGTGTCCCTACCATTAAACCAATAAATAAAAACTTCACCTGCGCCTCGTGGAATTCAAATAAATATTTCATAATCTTGCTGAAGCCTAAAATACCAATAACAACACCGATGCCGAGTGGGATAAGAAAGACCATCTTCCGCTTAAAATCTTTGTAAAAATTGGCAATGGCATCCGTAAGCTTGTCGTAAATCCCAAGGATCACAGCAAATGTGCCGCCGCTGACACCAGGGGCCACCGCACCAATGCCGATGATCAGACCTTTAAGTATATTTTTGAAAAATTCCATGTAGGGTTCCTTTATGTAAACGAACTTCCGCCTTCCGAACCAGGTTCGTTTTGAGGAAGTTCGTCATTTATTTATTTTCTTTTTTTCAAGAATACGCCCGCCGCTGTGATCAAACCACCAACGCCATAGAATAGCTCTACTGGTAATTGACCTGTTTGTGGCAATGCATCTGCAAGTGGGGTCTCTTCTAAATCGATTTCAAATTCTACTTCAACCGCATCTTCAGATGTCGCTTCAGTTGCCTCGAGAACCGCATCAAAGTTGATGACGTTTGAGTCGCCTGCAGCCACGGCTTCAGTTGTGATAATTTCTGTTGCAGCTTCAGTTTTTGCTGGTGCAGTTGTTGACGGGGCATCTGTTGCTGGTTCGCTTGATGCCGGTGGTTCTGTTGCTGGTGCCGTTGTTACTGGAGCATCTGTTGCCGGTTCACTTGATACTGGTGTGTTTTCAGTATACTGTGCAACGACTTCTATATCTGTAAGTACCGCATACGCGCCATTAAATTCAGTTGTTGTGTCTTTAATCACCCATTTTGTAAACGTATAACCTTCTTTTACAGGTACTGGCACTGTATAAGCATTGCCAGATAACGTTGTGCCTGTTGGTATGGTAATGTTTGAAATCGCATTTCCACCATTTGAATCAAAAGTTACTTTATTAGTGCCACCCACGACGTATCTAAAGTAAACGACGTGATTTTCTGAGCTATTAAAATCATGATTATTTGACCAAATCCATTCAGCATTAAAGCCTGCTGGTGCGCCAATTAAACCTTGGCTATTCCATGATGCATAATCGTATTCAGTTACCGTTCCCCAATTAGCATCCGTGTTGAAAATTCTTTGATTCCATCCCGTTTGAAGTATTTCGGATTGTCTCCAGAAACTTTCTGTTTGCGTTGGATAAGTCGTACCCGCGTCTCTAATTTCACCAATAAAACCTGCGACAACGCCTTCATCCGTCCCTTTAACCGCGATAACATCGCCAGGTTGTAAGTCAGCATAGTAGTATTTAATTAACTGCCATTCATAACTGCCGCCAGTAGGTGTAAACACTGGGGTTAAAAGGTTGCCGTTATGATAAACTTCTATTTCATTATCCACGCTAAAATACATATTAACGGGTAACCATTTTGCTCTAAGCGTTATGGGTTCAGTAACGGGGGTTTCAAAATTGTAGAGTTGCTCACCATTGTACCAACCACCAAATATAAAACCTTCTCTTGCTTCAACCGCTTCTGTTGCTACCTTTGTACCTTTTTCAACCGTAACAAGTTTGCTAATATCCTGATTGATAAATGTTACATCTACATTTTGTTTATAAGACAAATACTTAATGGCCAAACGGTCCATCCCGCCACCTGTAGCATTTTCTTCCGTAAAAATGTCGACTACATTTGTGCCGTTTACAAGCATTGGTGCGACATTAACATTTTGTGTGATAAACCAACCATCTGTTTCAGGGTATAAAGTTCGATCGGAGCCTGCTAAAATACCAGCGACACCGGCAATACTGCCTGTTGCACTTGTACCACCCCAAAATGCCAGTGTGCCATTAACAAAAACATACATTCTATCGTTTATACCTATATTATTGCCATTAAGTTGAGAAATAATATTTGCTGTCATTACTTCTGTATTATTAGACTTTTCAAACGTCATTTGAAAGCGTCTTAAATCAACGTCATTTGAATGTTGGCGTTTCCACGATGTCCATTCTTCACTAAGAAGTGAATAGTAACCCGTAAAACGTTGAGAAGACGTACCACCGTCCCAAATATTGGTTTCAACAGTTAAAGGTATTGTAAGATTCGCTAGCACCCCGCTACTTACTGAATAATCACTCGCCTTTTTTACATCATTTGGATCACTCATTTTCCAGCTTAAATCAGGCATATCCACTGCTGACTCTGCAAATACCGATGTTGGTATGCTTGCTACCATTAAAATTGCAATCAACAATACTACCGTTACTTTCTTAAGTCCCTTTTTCATAAAATTCTCCTTGGCCAAATAGATTTAATTTGGCAGTCGAACGGTCTTGGTTTAATGCACCCCCCAATTTTGCAGATGACCAAACTTTAGACTCCAGACTTTGCGTCCTCATCTTTCAATGAGTTTGCCCTTTAACATTTTGTTACACATCGTTCCCTATGTACCCAATAATACTTGACTTATTATAACATAAAATTATTTTTTTAAATAAATATTTTCGCAAGTGTACTTTAAAGTAAAAAAACGAACTTCCGTCTTCCAGACCTGTTACCAGGTCCGAAAGAGGAAGTTCGTTTGATTTAATAATTAGTTTAACTCGCTTTCAGCATTCCAACTTGCGTTGAGGTGCTTAGGTACGAATTATTACTTAAGGAGTAACAACTACATCAACAGTTTTTGTAATACCGTTAGATGCAACATACATAACTGTTTTTGTTCCAGCAGCTAATGCAGTTCCGCCTGGAGATAAAGTTCCATCAATGAAGAAGTAACCAGCATCAGCAATTACAACACCATATTGGTCTTTAACTGATACAACTGTAGATACAACAGCACCTGTTGTAGCAGTTGCGTTAATTTTGATTGAAGTAGGTACTTTAGCAGCATCAGTTACAGTAACGTCAGCAGTAGCAACTACTTTACCAGCTAACCAAGCAGATACTGTTGCAGTTCCAACAGCTTGGCCTCTTACAGCCGTACCATCAACTAATACAACGCCTGGATTTGCAGAAGTAATAAATTGTGGGTTTTCAGAAGCTAATACAACGCCAACGCCAGCTTCAGTTTTACCAGCTAACAACACAGATACATTGTAAGCAACATCTGCTACAGCTTTGTAAACTGGGCCAATTGTTTGAATTGTATAAGATTTGATGTCAGCAGGAGCAACTGAAGTTACAACGAAATCTTTAGTTGCAGCGCCGTTTGTTACTGTTAAAGTAGCTGTTCCAGAAGTTGCAGCTACTGTCATAACATTACCAGCAAAACTAACAATGTTAGCTGTGTCTGTTTTTTCAGTTACTACAGAAGTTCCTGTAAATGCTCTACCGTATTGATCTAAAACAGTAAAATCAGCATTTGCAAAAGTATAAACAGCTGCATGTTCAAAAGTAGTCATTGCTGTAACTGCAGAGATTTGTGAAGCCATTGCATTTGGCTCAACAACAATTGATACAGAACCAATTACTGTAGTGCCTTGCATAACTTCAAATGTAGCAGTTCTAGAAGCAGTAACAGTTAATGCAGATGCATTAATAGTCAACATGTCAGCTTTAGTAGACATAGTTGCACTCATACCTGTTAATTCAGCATGTGAGCCTGCTTTTAATGCAACAGTCATTGTGCCTTTAACTTTTACTGCATCACCATATTGATCAATTACTGAAAGTGCTAAATCAAATGCTTTGTCGCCAGCAGCAACTAACATTGAAGGAGCAGTAACAACAGCAGTTGTAGGTGTACCGTTTTTAGCAACAGTAATTTGTGTTGAAGCAACATTACCAGAAGCGTTAACGATAGCAGTGATAGTAGCAACACCATCACCGACAACAGTGAATTGTAAATAAGAAACTTTATCTACTGTAACAACGCCAACTTGGCTAACTACAGCATTGTTTGAAGATACAAATTGAACGCCATTTAATGTTAATGGAAGATTAGCTGCTGCAACATCTGCTAATTTCATTGGTTGTCCGTATTGATCTAACAATACATAAGCCATTTTTACAGTGCCATCAGCAACGTTTAATCTTACATCATCTTTAGCCAAAACTAATTGACCAAATGACATTGTACCAGCAATAGCAGGTTGTTGAACAGTCAAATTAGCTTGAGCATTTAAGCCTGCGTAAGAAACAATAACTCTTACAACATCGCCAGTTTTGAATGCAGCTGCATCAGGTGCAGTTGTATTTACTTCGAAATATTTGTTAGCACCAACAGCTAAAGGAGCAACTGTCATGTTTTGAGTAACATTGTACATAGAAACAACAACACCAGTTGTGTTAGCAAAGATATTCATTTCTTCGCCATATTGGTTTTTAACAGCGAAAGGAACTTTTGCTGCAGCTGTGTTATCTTCTAATACAGTTGTTGAAAAAGTAATCATGCTTGCAGCTTCAGCAGCTACTGTAAATGTTTTAGTTAATGTTACATCTAAACCAGTTACTTCAGCAGTATAATCACCAGTAGGTAAAGCAATAACAGTAGCAACAGTTGCTATCGTTTTAGCTTCATTCCAAGTAACTGTACCTGAGTAGATAGCAGCGCCTTTTTTAACTTTTACAACTGCTTTAGTTGTATCAACAGCTTTGTTAAATTCTACAGCAACTTTTTTAGTTCCTGATAAAGCTGCAGTTTTGATTGCTACTGCTCCAGGAACTGAATCTAATTTACCTAAAAATTGGCCTAAAGTTAAACCAGCAGTTGTGTTCATTTTAACTTCAGAAACTGCAACCCACATAGCTTCGAAAGCTTCGCCTCTTGTTAAAGCTGCGCCTTCTACTACGATACCAAGTGCAGCAGCGTCAGCTAAAACTGTGTTCCAAACAACAGGATAGCCAAGTGCGTTCATAAGAACTGCAGCTAATTGTTGAGCAGATACAGAAGCGCTAGCTCTGAAAGTGCCATCTGTGTAACCGTTCATCCAGCCATTGATAGCTGCATATGAAACGAAGTTTTTAGCCCAACCAGCGATCATAGAAAAATCTGTGAAATCAGCAGGTTGTTCAAATGCTGCAGCTTCGTCTTTTGCGCCGTTAAGTTCAGCGATTAAAGCTGCTAATTGTGCTCTCGTTAATTGAGCGTTCACGTCTAATTTTGCTTCTAGATCCGCGCCATCTTTACCTGTAATGAAACCGTTGTCGTAAAGAGCTTGAGCTCCGGTTGCATCAGCAGCGAAAGTAGGGATCATGCCTAGTACAAGCACTAAAGCTAATACTAAAGATAATACTTTTTTCATCTGTGAATTCCTCCCTTTAATAGGTTTTAGTTTTTTGCTCCTTGTTACAGAAGAGAGTTTTGATCAATAACCCCCTTCTGAGGCATAAGCTCAGCCTCAGAATCGCATAACCCGCGTGGGATATTGCAAAATCCTATTATTGATTATACCATTTCTGTAGAAGCGTGGTCAATCAAAGTTTTTTATTGTAATAGAACTGTAAAACTATACAGCCATCACGGTAACCTCATTATAACGCTTTCAAACGTTAATGTCTGTTACCGTAGCATTACAAATAATTACAGTTTGATGACATGTTATATATACCAGCCCCGCCCATTTACAAACAAAAAAAGATCAAAGCCTTCTCTCCAATGGCTTTGACCCTATATGATCATTAAATTTTATTAATATATCCCGTACAAATCCGGCGTTAATCCAGTGTTAGTCCGGCGCTAATCCACCACTAATCTGGCCTTATCTATACTTAAAATACTCGATTGCTTTATCCAATTGAGGATCAAATGTGCTTTGGCGGCTTGATTTTAAAACCGTTTCAAGCTCTGACATTGTCTCTTTATTTAAATAACCCGATTGAGAAAGCTTCTGATTTAACTGAAATGTTTTAATAATTTCTTTAGTAGCGGCATCTAAAATTCCGTTTGTCGTGACTTTATAGCCGAGAAGGGCAAGTCTTTGTTGCGAAGCATAGACATTCAGTGATGTATTGCCAGCTGTCACCGTCATCGGCGCAAGGGTATTTAAGATCTCATCCGTGATAAACGCTGGAGAAGCAACTTCAATATCTGGTTTGATGCCAATGCCGTTGACTTTGTAATCGCCAGCGAGTTTGTACTCGGCAATGGTCATCTTAAGCGCGCCACCATTTGCAAGTGGGCTAAGGTTTTGAACCGTGCCCTTGCCATAGGAATTCTCGCCAATGACTTTGCCGCTGCCTGTTTGCTGAATGCTTCCAGCAAAGATTTCAGAAGCGCTTGCCGAGCCGCCATTTGTTAAAACAACAACATCTAGCGCTGCTTTTGTCGCTGTGGCTCTGTAAACGCGATCATTTGTACCTTTATAGTCAATCTTTACGATTTCTTTGCCCATTGGAATGAAATAATCGCTGACGTGTATTGCCGTGGCTAAGAGCCCACCTGGATTGTTACGCACATCGACGATAAGTTTTTTAACATTTTTTGTCGCCATAAATGCCATAGCGGCATCAAACTCAGCATTGGTTTTTGCGCCGAACTCGACAAGCTCAATATAGCCAATGTTGTCTGCTAAAATTTCGTAATTCACTGACTTAATTAAAATGGTGTCTCTGATGATATCAAATTTCAAGATTTCTTGCGAACCCGCTCTTATGATCCCTAAGGTAACATGCGTGCCTTTTTCGCCGCGAATGAGGGTCACCGCTTTTTCAGTGGTAAAACCCGCTGCATCCACGCCATCGATGGTAACGATCATATCACCTGGCATGAGGCCAGCTTTTTCAGCAGGTGTGCCTTTAATCGGTGCAACAACTTCAACGTAACCATTTTTGCCTTCTGTGATAGAAGCGCCTATACCACTAAACTCGCCTTCAATACTCGTATTAAAATTGTTGTATTCAGTGGGTGTAAAATATGTGCTATATGGATCAAGCGATTCAAAGAGGCCTTTGTAAGCGCCTTCTATTAATAATTGCTTGTCAACGTCTTTATAATAATTCTCGGAAATACTGTCCATCATAAAATTGATATATGCCTGAAAGTCCGCATCCGGCTCAGAAATTTTCACATTTGTGGTCGGTGCCAGCTCAGCTGAGAGTAATTTCTCAGTTGATGCTGGCAGTTTAATATCTTGATCGGATACAAATAAGCTGTTGCCTCTTCTATTGGTCTCCGTTGCCTGAGTCTGTGAAAAAACAGGTGCCAAAGCGAGACCAACTAGCATAAGCGCTAAAATAATAGCCAAAGTGCTCTTCAACAGTTTTTTTTGTCGTTGCTTTTTCTTCTTTTTCTCGAGTAGAATGGCTTTTGGGTCCTTTTTTAAAGTTGTTTGTGCCATGATTCACCCTCCTTTTCGCTAAATTTTATTATACGTCTATTTACCTGTGTTTGCAAGGCAACACAGATTAACAAAATATGACGAAATTATGACCAATGATGCCGATTACAAGCCATTGAGACGCACGATTTCTACATAAAGATTCCCATCGCGTTTTTCCACAGTTGCCGTGTCAACCATAGCGCCTATAAGTGTCAGTTCATTATCATCATCGGTTTCACCGGCAAGTTGCCAGTAGTATTCTTCAATCTCAGACTGTCGCTGGCTATTGAGTACTTTTCTGAAATGATCTATAAATGCATCCGAATAGTTGGTG
>Ga0138256_10009330_pt1 | contig 10291 bp, 8 predicted proteins | sample KNB2016incub_MG_FD_105486 | JGI IMG/M metagenome (GOLD analysis project Ga0138256, IMG submission 105486) | Active sludge microbial communities from wastewater in Klosterneuburg, Austria - KNB2014incub_MG | ecosystem: Engineered > WWTP > Activated sludge > Unclassified | place: Austria... | reverse complement strand
GGCGGCCTCGAGGCCGAGCAGCCCCCCCCCGATCACCACCGCCCGCCGATAGCGCGCCGCCGCCTCGATCATCGTCTCCGTATCGGCGATGTCGCGGTAGGCCAGCACGCCGGGCAGGTCGCTGCCCGGGATGGGCAGCATGAACGGCGTCGAGCCGGTCGCCAGCAGCAGGCGGTCGTAGGGCTCCTCGGTGCCATCGTCGGCGACGACTCTGCGCCGCGCGCGATCGATTCTCACGATCTTCCTGCCGGCGCGCAGGACGATCTGGTTCTTTGCGTACCAGTCGAGATCATTGAGCATGATCTCCGCCAGCTTCAACTCGCCAGACAGCACGGGCGAGAGCAGGATGCGGTTGTAGTTGCCATGCGGCTCGGCGCCAAACACCGTGATGTCGTAGAGGTCGGGCGCGAGTTTGAGCAGTTCCTCGAGCGCACGGATGCCGGCCATGCCGTTGCCGACGAGGACGAGTTTTGGTTTCTTCATGACGCGGGTTCCAGAAGGCGACTCGAACTGGACGCGACCGGTCCGCGCCTGCCGGGGAGATAGCAATCGCTGTGCCATGTCCGCTTCAGAGCTTCAACGCCCTGATAAAAATCAGGTTTCGGGCTGCGTACGCGGATGTGGTCGCGCACTTGTGGTGCGCCCCCGCACCGCGGGTGCGCCCCCGCGGTGCGTGATCGAAAGGCTTCCCGGACGATGTTGCCCTGGAGCCTGCAACGCGGCCGCGCCCCCCCGGCGGCCCTATAATCCTCCGGCAACGCCACCGGACAGCGACTGGAGTGCTGCCGGCACGCATGCATTGGCTGCGGGCGGGGGAGTCGATGCGATCCACGAGTTCGCTGGCCTGCGTTGAGTCGTTCCGCCCCTTCTTCTGGGTGGACGACCAGCTGCGCGTTCGCGGCTGGCCGGAAGCTACCGCCCGGGCGCTGCATCGGCCGGCGCGTTCGGCCATGGGCCGGCACTGCTGGGAAATCCTGAACGGGAGCCCGCCGGACCGCGTGCCCAGACGCTGCCGGCAATGCCCGCTTTCGCAGAGCCAGGCGCACGGGCCGCCGAGGACCGCAGCGCCCGAACCCCTGGCCGTGGCGGGCGCCTGCGCCGTGCTGCAACTCGCCGGGCACGCCCGCGAGGCGATCGTCTGGTTGCCCTTCTCGCATATCGTGGCGGGGTCGGCCGCGGGCGCGCGCCTCGAAGGCCTGGCGATCCGCGGAGCGCTCGCCGCGCGCCTGGATTCGATCGAGAACACGCTCGAGGGGCTGCGGCGGGTCTGCGCCGCCGACGACTGCGAGCTGTTCCTGCTCGATCCGGCTGGCGAGGACGTCGTGCTCGTCGATTGCGAAGGCACCGACCGTGATGCCTTCCTCGAGCGGACCCGCATGCCACTTGGGACCGGCTACCCCGGCACCGTGACGCTGCACCGCAAGCCGTTGTACACGAACCGCTTCCAGCGCGACCCGCTGTTCCTGCGGCAAGCGGTCAAGCAGCGCGGCATCCACTCGTTTCTCGGAGTCCCGCTGCTCGAAGGCGATCGACCCCTGGGTTACCTCGGGCTGGGATGGCGCAACGCCTCGGTGCCAATGGCCTGGGCCCTGCGCGTCGTCGAGGACGCGCGCACGCTGGTCACGGTCGCGCTGCGCGATCGACAGACGTCCTTGCGCCGCGGCACCTTGCCGGCTCGCTCACTCGCAATACGCTGCTTCGGCACTTTCGAGCTTTCGCGGCAGGGACGCATGGTCGCACCGGCGGCCTTTGGCCGCCGCAAGGCCCTCGAACTGCTCAAGATCCTCATCCTGCAGCATGGCGCGCCACTGCATCGCGATCAGCTCGTCGAGATCCTCTGGCCGGGCGTCGCGCCGCGCTGCGGCGCGAATCGTCTGCACGGCGTGGTCAACGCGCTGCGCTCGACGCTGGAGAACCAGCGGCACAGCCGCCGCTCCGCGTACGTGGTCTGCCGCGATGATCACTATCTCTTCCGGACGGATGCGCCGCATTCGATCGATCTTCACGAATTCCTCGAGCGCATCGCCGAGGCGCGCAGCGCCCAGCGACAGGGCGGCGGGCTGCAGGCGCTGCGGGCCTGCGAGCGGGCCATCGAGCTGTATCGCGGCGATCTGTTCGCCGACGACACCACGAACGAGTTCTTCGATGCGCAGCGGGTGCAGCTGCGGCACTCCTACCTGGATGCCGTGCGCACGGTCGCCGCCGAGAAAATCCTCCGGGGGCAGGACGACGACGCCCTGCACGCACTGCGTACGGCACTGGCACTCGAGCCGGTTGCGCTCGACATGCAGGAGCTGCTGATCACGCGGCTCGTCCATCTTGCCCGTATTGCCGAGGCACGCCAGCAGTACGAGAGCTGTCGCATCGCGCTGCGCCGCCACCTCGACATGGACCCACCCGCGCGTCTGCGGGCACTGGAGAAGCTGCTCTATTGAGTGCGGCCACGCGCCGCGCGGGCGCGCTCGCGCCTTGCGGCCGCGAACGTCAGCCCGGCAATGCCGATGGCCAGAACCGCCGGCAGCACGAGCACCAGCAGACCCCAGTCGAGACGCACCTGGCCGCTCCGCGGATCGAGCGTCAGGCAGCGCAGCGGCGTTCGGCCCGGCATCCGGTACAGCGGCACGAAACGGCCGCGCAGTTCCCAGACGAGCTCGCGCAGGCGCGCGCTGCCCTCGGGCGTTCCCAGCAGCGCCCGCAGGACCCGCCCCTGTTCGATGCCGACCAGCAGTGAGTTGTGATCGTACTGGCGCGTCACCGCATCGAGGCGATACCGGAAATCGAGCGCGCCGGCGATGTGCGCCACATCCGCCTCCGAAGCCGCGGCGAACAGCCAGTCGCGCCTGCCAAGCAGCCGCAGTGCGGCGGCCTGCGCGCGCAGATCGGCAGTCGTCTCGGCAGCGTCAATGGTGAGCGCCAGCACGCGGTAATCGCGACCCAGGCCACCGACCTCGCCCACCGCGTCCCGCACCCACTCGAGAAATGGCGTACAGGTTCCCGCGCAGCGCCGGTAGTAGAACGTCAGCAGCAGCGCCTGTTCGCGCCACAGCTGCGCAAGGCGCGCGCGCCGGCCATCGGCGAGCGTGAGTTCGATATCGGGCAGCACTCGCCCGGCGAGCGCGGCCTCGGCCCGCGTGGTGGGCGGTGGCGGCCCGGCGCGCGCAGCCGGGGATGCTGCAGCGATGCACACGAGGGTCCCGGTCAGCGCGCCGACGAGCGCGCATCGAGCGCCGCGCGACAGCCGGCGTATCAACGCCTTGCGGCGCGGCTCACGGCGCCGCCCGCACCGCGCGCAGCCAGCGCTTTCCGGTCTCGGCGAGATAGACGATGAAGCCCAGCAGGAAGGCCGCCGCGAACCCCGTCGCCGCCGCGGCGTACTTCGCTCCGTAGGCCAGTTCGGCCGGGTAGATCGAATAGCGCCGCGGCACTCCGAAGGCGCCGGCGAAGTAGAACATCGCGAAAACGCCGTAGGCGCCGATCACCATCAGCGTCGCCGCGATGCGCTGCAAGCCGCGGTTCTCCGGCTGCTCGGCCAGCTGCTGGCAGCAGTGATAGAAGTAGCCGATCACCATGAAACAGAGCCCGGCCAGAAAGTAGGTGTGAAAGTGCGCGGGCACCCACAGCGTGTTGTGCAACTTCACGTTGGCGCTGATCGTCGAGTCGATCACGGCGCCGACGCCGCCGATCGCCCAGCCCGCGAGCCCGAGGAACATCAGGATCGAGGCGAGGTTCCAGCGCATCGGCGCACGGTAGACGAGCAGCAGCGCGCCGAAGATCGTGACGACCGCGGCTGGTATCGCGCTCGCGTAGGAGGCAATCTGCCCGATGGTCTGCAGCACCCCGGGTTGCACGAAATCCATGTACAGGTGGTGGAAATAGGCGACCAGCACGATCAGCAGCACGCAGTTCCACGAGATTGCCACGATGCGGTTGGTCTTCCAGGGCCGGCCCGCATAGTCCGGCAGTACCTCGTACACCAGCGCGACGCCCAGGTACATCGTCAGGTTGACCAGCGTATGGCCGAAGAAGAACGTGATGTTCTTCATCAACAGCGCATCGTTGGACGTTCCCGCGAACAGCTCGACATAGAACAGCGCCAGCACGACGACCCCGGAAAGCAGCGCCGCCACGCCGGCGATCAGGCTGACGGTCGTGATCAGCACCGCTGGCGGCACCACGGGCTCGGAGCGTCCGGCCAGGTAGTGCCAGGCGAGCGCCTGGGAGATCGTGTACCGCTTGGCAATCGCCCGCAGCAGGTCCAGGGACCAGAGCAGCCAGGTGGCACCGAGCACGGTCAGCGACACCAGGAACAGCACTGTGGACCACTGCGGCCATTCGCCCTTGAAGGGCAGCGGGTAGAGGAAGTACCAGCCCGCCGCGTAGCGGCCGAAAAAGACGCAGGCCAGCAACAGGCCCACACCCAGCAGCGTGCCGATGATCGCGACGCGCCCGATCAGCGGCGTTGGCTCCACGTAACGCGTGAGCATCTGGCTGACGCCGGCCATCGCGGCGACATACCAGACACCAACCATGCCGACGCCGTGCAACGTCATCATGGGGTAGAACCAGGATTGCAGCGGTGCGAGCCCGCCGGCCTGTACCGTGCGCAGGAAGATCCCGAGCAGGATCAGGACCGGGAACAGCACGCCGGTAATAGCCATCCAGTACAGCGTGTTCGAATGTACCTTGTTCATGGTCCGATGCGCTCCTGCTGATTCACGGCCACCTGCGCCTGCATCAGATGATGTCCCGCGGCGCAGTACTCCAGGCAGAAGACTTTGTATTGCGCCGGTTCGTCGAACCGCACCAGCAGGCGATTGAAGTAGCCGGGCATCGCCTGCGTCTGGGCGATGATCTGCCGCTCAGCCCCATAAAGGGCAAAGCCGTGGGTAACGTCCAGGCTCGTCACGCGAAACTCCACCAGCGTGCCGGCGGCCACCTCCAGGTTCGCGATCCGCGGCACCTGCGCGAGGTCCGCAGCACTGGTGATCGGCTCGTCCGAGAACACGAAGTCGAACTGGCGCGCGGCCACATAGACCACCCGGTCGGCCCGGGCACCGGCCCTGGCATACGGGGCGAGCGGCACCGTCGCGACCAGCAGCACGACGGCGGCCGTCGTTCCGACGATGAAGAACACGCGGCGGATGCCGTAGGCACGCTTCACGTCGACACTGGCCGGCAGGCGCGTGCTGAGACCAATCCAGACGAAGACCACGGCGATCACGACCGTGAATGCCAGGAACAACGTGAGGAATGTCGACTGTGGCGCGATCAGCGAGGGCTGCTGCATCGGCGCAGCCGGAACAGGCGGCGCAGCGGCCGCCGCCGTGCTGTCCTCCGCTTCCAGGTAGTCAACCAGCGTCCGCACCTCACTCTCGGCGAGGGCGAGGTTTGGCATCGGGATCTGGTTGAACTGCTTGAGCAGCGGCATCACGATCGGATCCCGCGCCGCGATCAGCCGATCTGGCGCAGCGATGAAGCTCGACAGCCACTCGCGGGTGCGCCGGGTCGTGACGCCCTGCAGGTCCGGTCCGACGCGCGCGCCACCACCGATCGTGTGGCAGGCCGTGCACTTCTGTTCGAAAAGCAGCTGACCGTCGGCTGACGTGCTCTCGGCGTGCACGAGCGCAGACGCGGATAGCAGCGCAGCTGCGGCAAACAATACGATCCGGCGCATCGGTGGCGCTCCTGCCTCTAATTTACGGGCGGTCCAGAACAACGGGATGCAGGCTAGCGCAGGCGACTTACAGGCCACTTACACGCGCGGCAGCGCGCAAAGGAAGCCCGACGAGTACGCTCTCGTCGTCTTCCTGCGAACGGGTATACGCTGCAGTACGCACGGTTCACCCTGCCTGAGTTGATGATAGGAAGCCCGCCATTGCGGCGGGCGGAGTTCGCGCATGAATCAAAGTATCCGCTGGATCAGCCTTGCGCTGGCCGCCACGGCCCGCCGGCAGCGCGTGGGCCCGCTGATCGCGGGAAAACACAAGAACTCCATCGGCCACGCCGTCGTCACCGGACCGGCGCCGCGATGAGCGCCGCCGGAAAGAGTCCGGGCCCCGTTGCGACGCCGGGCATCCCCGATCCACCGCTGCCGTTCACGGGCGGGCGCATCCCGACCGACGACGCCGAGCGACATCAGGTTGCGCGGCGCGTGATGCTGCTGTACTTCGTCGCCCCCGGGCTCTCGCTCGCGGCACTCGGCGGCGGCATCCACCTCGGCTGGCCGCGGCTCGCCGCCGCGGGCCTGGCCGGGCTTGGGCTGAGCGGGCTGCTCGTGGCCTGGTTCGCAGTCACGGGGCGTCGGCTCGCGTTCATTCGCGGCGGCTCGATGACACCGCGGGCTTACCGCTATTTCATCTACGAAGGCGCAGCGGCGATCCCCTTCGGCCTGGTGTTCGCGATCGCCGGTGCGGCGGCGCTCACTGCCGGGCTGCTCTACCTCGATGGCAGGGGCCCTGCCGCGATGCGCGATGCCGTGCTGGCACGCCCGCATCGGCTGCTCCTCCCGCTCGGCGCCGCGCTGGCCTGCCAGGGGCTCGGCTTCCTGATTGGCTTCAGTCGACCATCGACTTCCTGGCGCGAGCGCTTCGGCGTGGCGCTGCTGCATCTGCCGGCGCGCCTCGGCGGCGCCATTCTCATCACGCTCGGCGCTGGCGCGCTCGCCATCGGCGTCGTGGAATGGCTGCAGCCGGAGTCGTTCCGGGCCGGTTTCGCCGCGTTCTTCGGCAATCCGTGGCCGTTCCGGTGATTCCGCACGCGGCCATCGGGCGACCTCGGGCGCGCGGCAGCTCAGGGTCCGAGCCGCGCCGCGGCGGCACGGGCGAGCTCCACCAGGGCATCGGACTGCGTCGCAGCATCGCTCCCGGTGAGCGAGATCTCGAGGATCTGCCGGTCCCCGCCGACGACGACGTGCGGGCTTTCGGACCACACGGCCAGAAAGCTCGAGTCGTCAGTGTCGAGCTTGCGGCAATCGTCGTCGTCGCAGCGGCGCAGATGCGCGGGCAGCGATTCGACGCCCACGTCCGAGGTCGCCGTCCACACGAACACATCGAGGAAACGCAAGTCGGTGCCCGCCGCCGCGAGATACTGGCAGTGCTCGAGCGCGACGTCCGTCAGCAACGTCGCCTCGCTCGTATCCTTGTCCTTGCCGCCATCGTGGCCCGGGACGATACGGTTCACCTGCTCGCGCGTGAGCAGGCCGCAGACGCGGCTGGGCACGTCTTCCCCGGAGGCCTCGGCCGCAAGCTGCGGCCCAGCGGTTGCCGGCGCCTGGTTGCCGCCGCTGCACGCTGCGAGCAACGCGCCGATCATCGTGAACACCGTTGAGATCCTGCGCGAGCTGTTCATCGTCTGCCCTCCCGGGGCGCATGCCCGCGGCGGCTAATCTTCCCCCAATCGCCGCGACGCTCTCAAGTACTCCCGGGTATTCGCCCACGGACGTGGTGCGAGTAAGCTATTTCACATCTCAAGGGAGCAGGTCCAGTCCTGCAGGCCGAAGGAAAGAACGTGGACAGACAGGACCTGGCGTGCGCGATGCGCGCCGCCGCCATTGCGATGGTCTTCATGGTCGTCGCAGCGCCGACGATAGCCGCGCCACCCGTCGAAGAGGAGCGGCCGGGTGGCCAGTCCGCTCGCTCCAGGGACTCCGTCGCGCCGAGATCGCAGATGCAGGGCAGACAGGGAGCGACGAACGAAGCGGGAGCTGTGGCCGGCAGGCTGCAGACACTGGCCGCGACGATAAGCGGAACCCTTGTCATCGAGGGTGAGGCCGTGAGCGCCAAACCCAGTCGCGGCCGGGTGCACATCGAGGACATGTCCACCTTCGGGAGCGGCTGGAGCGGAGATCGGCAGCTCAGATGGTCCGCGCCGGGCGATGGTGCGATGCTCATGGTATCGCCGGATGTCCCCGCCGGCAGATATGCCGCGACGCTGCATCTGACCCAGGGTCCCGCCTATGCGCGCATCGAAGTCATCGGCCTCGAGGGCGTCATTCCGAATTCCGACGTGGAATTGTACGGCTCGACGGTCTCGCCACCCGCCCAGGTATCGCTGGGCATCGTCGAACTCGGCCCGGAACGCGGCTTCGCCATCCGCATCATCGGGCGCGATCCGCGCGCGACGGGCTACGCGGTCGGTGTCGACAAGCTTTCGCTCCTACGCGTCGAAGCCGCGGTACCGCCGAAACGCCTGGGCGGCCAATAAGGCGCACGCACCCGGGCTGCAGCATTCGGTTCGGTAGGCCGCCCGTTCAGCTAGCGTCCGGTCGGAGAGAAGCGTACGCGGTCGATGCCCACGAAATAGCCGCTCGATGCAGCGGACTTGCCGGCAATCTCGACGCGAATGGTGTTCAGCCCGGCCTCGAGGGCAAACCTGCCGGACTGCGCGGGGATCGGCGCCATGACGCGCGGGGAATACAGCGAGATCTGCAAGCCCGTCGACCGGCCATTGACGCTGACCCGCACATCGCCGTAATCCGGTGCGCGGGTCAGGTGGACCTCCATCGCATAGTCGCCGGCGGCAGGTACCATCACGACCAGTTCGAGTGCGTCGCCCACCGATCCACCGGCCCAGAACAACTGCGAGTCGCCACTCCAGCCGCTGCCGAATTGCTGCATGGGCTGCACGTGCGTCCCGCCTCCAGTCACCGTGACCCGCCCCGCATTGACGCTCTCTTCGGCCTCGATGTCGAGGAGCGTCGGCCGTGCCGTCGCGCCCGGCGCGGCACGCAGCGGCGCAAGCGCCTCGACGGCCGAGCGGTTGAGCTTGACCGCCGGCTCGGGTGGCTGGACGCGCGTCAAAGGCTGCGCGCTCATCTGCAGTGCCGCCACGGTCGGGGCCTCGAAAGACGCACTCTTTCGGCAGCGAGTCCTCGGATTCGCATCCGGCAGCAACGCATGGCACATCGCCAGCGCCTTGCCATTGCTGCAGTCGAACTTCAGCGAGCTGTCGCCACTCTTCGCGAGGATGCAGCCGGCGCCTGCGAGCAACGGAATCACCTGCTTGGTCAGGCGCGTCTTTTCCAGCGACATGGCCTGTGCAAGCCGGGCTCCCGCCGCGCCGCACACCCAACCCCACAGATTGGGGGGAAGCAGCGACGCCTCCCACCCGCTCGCCGGCGGCCCGACCGGAACCGGAAAGGCCGCCTTGGTATTCGCATAGCAGCTGGCAAACACGGCTGAAAAAGGCGACGGCAAGGACTTGAAGCCCTCCTCGGACCACTTCGGCCGTGGCAGCTTTCCCATGACCGCGACGAACTGCTCCGCCTTACCGGACCAGAAGTTCGTCGCCTGCAGCAACGAAGCCGAGGCGTTGACGTTCTCGAAATAGGCCGCCGGCGCAACGCGCACCAGGTTGGCAAGCGCACTCGCCTCATCGTGCAACTGCTGGCTGCGGCTCTTGCACGTCTTGACGTGCCAATCGCTCGGCGACGAATTGATGGCTCCCATGCTGACGTAGGACACGCACTGCTTCAGCACGGCATCATCGAAACCGAGGAATGGTGGATTACCCGCGGCCATCACCGCCCTGAGCGCGCGCCGGTGCAGCAACGGTCGGGCGTGGTGGGCGTAGAAGATGCTCTCCGGTGCAACACCGGCGCCACCGAGTCCCAGGCTCTCCAGGCCCGAGCTTGCGAGGCTGCCGAGCGCCTCCGCGCCGCCTTCGAGTGCATCGATCCCCGCCTGCGCGCCCTGCTTCAGCAGCTTGCCTCCTTCAACGAGTAATTGCGCCACGGCGCCACAGGTGAGCTCCTTGCCGGGGAAGTCTGGTACCACGGCGCAGGCAATCGTCGGATCACCCACGACGTAGATCACCGTCAGCCAGTCTCCCTTCGTTGCGGCGTCGTAGATCTTCGCCGCCTTGCCAAAGGCTTTGGTGACGATCGGCTTCAGTGCCGTGCTGCAGAGGATGTTCGCGGGTGGCCCCGGCGGCAGCAGTTTGCAGGCGATCACGGGTCCGGCCAGCTCGATCAGCCGGACGTAGTCGGGTTTGGTCGCCGCACCGAAGATATCGATGAACTTCCGGGCCTCGGGATCATGGTTGGCCGCGCATTGCTGCATGGCGTTCATGTCGCCACCGCTCTTCGTCAGGCACTCGAGCACGGCCTTGGCCGAGCAGGTGTCCGTGTCGAGCACGTAGTACTGACACAGATCATTGAAGAGCGACGATACGTTCACGGCCTGAGCGCGCGGGCTGACAGCGAGCAGCGACAGGAGCAGAAGCGCGGCTACCGCGATGCGCCGCATGCGGTGTATCACGCAGCCTGTTGGCGCGCCCGACGTGGTCTTCCCGT
>Ga0138256_10009329_pt1 | contig 10292 bp, 8 predicted proteins | sample KNB2016incub_MG_FD_105486 | JGI IMG/M metagenome (GOLD analysis project Ga0138256, IMG submission 105486) | Active sludge microbial communities from wastewater in Klosterneuburg, Austria - KNB2014incub_MG | ecosystem: Engineered > WWTP > Activated sludge > Unclassified | place: Austria... | reverse complement strand
TACTCGAATTACTGCGGGGAAATGCTCGGCGGGTGGACAAAATACTGGTAGCGGAAGGCGTCCGCGAACACAGGCTGAATCAGATATATGAACTCGCGCGCGAATCCGGCATACGCATCGAGCGGGCAACTCGGGAAAGCCTCGCAAGGGTTGTCGGCGTTGAAGCGAACCATCAGGGCGTCGTCGCCTTTGCATCATCTGCGGAATATGTTGCCGTGGACGATATGCTCAATGATATTGAACATCCCGCATTGCTCATTCTCCTTGACGGCATCGAAGATCCGCGTAATCTAGGCGCCGTTCTGCGAACGGCGGAATGTTCAGGTGTGGACGGCGTGATCATTCCTGAACGCCGGGCCGTCGGATTGACGGATACAGTAGCAAAATCCTCGGCCGGAGCCGTTGAACACGTTAAGGTGGCGAAGGCGGCAAACCTTAACCGTGTCATTGATGAACTCAAGGAACGGAATATTTGGGTCGTCGGAACAAGCGGCGATGCTCAGACCGATTATTCGGATTGGGATTGGAATCAACCGTCAGCGCTTGTGCTCGGGGCCGAAGGAAGCGGGCTTCACCGGCTGGTGAGCGAAAACTGCGATGTTTTGGTTAAAATCCCAATGTATGGAAAAATAGAATCATTGAACGTTTCGGTTGCCGCCGGCGTAATCCTGTTCGAGGCAATGCGGCAAAGAGGTACAAGTTCCAGGTTCCACGGCGCGCGGGAATTTGAGGCCGGCGGCGGAGACTAAGAACCTGGAACTGATTGATATGTTTTGTCCCAAATGCGGAACTTCTAATCCTGACGACGGCAAATTCTGCCGCAGCTGCGGCACAGACCTCAGCACGGTTTCGGCGGTATTGAGCGGTGATCTGCCGGCGGCCTCCGATTGGGCTCCGTCATGCAGCACTCGAGACGCCCGACGGAAAAATGACCCGAATGAACTATTCGCGGATTCGATCAGAAATATCATTTTCGGGTTCGGCTTCATGATGATCGCCGCCGCTTTGTTCATAACGAACGTCGCCGGCGGAAGGGCATGGTGGTGGGCAATGTTGTTTCCGGCCGTATCGTTTTTGGCTAAGGGAATTTCGGACAATGTGCGGTCGAGCCGGATGGAAAAGGACCGGAAAGCCATTGCCGCGAAGCAATTTGCACGTATTGACCAGCCGGCGTACAACACAGGCTTACCGCCGACGCGCACAGAATATGTATCTGCTGCTGATACACGTTACGAAACCGGCGACCTTGCTCCGCCAAGCGTTACCGACAATACGACGCGCCAATTGGAAATGAATTCTGAAGGTGAAACGATGACCCTGCCAAAGGAACCAAAAAACTGAGCATCCTACTTTCTCAAAACCGCTCGGGCGCTGCCCGAATTGCCGCTTGCGTCAAAAGCTCTAAGAGTGACGACATACTCACCCAACGCGGGCAGCGATAGCTCTACTCGATACTGCTCATTGCCTGAGTCAGAAATTCCATCGGCCGCATAGACCGGCATCCATCGCCCGCCATTAACGCTGTATTCGGCACGGACCAGATAACTAGTTCTATCAATCGCTGTAAACGTAACGCGGCCGGCCTCTCCCGAAATCTGTGGAGAGTCCGCCGTTACCGTGGGTTGTGTGTTGTCAATGTCAAAGGGTTCGCTGACCCGCTCGCCGGCAAGACTTAGGCCGGCGGGGTTTTCAGGCGAATCCTTTGCTACGATGCGGACAACGTATCGGCCGTCAGCAAGTGATTGGCCGTCAATGGCCACAAAGTTCTCAACAATATTCTCGCGCAACAGCTTAAAGGCTGATTCGTTTACCTCTTTGAAATACACGTCGTAAACCAGTTTGTCGCCGTTGCGGTCCTCGGCCGTCCATTGGAATGAACGAGCGGCCCGTTGGAAAACCCGTCGAGGTGCGACCGGTTGATTTGGAATCCCAAAAAGCTGCGGGTCAAGTCCTGAAAGTTCTATGTTTGGATCGACCGGCACCGGCGGATTAGCGATCAGTCCAAGATTCGGCGGTAATATCGAGATCGACAGCACTTCCGGCGCAATGTTGCCGGGCAGCAGAGCAACATTTACTTCCGTCAGCGAGGCCTCGGCGGATGCGTTCTTGAAGATAGCACGCCATTGAAGAAACCGGGATTGCTGGCTTTTGACGCGGCCGCGTTGCGGGCTATCGAGAACCGGTTCCCATGGTCCCCAGGTTTCATTGGGTTCTTCGGAATTGCCGCTCCGCGTTTCTATTTGGACGCTGCCGGTCGATCTCCACCAAATGCTGCCCCATTTTGCTATTGATTTTGCGTCGAATACAGGTGATTCGTATGAGCCTTCGGCAACAAGTTCTGAGCCGAATCGATAAAGCTTACCTTGATTACTGGACGCGGCATATAGATTTTGACCGATATTAAAGATGTTGGAAATCTGCCCCGCATCCGATTGAAGAACAAGCCGTTCGTTCCCACTATTGTCAACACTATAAATTCGCCCGCGGTCGGATGTTCCGATCAGAACTCCGTTTCCTGTCTTATGTGCGTATAACGAAAACCCCGTGACAGTCGGCGACGACCAAATTATTTCATTTCCGCCGTCGGACGTCAGCCGGTAAACGGCGGATCTTGCACCGGCCAGGTCGTAACGGCTCTTTTGAGGTGTCGGGGCCGGATTTGCGGTCTTTCCGGCGGTGACTGTTTTGCTTTCGCCTGCCGCAACTGGCAACGGGGTCGCTGATGGTACCGCGGCCGAAGCTGAGTCGCCGAGTGCCAGCGCGTACATCGTTCCGTCGGGCCCGGCGGCCAACTCGTGTATTTCGCGCAAGGGTGAATCGATCACCGCGAAAGGCCGTCCGTTCCGGCCGAATTTCAGAACCAGCCCATTCGAATCCGTGCCTGCATATAAATTGCCATTGCTGTCAACGGCAAGTGAGATAATATGCGTTTCGCTCGTATCAAAAAGTATCGATTCGGCCGGAATCGCATTTGCTGAACGAACGCGATAGATCTTGCCGCCGTCGCCCGTTGCTATCGCGAGGCTGCCGTCCGGCATTGCCGCGAGCGACCAAATGTACTTTTCCTTTGGGTCGAAATAGACAACCGCCTTTCCTGCTTGATCGATCTGATAGACCTTTCCATCCGGAGAAGTTGCGGCAAACAATTCACCGCCTCGCCCGATCACAAGTGCACTAACGTTCAACTCGGTAAGGTCGGTCAGCAATGATCCGGTCCCGGCCGAATTCACCTTGAATATTTTACCGTCGCCGCCGGTCCCCAAATAGACATTTCCCGCCGTGTCAAAGGTGCTTGACCAGACGTATGGCTGCTCGGTCTTGTAAAGCTCCTGAAGTTTCGGGGCAAGGGTGATAGTTCCATTACTGCCGATGGAAACTCCGCGCGACTCGCCTTTCAATACTTCCGAGCGTGAGTTTACGGACCAGATCGCCGGTTCGGCCGCCGGTGTCAATGTAACGAAGATCAATGTAAGGAAAACAAAGGACAGGAAGGTTCTCATCATTTGAAAAACTAAGGTGTATCTAAGCTGTTCTAAATATATTCTATACGCGCACAAAAAGACACCCGCACGACCAATGTGCGCAGGTGCCGGTTGGCCAAACGATTCTGTCTGCTCAGGCGGATGTTTTGGCTTTTGCGGCTGAGGCATTGGCCGACTCCGTTTTTCGTTGGTCCAGGACCTTGGTCGCCGCTTCGCCGCCGATAAAGGCCAGAGCGTTTCGCAATTCTTCAGCATCGCCGGTAATAAGCCGCGCGCTCCGTTCCCTTGTTAGATAAGCCCAAAACCATTCGGCCATTACAATGATCCGATTCCTAAATCCTATGAGAAAGAATACATGCAGGAAGAGCCAGAATACCCAAGCGATAAAACCCTTCAACTTAAGGCCGAAAACCTCTGCGATCGCCTTGCTGCGCCCGATCGTGGCCATAGTACCTTTGTCCACGTAAATAAAGGCCTTTCGATCTCTTCCCTGGATGTCGGCAAGTATATTATTTGCCGCCGAGGTGCCCATCTGAATCGCCGCGGGACTTACGCCCGGTACCGGGTCTCCGTTCGCCTGCTTGAGCGACGCCATGTCTCCGATCACAAAAATATCTGGGTGGCCCGGGATACTCAGATCTGGCTGAACAAAGACGCGGCCGGCCTTGTCCGTCTCGACGCCAAGCTGCTTTCCGATAGGTGAAGCAGCAACGCCCGTGGCCCACACGACAACGTCGCAATCTATCCAGTCGTTGCCTACCTTTATCTTGCCCGGGGCAATATCGCCGACAAAGCTATTCAACCTTACCTCAACACCAAGATCTTCGAGTTGGGACTTTGCACTTTCGGAAAGTTCTTTTGCAAATGTGCCAAGAACGCGGTCCGAACCTTCAAATAGTGTTACTTTGGCATTGCGGGTCTCGATGGCCTTAAAATCTTTTGCAAGTGCCTGCCTAGCGATATCGGCAATCGCGCCGGCTAGTTCGACGCCGGTCGGGCCTCCGCCGACGACAACAAAACTCAGCGGGCCGCGCTTACCGAAAAAGTAAGCCTGCCGTTCGGCCAGTTCGAATGCAAGAAGTACCCGACGGCGTATTTCTACCGCGTCCTCGATCGTCTTCAGGCCCGGAGCGGAAACTTCCCAGTCGTCATGGCCGAAATAGGAATGGCGGGCACCGGCCGCGACGATCAAATAGTCAAACTGAACTTCGGTTCCGTTGTCTAGGCGGACCGTTTTTTTATCGGCATCGAAACCAACGACCTCGCCGAGGATGACCCCGACATTTTCTGCGTCGTGCAGAATACGCCTGATCGGCGTCGCGATTTCGCCCGGCGAAAGAACGGCGGTGGCAACCTGATATAGAAGCGGCTGGAAAACGTGATGGTTTTTCCTGTCGATCAAGGTCACGTCAACCGGCCGTTTGGAAAGGGTCTTGGCGGCCCACAGCCCGCCAAACCCGCCGCCCACGATCACAATTTTTGGCCTATTGCTCATAATACTACCCTGAACTTTAACGCGGCGGCAGCCCGCTGCACGTATCAATCAAGACAAAAGAAGTATCTCTTTCATACAATGAATGGTTCAAGACCCGACAAATCGGGAATATAGTGACCGGGCGGCCGACACATCTTCAACACCTTTGAATATAGCCCGTCCGTCGGAAAAAACTGTCACTTCATTAGTACCTACAATAAATCTGACAAGATACTCATTCTGTTTGATACCTTCGACGCCGCCGAGGCCCGAAGCAAATGCCGCGAGGTCAAGTTTTACCGGCTTTGGCGGAGCGATCTGTACCGCATCGCGGCCGCAAAGCACGGCTGCAAATTCATGAGCGTCGGCATCGAGAAACTCGAATTCATGCTTGCCGCAGGCAGGGCAGTCCGGATCAGGGCCGCCGAGTTTGATCTTTCGCCAATCGTTTTGCCAAATGTCTATTTGAAGAAGAGAGCCGTGAAGCAAATCTATGCGGCCGACAAGGATCTTTATTGCTTCCGCAGCCTGTATTGATGAAATGCTCAGGATTATTGGCATGATCACACCCGCCGTATCGCATGTTGGTGAACTGCCGGCATCGGGCATATCCTCAAAAATGCATCGGAGGCACGGCGTTTTGCCGGGAATAACGGTCATCGACGTGCCATAGCTTGACACGGCAGCGCCGTAGATCCAGTTTCTACCGAGCTTTACACAGGCATCGTTCAGAAGATATCGGACCTGAAAGTTGTCGGTCCCGTCCAAAACTAGATCGACATCATCAATGAAGGATTCAATATTCGAATTATTAATGTCTGCGATAACGGCTTCGACAGAAATTTCTGAATTGATCTCGGAGAGCCGATGCTTGGCGGCGACTGCCTTTGGAAGCCGCTCTGCCGCGTCCGATTCCTTGAACAAGGTTTGTCGCTGAAGGTTAGTGAATTCGACGAAATCGCGGTCAACGATCCTCAATTTACCGACGCCCGCCCGGGCAAGCATTTCCGCATGTGCGGCCCCAAGCGCTCCGCAGCCGACAAGCAGCACCCGCGAGGCACCAAGTTTTTCCTGGCCCTGGCGGCCGATCTCGCCAAACATGACTTGCCGGCTGTATCGATCGTTCATCTAAAAGCTCCACGGCTCGCCGCTAATAGCAAGGCTTATTGTTAAATAGTACCAGTCATCCGCGAAGTTTTCATCGAAGCTATGGGAAATTGATGTTGCGGTCGAGGATTTGATAAACCCCAACCTGCGATCTAAGTTGAATTCAAGAGATATTTCAATCGAAGAGTTTTTTCAACAGGCCGGTCAGTCCTGATTCTGGGAAAGGTTCGTTGAATTTCCCGCCCGATCTGCGTTCCAACATAGTGATGCGCCGCTGCTCGTCACGGAGCCGCGAACGCTCGTCGTCAAGTGCCGCCTTTTCCTTTTCACGTTGTTTGGAAAGGCCGCCTTTATCAATAAAATCAATGATATTCTGCAATTCACCAGAGTCGAACCATACACCGTGTCCCTTGCACATATCGATAATGACACCCGATGAACGGGCGAAATTGCTGCGGTTCATCAAATGTCCGCAATCCGGACATGGGACATAATTGACCGCCAACGGCTTAAAACCGATCTGAGGCAAATTTGAAACATAACCAAGTACTGCTGCCTGAGCTTCTTTGTTCGAACAAACGGCCTCAAATATATGGGGCAATGTCCATATGCCGCCGCAACGGGAGCATTCCCGCATTGGTATGTCGCCGATACGCATTGCCATTAGCTGGATCTTGCATCGGGGGCAGCTTCCGTCGGTCCCGTCGGCATCAGGCTCCGCGATTTCCGCTCGTGCGCCGCAGTGGCCGCAGAATTTACTTCCGACGAACATGGTCTTCAGGCAGGATGAGCAGCCGACCGTTTTTAGACGGGAACGACAGAATTCGCATCGCGGCCGGTCAGCGGCCGCCGCTGCTCCGCAATTCGGACAATTAAGTGATTCAGGCTGCATAACTTTGAAGTTCAAATTACGAGGCGTTTCATTACGGCTGTCCGCATTTCATTTTCGGGAGCCTGAATACCCGTCCATATCTCAAATTGTTTTACTCCCTGAGCGATAAGCATCTCCATCCCGCTGATAGATGGCACGCTTGCCAGCTTTGCCTCCAGCATTAATTCAGTTTCGATCGGGTTGTAAACCAGGTCGTAAACAAGTTTCAACCCTTTTAGCTGCTCCGCCTCAAGAACGGCAAATTTTTCATTCGAACCAATTGTTCCAAGCGGCGTAGTGTTTACAACAATGTCAAACTCCTCGCCGATCTTGCGGCTGCTCGCGGATCTCTCATAAGCGGCATCAAACTCGTCGGCAAGTGATCCTCCGGCCGCCTCATTTCGGGCAAAAACGGTAACGCCGGCGCTTCTCACCGAAAGCACATAAACGCAGGCACGAGCCGCCCCGCCGGCTCCAAAGACCGCGACTCTTGCACCGGACAAGCTGCCGTAAGTTTCTTCAAGTGTCGAGATAAACCCGTACGCGTCCGTGTTGTAGCCTAACAGCCGGCCGTTCTCGATCTTGACCGTGTTGACGGCACCTATGACCCGTGCAGAATCTTCGATCTCGTCGAGAAACTCCATGATCCGGACCTTATGAGGATTTGTCACAGAAAATCCGGCAAAATTCAGGTCTATCTCTCTTGTGCCATTGAAAACCATGCGGGACATGAATTCGCCCAGGTCAGATGTTTGCAGCGGTACAAAGACTGAATTTAGGCCTGCGGCCTTAAATGCGGCGTTTTGCATCCATGGTGAAATGGAGTAGCTGGTGTTGCCTGCCAATACACCATAAACTTTTGTTGATCGGTCCAGTTCCCGGACGCGGAAAGTTTCCGTCAAGTCTTTGGCCGTAAGTTGGCCTGCGGCCGTTTCAGCGCCGGCGTCAAGGGCCGCATACGTCATGAATGCACCGTGCGCCGGACCAAGTATCCGCGTCCATTTTCCTGCCTCGCCCATCGCGATCGGGATCAGTCGTTTGCCTTCGGCATTTGCTTTAAGAAGCAATTTCCAAATTTCGATGGCGTCCGTTACATTCCTGGTCGAAACCGCGATCTTACCCACTTCTTCATCTGAAACTGTCGCGTCGTAGGCTTTTTGAAGGTCCGCGGCCTGCCCTTCAAAATAATGTTTGGATCGGATGACGAAGCATTGATCGACCCAGAACATAAAGTCCTTGCTGTCTCTTAGGTCATATTCGTGGTCGATCCATATCGACGGGTGGTCAATGCTTCTGTGAATTGCGTACTCCGTCCAGAACCCGATCCGGTCGGTCAGGCTTCTGTCGGATCTTCCACCCTGCTCTTTAGGGCGCATGGTTACCAAGATCTGCTTCGTTGATGATAGCTGTTCGAATGCGTTCCTGATGCCTTCGGCATCAAGGCCGTCAAACCGAAGTTCCACGACATCCGCAAGTGCTTCGGCACGACTGAGCAAACCGGCAAGCTCGGCGGCGGACTCAGCAGAAACGGAGATGCAAATTTTACCGCTGTTCATTGCTGTCCTTGAGACTCAATACAAAACTGAATGCGGCGATCAAACACGCAACAACGCCGATGGCGGCCGCCGAGACGATCAAGGTCTTGCCGCTTTGTTTAACCGCAACCGCCGTTAAGGCCCAGGCAACGGCAAGCGGAGCGACGTAACTGGTTAATGCCACGCGTGCCGCAATTCCGAAACCGGCCGCGGCGATCAGGAGTAATGCTCCAACGATATCGGCCGCGGCGCCGAGGCCGACATTCAAATAGGCAAGCATGGCGGCGAAGTTGATAATGGCCGCCGAGATCACCCATCCGAGATAGAGGCCAAATGTTCCCCGTGTAACGATCGACCCAATTACCGAACCTGTGTCCTCTATCCTTGCGACAATGAATGTCAGGATCACGGCAAGTAAGACGATCAATGCAAAACAGATCGCAATCTGGCCGCTTTGCCAAAAATATATCCAAATACAGTTGACAGCGCAGCTTGCAATATAAGGAGATCGCAAGCTGCTAAACCGTTCAACATGGCGCGGCAGGGCTTGAAGGATCGAGAATCCGATCAAGCCTAAATAAATGAGGTTCCAAACCGTAAATGCGTAATTGGCCGGCGTGACGCCTGTTTGATATTGGTCCGAGACCTCCGCGGGGGTCACTCCGCTAAGGTAGCCCGCCGAAGCCAAATAATTGACCGCAATTGTACCGATGGTGGCGGCGATCACAAGCAGGGATCGAAACCGGTCCAGGGACGTGGTATTTTGCATAACTTTTCGATCTCGCGGCTTTGCGAATCGTTGGGGATCAGTGAAAATTGTAAAAGGTCGGCAGGTGCCAGTCAAAACCCGGAAAGTAGCTTGCTTCAGCCTAAAGCGGTTGCGAAATTCACTATTTCGTATGACAATGACCGAAAACGTAAAGTTTTGTAAAGGTCGAAAATAGCCGAACTATAACTTTAACAACCAAAAATAAGGCGAGCACGTCTAAATGCTGACTTTGGCATTAGCGTTGCATTGCTAAAATGTGACGCACTTTCCCTCTTCCCCGATGCGTGTCTAACTAGACGAAGGAAAGAGGAGTTGATATTGATGAATAGAATTAAACACCTGTTTTGGGGACTCGTTTTGCTGGCCGCTCTTTCGGGCGCGGCTTCGGCCCAGCGAAATGACGACCAGAAAAAGCCGCCGCCAAAGGATCCGCCGCCTAAGGTGGAGCCGCGTGAAAAACCCCCAAAAGGCGAGAATCGCCCAAAGGAAAACCCGCCGAAGAAGCCGGGATATTCCTTGATCTGGCGTGAAGAAGCGGGTCGGTCCGCTAGCGTCTAATTCCCTCGAATAAGGAAAAAAAACAGCTCATTTTTGCGAAAATGGGCTGTTTTTTGGTTTTTGATCGCCTCAAACGACTAAATTGCCGAAATAATTTGACTTCTTGAATGATTAGGCTTGTCTTTGAAGTAGTTTCGGATTAAATTTAGGCTGAAAATAAAGTTGTGTGTTTTGCGCCCTAAAATATGGGTTCTTGTATGCTGGCATACAGTATTTTGCAAGAAAATGCACTAGGTTTAAGCACTAATTGCCAAGAATTTGAAGGCGTATTGAGCCTTCAGTTAAACAGCCGATGACCTGTTCACCCTATTGTTGGCTGTTGTTTGGGAGATTTTACGACTGATTTGGGTCGTTGTTGCTCCCGCTGTAAGACAAGGACTCGAAGAAAAAATGGAGGATTCGAAGATGGACGAGATCAAGACAAATGTCCCCAAGACATTTAGTGATCGCGTAAGATCGATCAGGTATCTGATCGTACTTACGGCCCTGGTCGCCG
>Ga0138256_10009327_pt1 | contig 10294 bp, 6 predicted proteins | sample KNB2016incub_MG_FD_105486 | JGI IMG/M metagenome (GOLD analysis project Ga0138256, IMG submission 105486) | Active sludge microbial communities from wastewater in Klosterneuburg, Austria - KNB2014incub_MG | ecosystem: Engineered > WWTP > Activated sludge > Unclassified | place: Austria... | reverse complement strand
GGTTTTGAACGATATTTTCCAGAGAAAGAACTTTTTGCGAATGCATAATTGCTTGAATAGCAGCTTGGTTGGCTTGATCTACTGCGGTTTTTGCAGCTTCCGTTTCTTTCTTTTTGAGATCGTCACTACCACTGCCTTTTAAAAATGAAAATAAACCCATACTTTAAAAATTTTTAGATTTAATAAATAAAATTATAGAATAAAATTCATACTAAATACATTTTTGAGGATTACTTTGTTCCATCAAAGTGTATTTTTTTTATAATATGACGCAAGTTGATTGAAATAGTAACAATAGTTCAGTAATTTATAAAGATTATTTATATATTTGCACCGCCTTAAACAGAAAATAAGGCTTGGCATGCCCTGTATCGTTGATGTGATATGGCTTTGACAAGACTTTATATAAGTATATAGGCATAAAATCTTAACGAAATTTATTTTAAAAAAATTTAAAATGCAAGGAAAAGGAATAATTAAATTTTTTCTAGTTGCAATCGCATTGGTTTGTTTACTTCAATATTTATTTTATTTACCAACAACCAGAATAGAAAAGGCTGCGAATGCCTATGCTGCTAAAGTTGCCGCTACGGCTCCTGCAGATGATAAAGATGTTGTTGAGAAAGAAGCTAGGATCTCGTTTTTGGACTCTATGTCTTCTGAAACTGTTTTCAGAATTCCCGGTATAAAGAGCTACACCTACGATGAATTGAAACGTCAGGAATTAGCATTAGGACTTGACCTTAAAGGTGGTATGAGTACAGTCCTTCAGGTGGACTTGAAAGACTTTTTATCATCCTTGTCAAATCATAGTAAAGATCCCACCTTTGTAGAAGCTTTGAACAAGACTGAGAAGAGACTGGTAACAGAGCAAGTCGGCTTTGTTAAAGCTTTTGGTCAGGAATGGGCCAAGATAGCTAATGGAAAAACTCTTGCCTCAATATTTGCAAAAAGTCCTTCTTTAAAAGAAAGTATCCGTCCTACCTCATCGGATAATCAGGTTTTAAACGCTATTCAGTTGAAAGCTGACCAAACGGTTGATCTCACTTTCAAAAGATTAAAAGATCGTATTGATAAGTTTGGTGTTACTCAGCCTAACGTTTCATTGGATGCTGCGAGAGACATGATTGTGGTTGAATTGCCGGGTGTCGATAACCCTGAAAGAGCTAGAAAATTCCTTCAAGCAAGTGCTAAACTTGAATTTTTCGACGTTTATCGTGCTTCAGATGCAGGTGTTTTAGAAGGATTTGCCAATGCAGATAAAACTCTAAAAGCATTGAAAGGTGGAGACTCAACTACTGTTACTGCTGCTACAACTAAAAAAGATACTATATGGGATAAAAAGACAGATAGCCTCGGTACTGTAATTGATTCAACAATGCGTATTGTTGATGTTCCTGTTTCTAATACAATGGCTGATGCTGGTCCTCTATTTAAGATATTTACGCCCAATTCGGCAACACAACAAGGGATAGCGTATCCTTTAGCTGTAATGGGTGTAGCAGATAAGAATAAAAGGAATCTGGTTGATGAATATTTGGCATTACCTCAGATAAAAGCATTATTTCCAGCCGATATTTCATTCAAATGGTCTTCTAAGCCCACTAAAGACCCGGTAACTTTCAAATATACCAATAAGTACGAACTGTATGGTATTAAGGTGCCACGTTCCGGTAAAGCTCCATTAGAAGGTGATAGAGTGGTGGATGCCAGAGAGACGCAAGACCAAATGTCTAATCAGGTAGCCGTATCACTTCGCATGGATAATGAAGGTGCTAAGAAGTGGGGAGAAATGACTACTAAGGCAGCAGCAGATAATAACCGAGAAATAGCAATCGTATTAGACGGTGAAGTCGTTTCTGCACCAAGAGTTAATAATGCTATTACATCCGGTGATTCACAGATAACCGGAGATTTTAGTGTCCAGGAAGGAAAAGACTTGGCCAATATTCTTCAGATTGGTAAATTGCCTGCGGGGACCAAGATTGTTCAAGAAACATTAGTAGGTCCTTCTTTGGGACAAGAGAATATCAATAAATCACTGGTAGCAATACTAATCGGATTTTTCTTCATCATGATATTCATGATCGCTTATTACTCTACTTCAGGAGTGATTGCGGTGATAAGCTTGCTGTGTAACATGTTTTTCATCTTTGGAGTCCTGGCATCTAAAGGAACTGTTATTACTTTGCCGGGTATTGCCGGTATTTTGCTCACAATGGGTATTGCCGTTGACGTCAGCGTTATCATATTTGAATGGGTAAAGGAAGAACTGAAGCATGGTTATGGTTTGAAAGAAGCCATAGCACGTGGATTTAAACATTCATATTCAGCAATAATTGATGCCAACATCATTACATTAATTACCAATATCTGTTTGGCTTACTTCGGACTTGGTCCGGTGAAGGGCTTTGCTGTGGTGATGATTGTGGGTGTATTGTCGTCCTTGTTTACTGCGGTATTGGTAGGTCGCTTGATTACGGATTGGTGGGCTGGCAAAGGACATGATATTAAATTCTCCACTCCGTTTTCAGATAAAATAATCCATGGAGCAAATATCAATTGGATGGGACTTCGTAAAAAAGCTTACTTGTTCTCATCAACAATAGTTCTTATTGGCTTGATTTCCATTTTCACAAGGGGATTTGAACTTGGTGTTGATATGAAAGGTGGTTATTCAACTAACGTATCTTTTGCGGATGATGTGAAAATTGATCCTGAACTATTTAAAGCCAATTTGAAGAAAGAATTAGGCGGCGAACCTATTGTTAAAGCTGTTGACGTTGAAAATACGTATAATGTTACGACTTCCTATAAAATAGATGACCCCAACCCTGAGGTAGGCGACGAAGTACTTGCAAAAGTGCATAAAGCCGTACAAGATGTTACTAAAGTTACCGTTCCTTTAGACCAATTTAAGAAGTCAGATTCTAAAGGTACTCATATTTCAAGCTTTTCTAAAGTTGGTCCAACCGTTGCGGATGATATTAAGATGAGTTCCGTAACAGCAGCATTCTTAGCATTATTGGCTATCTTTATATACATCTTATTCAGATTTAGTAGATGGCAGTTTAGTTTGGGTGCGATCATTGCATTAGCGCACGATAGTTTGGTTATGTTGGGGATATTCTCTTTGTTGCATGGATTGGTGTGGTTCTCAATGGAGATAGATCAGGCGTTTATTGCAGCAATACTTACGGTTATCGGTTATTCGATGAACGATACGGTGATTATCTTTGACCGTATTCGAGAATTTGCCGGTAAAAACCTTAGTATGAGTAAGACGGATGTTATTAATGCAGCTATTAATAGTACTTTGGGTAGAACCATCATTACTTCCTTCATAACGTTTACAGTTATGACAATCATGTTTGTATTTGGTGGAGCGAGCATCAAAGGATTCGCATTTGCAATCATGGTAGGTATCTTCTTCGGTACCTTCTCATCCATCTTTATAGCCGGCGCTATAGTGCATGATTTTGCAAAAGATATTAGACCAAAGAGCGTCGCAGGGCATTCTGATAAAAAGTAGGCCTAAGGCTTATTTGATAATAAATTCAAAGGCTGCAATAGTGAATATTGCAGCCTTTTTTTATATATTTGGCAAAAAATATAAAAGTAATAAGTAAGTACCTATGGAATTTAAGGAAGAAATGTTTGAAGAAAGGCATTTAGGTGTTGATGCTGCTCAGATTGCTGAGATGTGTGAAACTATCGGCGTTGAAAGTGTTGATCAATTAGTGGATCAAACTGTTCCGGAAGCTATTCGAATTAGACATAAGCTTAATATACCCAAAGCAATGACGGAACACGAATATCTTGATTATATTAAGACCTTGGGTTCAGAAAATAAGATTTTCAAAAGTTATATCGGACAAGGTTACTACAATACATTGGTGCCGTCGCCGATTTTACGAAACCTTTTTGAGAATCCGGGATGGTACACTCAATATACGCCTTATCAAGCAGAGATCGCCCAAGGAAGATTAGAGTCCTTACTTAATTTTCAGACGATGGTATCCGATTTGACCGGACTTCCAATAGCCAATGCTTCCTTATTGGATGAAGGAACAGCCGCAGCTGAAGCCATGAGCATGTTTTATGGAACAAAAAATAAACGGGGTGATGACTATAAAGAGTTTTATGTAGAAAAAGGTGTATTTGAACAGACTCTTGATGTAGTGAAAACAAGATGTCGAATATTAGGAATTGATGTCGTTGAATTTGATTGGAAAAAAGATAATGTCGGCGAGAATGCTTTTGGGGTGTTGTTGCAGTATCCGGAAAGATTGGGTGGCGTAGAAAACTATAGAGCATTTGTTCAAGAAATGAAATCTAAAGATGTTTATGTTGCTGTGGCTGCAGACTTGATGTCCCTTGTGTTGTTGACTCCACCGGGAGAATGGGGAGCTGATGTCGTACTTGGAAACTCCCAACGTTTTGGTGTTCCTATGGGATTTGGCGGCCCACATGCTGCATTCTTTGCGACTAGTGATGACTTTAAAAGAGCAATTCCGGGCAGAATTATTGGTGTTTCCATTGATGTTCACGGTAAAAGAGCTTTAAGAATGGCTTTGCAGACAAGAGAGCAACATATCAAGCGGGAGAAAGCCACTTCTAATATCTGCACGGCTCAGGCATTGTTAGCGAATATGGCTGCAATGTATGCGGTGTACCATGGACCTGAGGGGATTAAAAGAATCGCATATAACATCCATACATGTGCGGTAACCCTTGGTGAAGCCCTTTCAACCAATGGGCGTGCACTTCAACATAAATCTATTTTTGATACAGTTACGGTGCTATGTGATGCTGACGAGATTGCTGCGGTTAAAAATAGGGCAGAAGCCTTAGAGATTAATTTCGGCTATTCTGATTCAACAATTACGATTGCAGTGGATGAAACAACTTCCTGGAATGATGTGACTCAGATACTAAAGGCTTTTAATATCGATTTTTCTACTGAAGACTTGATTGCGCTAGCCGCCAAGATGAAATCGCCTATTAGTCAGGAATTGGAGCGAACTTCTGAATTTTTGACACATCCGGTATTTAATAGTTACCAGACAGAATCAAAGTTGATGAGGTATATGAAGGCATTGGAAAATAAAGATTTGTCATTGGTACATAGCATGATATCACTTGGTTCTTGTACGATGAAGCTGAATGCTGCTTCAGAGATGATACCGGTTTCTTGGCCTGAATTTGCCAATATCCATCCTTTTGCTCCTCGTGATCAATGGAAGGGCTATTATAAGATGATTAGTGAGTTTGCTGGCTATCTTTGTGAAATCACCGGATTTACTGCGTGTTCTTTTCAACCTAATAGTGGAGCACAGGGTGAATACGCCGGACTATTAGCAATTAGCAGGTATCATCAGTCTCGAGGCGACCAGCATCGTGATGTAGCGTTGATACCCTCTTCGGCTCATGGAACCAATCCTGCATCTGCAGTAATGGCCGGAATGAAAGTGGTCGTTGTTAAGACGGATGATGAAGGAAATGTAGATTTGGACGATTTGAAAAGATTGGCAATCGAACATAAGGATCATTTATCTTGTTTAATGATAACATACCCATCTACATTTGGTGTATTCGAAACATCCGTAAAGGAAATTTGTGACGTTATTCATATCAATGGTGGAATGGTATATATGGATGGTGCCAACATGAATGCTCAGGTAGGCTTGACTAATCCGGGTTCAATAGGTGCTGATGTGTGCCACTTGAATTTACATAAAACATTTGCAATTCCACATGGTGGAGGCGGTCCCGGGATGGGTCCAATATGCTGTAATGATAAATTAAAGCCTTTTTTACCCGGACATATTGCGATGGGTGATGATTTTGCTGTAAGCTCTGCACCTTACGGGTCTGCAAGTATTTTGTTGATTTCTTATGGATACATTCGTATGTTGGGTGTGGAAGGTGTTAAAAGAGCCACAGAAATCGCTATTCTTAATGCCAACTATATTAAAGCAAGATTGGAAAAAAGATACGAGATATTATATTCAGGAGCTCAAGGTCGTGCTGCTCATGAAATGATTGTTGATTTAAGACCTTACAAACACTTGGTAAGCGCAGAGGATGTTGCAAAAAGGTTGATTGATTACGGATTCCATGCTCCTACCTTGTCATTTCCTGTCGCCGGCACGGTGATGATAGAACCAACTGAAAGCGAAAGCAAGGATGAATTGGATAGGTTTTGCGATGCTATGCTAAGTATTTTGGATGAGATAGAGGAAATAGCAGACGGAAAAGCAGTAGTTGACAACAATGTACTTTCCAATGCACCCCATTCATTGCCATTGATTACGGCTGATGAATGGACATTGCCATACAGCAGAGAAAAGGCAGCATATCCTCTGGATTATCTTAGATCGGGCTTTAAGTTTTGGACTCCAATCGGAAGAGTAAATAATGCATTTGGAGATCGAAATTTGATATGTACATGTCCGCCTATTGAGGAATATATGACGGAGTAGAATAAGTCTTGAATCTAAGAATTTTATGATTCTTTGACTTGAAAGTCAGGTTTGTAAGTATTTTTAAGGCCATTTCAGCATTAAAGAATACTAAAGTGTTAAGCGATTCATATTCAAAAATGTTGCTAAATCATTGAAACGATTGGTAAATCGGAGTTATGCTCATATTAAGTTCAATACGGTTTTTTAAAACCTTTAATGCTGTATTCGGTTTAAATTGTGTGCTATTATTCCAATGTAATTAGGCACAAAATGAAATTTTATTATTATTAAAATAAACAAATATTATCTTGATAATAATGTTTACCTTTGTGGATAAATAATTTAGAAATGTTGACTATAAATGATAGTTTAGCCCAAAGCTATATAGAATTAGAAGAAAAATACGGAGCTCATAATTATCACCCATTGCCTGTAGTATTAAACAGAGGTGAAGGTGTATTTTTATGGGATGTGGACGGAAAAAAATATTATGACTTTTTGTCAGCATATTCGGCTGTAAATCAAGGGCATTGCCATCCTAGAATAATACAAGCACTGACTCAACAAGCCTCAAAGTTGACATTGACTTCACGAGCTTTTTTCAATGATTTATTGGGTAAGTACGAGGCATTTATGACGGATATCTTCGGTTATGATAAATTACTTCCTATGAATACCGGGGTAGAAGGTGTTGAGACAGCAATTAAATTGTGTCGCCGATGGGCTTATGAAATAAAAGGCGTAAATGAAGGTCAGGCTCAAATTATTGTTGCACAAGGTAATTTCCATGGACGGACAATGGCTGCCATCAGTATATCTTCTGATGTAGATAGTAAAGGTGGATATGGGCCATATTTGCCGGGCTTTATTGAAGTTCCTTATAATGATATTGAAGCTTTTAAGAAAGCAATTAGATTGCCCAATATTGCCGGTGTCTTGATGGAACCGATACAAGGAGAAGCCGGTGTATTTGTTCCTGAAGATACTTATTTAAAAGAAGTTTATTCACTCTGTAAAGAAAACAATGTTCTTTTTATAGCTGACGAAGTACAGACAGGTATCGCACGTACCGGAGCAATGCTTGCATGCGATTTGATTGATATTAGACCGGATATATTGATTCTTGGTAAGGCGGTATCCGGAGGAGTCTTGCCTGTTTCATGTGTAATGGCTGATGATGAAATAATGTTGACCATTCAACCGGGACAACATGGTTCAACTTTTGGAGGGAATCCATTATCCTGTGCTGTTGCCATGGAAGCAATGCAAGTTGTGTTGGACGAAAAATTAGCTGAAAATGCTGCTCGCTTAGGAAAGATATTTAGGACAGAAATGCAGAAATTGGTTGATTCTTGTGATTTGGTAACGCTTGTCAGAGGAAAAGGCCTTCTTAATGCGATTGTGATTAATGACTCAGAAACATCATCAACTGCTTGGGATATTTGCCTGAGATTAGCGGAAAATGGATTGTTGGCAAAACCTACACATGGCAATATCATTCGTTTTGCTCCACCATTAGTGATGACGGAAGAGCAACTTTTGGATTGCTGTAACATAATTAGAGAAACCATTTTACAATTTGAAGAAAAATGATAGAATGGGTAGTGCCATTACTATTGGGTGTTGGGCTTAGTGCAGCCACCGGACTGCGTGTTTTTTTACCCTTTTTCCTGATTTCGCTGGCATTACATTATAATATTTTGTCTTTTGAACAAAATTTTATTTGGCTTGACAATCCTTATGTTGTTATCGCTTTAGGAATTGCCGTTATTGTTGAAATCGGTGGCTATTATATTCCCATTGTTGATCATACTTTGGATATTATCGGTGCACCACTGGCATTTTGCGCCGGTGTAGTCAGTATGAGTTCAATGATGCCTGACATGCCTGCTTATGTAGATTCGATAATAAGCTTGATTGTAGGCGGCGGTACAGCACTTAGTATCAATAGCTTTTCTGGGATGATGCGCATAAAGACGACAGCTTCCTTCTTTGGGATGGCAAATTCTACATACAGCACTATAGAGAATATCTTGAGTACTTTATTTACGTTGCTTGCCTTTTTAGTACCTGTAATGTTTGGGGTTGCTATAATTTTGTTTGTATTTCTTGCTCAACGGTTTATTAGGCGATGGATAAGCAAGATATTTGGTAAATTAAAAGTAAAGCCTAGTTAGAAAATTTTTGCAACCTTTTTACCGGAAGGTAGGACTTGGATATTTGTAAAATTTTTTCATGCCTCTGTGAATACCCGTCTCCATTAATAATATGGTATTTTAGATTAAATTGCTGTAGAACATTACTGTATATCTTGTGAATTTCCTCCCTTGTACTTAAGTCAGGGTATTCTCTCATACCATCGTTGACCCAGGGAATTTCCGGTGTCATTAGAAAATAAATGATATCCGGATAGGATTGAATTCTATCTATAATCCATTGAGGAACTGTTTTATAAACATATAATGACCATACATATATAACAATAAAATTGGTATCAAATACAATTAAATCATTTTTTTTTGCATGGACAAAAGCTTGGTTCTCTAAATCCATTTGGCCTTGTGCAATGTCCAAAAACCCTGCGTGATTATATTGATTGTTGTGTTTATCAAGATAAAGTCTTGCATATTCAGGGATGTGAATAGCTTCAATTTGTTGTGCGAGGTATTCGGCGGCTTTAGATTTACCGGTTGATTCTACTCCTACAAAAGTAAATATTTTTTTCGCTTCAGTCTGTATCGGATTCAAGGAATACTTTTCCTTTAAAGGTTTAAAGACATTAATAAGTTGAAAATTAATATGCAAACAAAATGTTAATTGTTTATAGGTTGCCAAATTGATTGAAAGATGATTTTCTCAATATGCGATTTACTTTATCATTCAAAAGAATATTAGCGCTAATAGTCATTTGACATATAATATAACGCAAACGATTTTTTTGAACTAAGCCGGTCTATCCTTTTATTGCATGATTTTCCTTTGAATGTATTTGTATCCAGGTTTTTAAACCCCAAATTGCGAGTATGGTGAAAATAAAGTATTGGACAACAGTTGGGTGCAATCCTTTGGAATAAAATAAAGGCAGTGCTATGATGTTACTGAATATCCAGGCATACCAACTCTCTATCTTTCGATTAGCCATCCACCACATAGCGGTTATTGCAGATGAGGATACGAGTGAGTCCCCAACAACCGTATTACTGTCTGTTTTTGATAATATCAACAATAAAATTACCAAAGAACCGAAGAAAAATCCCAATCCAATTGCCCATTCTTTCTTTGAACAAAAGGAAATAGGATAGACATATTTTTCCTCCTTTTTACTTGTCCAATTAATCCACCCAATGACACTCATGATAAAATAATAAAAATTAATTCCGGCGTCGGCATAAAGTTTGTGTATCATACAAATATACACATAGATCAATACACTGATTATTCCGGTTGGATATACAAGGATATTATTTTTACGGCTATACCAGACACTTGCTATTCCAAAAAATGCCGCAATTAATTCGATCCAATTTTTAATTATGTATGTTAGAATTGGTTCTATGGAATTTATTTTTTAAAAATGCTAAATTAAGTTTCAAAGAGAATTTTGAGTTATAAAAACTTTTTATGTTTGCAAATATGAATGAATTTCAACTATTAATGAAAATATTATTTCTTAATAATCGAGATTTTTTAAATATTTTTTGAACAAGACGGCTGTGACAATGCCGGTACAAGTAAATGCACCTGCCATACTGAAAGCTGCACCGACTATTCCATATAATGGTATCAACCAGAGGCCCAACATTAAAATTACGAACAATCCTATCAGT
>Ga0138256_10009326_pt1 | contig 10294 bp, 7 predicted proteins | sample KNB2016incub_MG_FD_105486 | JGI IMG/M metagenome (GOLD analysis project Ga0138256, IMG submission 105486) | Active sludge microbial communities from wastewater in Klosterneuburg, Austria - KNB2014incub_MG | ecosystem: Engineered > WWTP > Activated sludge > Unclassified | place: Austria... | reverse complement strand
AGCAGAAGGAACGCGCTCAACAGGGACTTCACAAGGGGAGGGATCATAGTCGCCGGTCCGCACGGGAATCCAAGGTAAAAAGAAGAGGGCCTCCGAAGAGGCCCTCTTTGCGTCTCAGGCGCTGTGCGTTGCGCCTGACGGTGCGACTAGCTCAGGCCGAATTCACTTCGGCCTGAGCGCGGGGGTTTGGGGGGCTGAGCACTTTGCGGCCCCCCAACTCAGAGAGGACTACCAGCTGAGACGAGCCGAGAACCGCGCGATCCGCGGCGGCAGGATCGTGATCGGGGTCTGGAACGCGGCGATGCTCTGGGCGGTCTCGCTGATGGTCAGGCGGCCGGTGGTGTGGCGGATGTTCAGCTCGGTGTTGGCATTGAGCGCGTTGAACACGTCGACCATGGCCGAAAGGGTGATGCGATCGGTCAGCTTGAAGCGCTTGTCGAGACGGAAGTCGAGCTGCATGACGTTCTCGAGACGGAACGTGCCGAGGGGCTCGGCCTGAACCGCCTGCGCACCGTAGTTGAGCGTGCCCGTGACGCCGCGGGCGTAGGGGTATCCCTGCTGATAGCGGAAGACGGGAGTCACGCGCAGACCCCAGCCCGGTTCGACCGTGCCGGACATCTTGAAGTTGTAGGTCCAGAAGTCGGTCAGTTCTTTCTGATCGTTCGGTGTGGTCGGGAAACCCGCGCCGCCGAAACCGGAGAAGAGGCTCGCGCTACCCGCGGCGAATCCCACGTTGCTGCTCCAATTGCCGCCGCCGAAGTAAGAGGTGGCCCACTCCTGCGTATTCGTGAAGATCACCGATGAGTTCAAGCTGAACTTGCCGCTGAAGCGCTTGTTGGCCGCGATCTCGACGGAGTTGTAGTTGGCCTCGAAGCCCTCGGGATTGACCACGAGGTTTCGCGCTGCGGGCAGGGCTCCCGTGTAAGCCAGAACCGGAATCAGGACATTGTCGCTGCCGGTGAGGCCGTCACGACCGAAGTCGGTGATGGTGGCCGGGGTGGTGTAGTTGGAACGCAGGCGGTTCACGTTCTCGCGCTGGTACCCGTTGCGGTCCATCTTTCGCACGAAACCGACTCGAGCGCCGATGTTCCCGGGCAGCTCCCGCTCGAACCAGAGGGACAGCTCATCGGAGAACGAGTTCTTGAGGTTCGGATCGAAGTAGTTGTCGGGGTTGAAGGCGCTGTCGCCGGCGGTGATGAAGTTGGAGGAGGGCGTCGCCGCCTCCTCACCCGGCTGCCACAGCCGGTCGCCGTTCCGGTCGGTCCAGGCATAGGTACGCGTCTGACCCGCGGTATTCGGGTTTGCCGCGTCGGCGAAAGCCACGCCGGTGTTGAAGTAGTAGCGGCCGTAGTTTGCCTTCAGAACGGTCTTGCCGTTTCCGGAGACATCAAAGATCACGCCGATCCGGGGAGTGATGTGGTTGAACGACTTGATCTCGTCCACGGCCGCGAAGCTGGCGGCAACTGCGAAGTTCGACGCGGGGCGCTCCTGAGCGGGAATGAAGGTGCGGTAGCGGTCGTAGCGGACACCGAGGTTCAGGGTCAGCTTCTCTCGCGAGAATGTGTCGCTGACAAAGAAGCCGTAGTTGCGGAGACCGCTGGTGGAGGCCACTTCCGCGCCCTGGACCACCGTGTTCGCGACACCGTTGTTGAAGGTCACGTAGTGGTTGTTCGTGTAGAACTTGTTCCAGAACGTGGTGCCCGTCTCGTGCTGGATTTCGCCGCCGGTCTTGAACTGGTGGTTTCCGCCAAGGACGTCGTCCACATAGAAGGTGTACGCGCCATGCAACTGCTTGCGCCGGCGATCCAAGCGCCAGTCGCGACCCCCACCCGTGATTTCACCGGTGACCAGGTCTTCGCGACGGGGACCGTCACTGTTGCCGACCAGGGCGAAGTTGTAGCCGAATTCACCGGCGCGGACCTCGAAGAAGCCGCGCGCGCCGACCGTGCGGTTGTACTCGAGCTTGGCGACCCAGGAAGGCGAATCCTGGTTGAGCGTCGAGTCGGCAGTGAGGTGCTGACCCGCGACGCCCGTAGCGGTGTCGGTCCGGAAGGGCTGCTTCTTGATGCCGTATTGGGTGTACGCGATGAACTTGTCGCGCTGGGTCATCTGATAGGTCAGTTTGCCGGTGTAGTTGATCAGCTTGGTGTTGAACTCGGTGCCGTCCAGGATCGCGCCTGAAGCAGGCTGGTACACGATGTTTTCCTGGTTCAGGTAACCCGCCCATGCCCACAGCTTGTCTTTGACGAGCGGGCCGCCGATGCTGGCGTTGAGGTTCTTGTAGTCAAGAAGGGTATTGCCATCCGTGCGGCTGAGACCGAGTTCGCGGATCGCGCGCGCGCCAAGGTTGGCCGCGCCGCGGTTCAACTGGTCCTGAGTCAGGTTGCGGCTCTGGAGGCCCTCGAATTCCTTCTCGTAGTACAACTCGCCTGAGAGCTTGTTACCGCCGGACTTGCCGATGAACTGGGTAAGCACGCCGCCGCTCGGCATTTCCGCCGAGTTGCCGGCCGCGCCGATGAACACCTCTTCGAAGGAGCCGTAGTCGAAGTAGAAGCCGGCCGCCGAGGTGCCCTCGGTGGTGTTGATGCCTTCGATCAGGGGACGGTTCTGGCCGCCCGCGCCGTAGGCCACGTAGGTGGTCTGGGTGCCCGCGGTGGAACCGCCGACGTCAAAACGGTTCATGGTGACGGCGGGAGTGGTCTGAAGGAGAGACCACATGTCGCGCGCGTTCGGAAGCGCGTCGAGGGTTTCCTTGTCGTAGTTGGTCTGCACGCGGGTCGCCGTGGTGTCGATGGCGGCGGCGCTCGAGACAACCTCAACGGCTTCCGACAGGCTCTTGACGCTGAGCTTGGCGTTCTCCGTCGCGGTGAACCCGATGCCGATACGGACGCCGCTGCGCTCCACCTTTCCGAAACCGGGCATGTCGAAGGAGACCTTGTAGGTGCCGGCGGGGAGACCCAGGAAGCGATAAACGCCCTGAGCGTTGGTGGTGTCGGTGCGGACGCCCATCAAGGACTCGCCCGAAGCAGTGACAGTGACGCCCGGAAGCACTCCGCCGCTTTCATCCGTCACCGTGCCCTGAATACTGCCGGTCGATCCGGCGCCGCCTTGTGCGAACACGGGCGAAGTGCTCGCGCCCACGATCAAAACCAATAACGCTGCAAGCCAACGATTCTTCAACTTAAAACCCTCCTAGAGGTCTTTGTTTTCAGATTGGTGCACGCAGATACGCCCGTCTGAATGCGATATTTGCCCAGCGAGAGGGGACCCTCCGTCCCCACCCGCCGGGGCTTCTTAGCCACGTCAGCCAAGAGGCCGATTGGCGAATTGTCTGGTCCTTATAACAAGTTGCGTGCCACATGGCAACAGCCGATTCAAGGAGACCGGAAGGGTCTAAGTCGTTTTTTTCCAACACTAGTTCGTGTGCCGACGCCGCGGGCGGATTGGATTCGGACTCGGGAAACTTGGATCCTTGAAAAGACGAAAGGCGCGGGGATTTCCCCCGCGCCTTCGTTTTCGACGCCCGAGTCGCCCCGGGCCTCTTATCACCTAAAAATCCAGACGTACGCCGAAGCGGACGATCCGCGGATCGAGCAAAGCGATCAATTCGCGATAGCGATTCGTCGACGCCGAGATTGTGCTGATCGTACGGAAGTTCGTCACCACATCGCTGTTGAGAGCGTTGAAGACATCAACCATCGCCGTGATCCTGCGCGAGCCGCCGAACTTGATCGCCTTCTCCGCACGGATGTCGAGGATCCCGACGTTGGGGGCCCGATTCGCGCTCACCGGCTCCATCGCGATGTTCTGGGCGCCCGCGTTGGGCAACGCGACGGAAGCGTAACGGCCATACTGGAAACCGCTCTGGAGCTTGTAGGAGCCGGCGACCGCCAGGTCCCACGGCAGCTCGTAGCGACCGAGCACCTTGAAGTTCCAGAAGGTCGACTGCTCGCGGCCGAAGCGGCGCTGGTTCGGCTGCCACAGGAACGCCGTGGCCTGTCGCACGGTGCCGAGGTTCGCGGTGGACGCCTGCACCGGGCTGCGGAAGTCCTCGGCCCAGGTGTGCTCGAAGGACGCGAGCAGCATCCACTTGTCCTTCAGCCTGCGGTTGATCGCGAACTCGACGGTGTGGTAGTCGCCGTCGAAGGACGGGAGACCGTGGTCCGCCGGGTTTCCATAGATGCGGTTCGACCCCACCGTGGCCGGAGCCGCGCGCAGGTCGTTGAGCAGGATGGTCTGATCGTCCGCATCGCCGCGGGTTCCGTTGGGCCCCGCATCCACGTACGAGAAGGAGTTCGTATAAGCACCCACCTGGGTGGTGTCGATCTCAGCCCACTCGTTCCGGGTTCCCTTGAAGACGTAAGAGGCCCGACCGGAGACCGCGGGGATGAGCTCGTGCTCGAGGTGGGCCGAGAACTCGAGACCATACGGATGGTCGATGTTCGGATCGATCTTTACCGATCCCGCGCCGCCCGTCGCAGTCAGGAACCCGCCCAACTCGTTCGGTCCATCGAGGAGTCGGTTGTTGTTGACATCGCAACCGCTCGTCTGCCCGGCCGTGCAGGAGAGGAAGCGATAGCGGCGCTGGGCGCGGCCCACCGAGTTCTCGCGGTCGGTCACGTCGGCGCTCGGGTTGTAGTAGTACTTGCCCGCGAACGCCTTGAGCACCGTCTTGCCCCTGCCGGTGATGTCCCACGCGAAGCCCACGCGAGGGCTGAACGAGTTGAACGTGATGAGGTCGGAAGCGGCCACCGTGCGCTCGGAGAGGAACGTCTTGAGAGTGGTGTCGGTGGAGCTTGCGAAGACGGGGCCGAGTTCGGGCTTGATGGTCTGCTCGGGCCAGCCGAGGACGTACTTGTCGAAACGGAGGCCCAGGTTCACGGACAGCCGGTTGTTGATGGCCCAGGTGTCGTTCAGGTACGCCGCGGTGCTGGTCGCGTCGTTCACCGAGTTGTTGGGCGTATTCCAGATGTCCACCTCGGCGAGCGCGCCGCTGCGGTCGCGGTAGAACACATTCCCGGGCTGGAAGGAGAGGAACTCCTTCCGGTCCCGCTGCCACTCAAAGCCAAGTTTGAAGTTGTGATTGCCCGGGCCGAAGCTGTCGACGAAGTAAGCGAGGCTGCCCGTGATTTGGGGCTTGTTGCGGAGCTGATCCTGATAGGCGTTGTTGCCGCCCGAGAGCTGTGCGGTGGCACTGTCGAGCCGCGCCGGTCCCACGCCCTCGGTGCTTGAAGACTCGGTTGCGGTCGGGAAGAGCGGGAAGGCGTTGCGCCAGTGGGAGAGCTGTATGTCGAGGAAGGCCCGGTCGGAGAGAACCGAGGTCCACTCGAGTTTCACCGGCCGGTTCTTGGAGGCCTGCCAGTAAGCCGCTTCGACCGGGGTGGTGAGGGACAGTTCGCGCAGCGGCTGGAGCTTCGTGCGCTCGTTGAAGAAGCCGATCAACTGGTTCTTGGGGTTGATCTGATAGGTCAGCTTCGCGGTCATGTTCTCGAGCTGGCTCTGCGCTTCTTCCCCCGGCAGTCCGAGGATGGTGCGGTACTGGTTGTTGTCGCGGTAACTCGCGAAGAACCAGAGCTTGCTCTTGATGATGGGGCCGCCGATGCCCACGTTGAAGTCGTACTGTTTCGAGATGGGGTTGCCGGACTGAAGGCCGAGGAGTTGCCCGGTGGCAGGGTCGCGGATCGAGGGCGCGGTGAAGTTGTTGAGGCGGCCGCCCGCCACCTTGTACTCGTCCGCGATGTTGTCGCCGATCGTGTTCTTGTCCTCGTAGTCGAAGTAGATCTGGCCGGAGAACTTGTCTCCGCCGGACTTGATGGAAATGTTCATCAGCGCGCCCGGGCCGGACTGCTCGCCCAGGTTGCCGGCGCCGCCGAGCTGGAATTCCTCGAAGCTGCCGAAATCGAAGTAGCCGGCGTTCGCGTTGGTGGACTCGGTGACGTTGATGCCTTCGAGGAGTGTCTTGTTCTGGTCGCCGACGCCATAGGTCAGGAAGCCGGTCTGGGTGCCGGTGTGCGAGCCGCCCACATCGTAGCCCTGCATCTGGAATCCCGGCGCCTGCGACATCGCGGCCCAGACGTCGCGCGCATTGGGAATGTCGGTGAGCAGCTCCTTGGTGAACGAGGTGCCGACCGATGTCGTCTTCGTGTCGATGGCCGGGGTCTCGGCGGTGATGGTCATTGTCTCCGCGAGGGATGCCGGCTTCATCTTCGCGTCGATGGTGAAGGTCTGGTTCAGCGTGACCCTGACGCCCTCGCGCTTGATCGTCTGAAAGCCCTGAAGCTCGAACGTCAGCGTGTAGAGGCCGGAGGGCAACGCCGGAAAGCGATAGTTCCCGTCCGAGCCCGAGGTCGTGGTCTGTGGCTGGATGAGCGCGGGTGACGTTGCCGTCACGGTCACGCCGGGAACGACCGCGCCGCTGTCGTCGCTGACGACGCCGGCGATTCGGCCGCGGAGTTCCTGCGCCACAGCGCCCGTCGACAGTGTGGCGAGCGCCAGGAAGGCGACCGCCAGTGTCCTGATTGAACGCATCGAAGTTTCTCCTTCAGAGTATTGTTTTTGGGGGGGTTGGAACCTGGACGCGCAGCGTTTCGGTTCTAGTTGGAACCACGCGGAGCACGAACCGCGCCAGCCGGTGAGGTTGCCCGAAGGATGGACCCGAAGTGTTTCACCGTAAAGACGATCCAGACGCTTGTACCCCCTCGCCCGCCTGACGAATCCAAGCCTGACCAGATCTGATCCAAAACCCCGCAGTTTCCGGTGGCAAGGCTGCCGGTCGTACGATGTCTTTGGAAGCTTCCAGCGCCATGGCCCTGAACCCGCAATCCCGCGCCGTGTGGTCGACCGCCAAAGTGAAGATCTGGCCGGATCTCGTGGTGCTCGCCACCTTCCCACGCTTCGCGGGCGACCGCGTGGCCGCCTTCGCAGGCCGGGTCGGGGTTCGCGACGCCTCGGCTTTTGTCGCGTTCGTGACCGAGGGCGAGGAGTGTTCGCTGACCGCGCCCGCGGCCGCCTTTGGAGCCTGGCGTCTTCGCGATCGCGCGACCGAGGTGACAACCGGGCTTCGCGCCCTGACCATCGAGGCCTCGATGCCGGTGGACCTCGTAGGTTTTCTCGCGCCGCTCGCCGAGAGGCTCGCCGCCGCGCAGATTCCCATCATTCCCCAGTGCGGTTTCCGCACCGACCACGTTCTGGTTCCAAACGCCCGGCTCGATGATGCGGTGAAGATCGTCCTTGGGCTCATCGATGATGCCCGGAAGGAGGGGCCTTAACCCATGTCCACTGTCCTGACCCCCGAACAAAGAGAAGCCCTGATCGTCGAGTACGAAAAGGGAGCGGTGATGCTCCGCACCGCCTGGGAGGATGTTCCTGAAGACGCGGAGAAATGGCGCCCGGCCCCCGACAAGTGGTCCGCTCACGAAGTGGTGATCCACTGCGCCGATTCCGAGACCTACGCGGCCACCCGGCTGCGTCTGCTCGTTGCTGAGGCGGAGCCGGTCATCGTCGGCTACGACCAGGATGCCTGGGCGAAGATCTTCAACTACCACGCCCAGTCCACCGATCGCGCGCTGCGGACGATCGATGCGGTGCGCACCGCCACTCTGCCCATCCTGAGGTCTCTCACCGAAGCCGACTGGGCGAAAGAGGGGCGCCACACGGAGTCCGGTCCCTACAACCTGGGCGACTGGCTCAAGAGCTACGGTCCGCACCTCACGAATCACGCCAAGCAGATCGGCCGCAACCTCGCCGCCTACGCGGCGTCCCGGAAGTAGAACGGAGCAGCATGTATTTCGAAGATCAGGTGAAGGCGGACATCCAGGAGCGTTTTACCGAGATGGTCCACCCGGTGAAGCTCGTGGTTTTTTCGCAGGCCCTTCAGCACCCGGAGTCTGAAGAGGTGAAGCGGCTCATCGAGGAACTCGCGACCCTCGACCCTCGCCTGATCGTGGAATCGAAGAACTTCGTCATCGACAAGGAGGCCGCTGAGGCCCTCAAGGTGCACCACATCCCCGGCGTCGCCATCCTGCGCGCAGGGGCGGATGGAGCGGCCGATATCGACTACGGTGTTCGCTTCTTCGGCCTGCCGATGCAGTACGACTTCGGCGTCCTGATCGACGGCATCGTGGATGTCTCGAAGGGCGAGGCGGGTCTTGATGCCGCGACCCAGGACGCGCTGAACGCGCTCGACAAGCCGGTTCACCTTCAGGTCTTCACCACCCCCACCTGACCGTTTTGTCCCCGGGCCGTGCGCCTGGCCTACCGTTTCGCGATTCAGAGCGACAAGATCACCGCCGATGGCGTCGAGGTCACGGGCTTCCCGGACCTCGCGCGCCGCTACCGCGTTTCTTCGGTTCCGAAAACCGTGGTGGGGGACGTGGGAGAGTTCGTGGGCGCCCAGCCCGAGGCCGCCTTGCTCCAGCACATCCTCAAGGCGGCGGAACCGACCGCGGTTTCCTGAGCCTCCTTCCGAAAGCGCGTCCGGAGCGCCTTCTCCCTGCGTGCTATATTCGAAAGACTCCCCTATGGTTCAGTTCAACTTTGCAGAAAAGACGATCAAGGCCAAGGTTGTTTTTTATGGCCCCGCGAAGTCGGGCAAGACGACGAACCTCGAGCAGATCCACCGCCTCACCGATCCCACCGGTCACAACAGCCTCGTTTCGCTGAACACCGCGCAGGACCGCACACTCTTCTTCGACCTCCTCCCGATCTCGCTCGGCCAGGTATCGGGCTACGAGTTCAAGATCCAGGTGTACACGGTTCCCGGGCAGGTGCAATACAACGCCACCCGTCGCGTGGTGCTCGCGGGCGCTGACGCCATCGTCTTCGTGGCCGACTCTCGAAAGTCGATGGCGAAGGAAAACATCGCCGCTTTCGAGAACATGAAGGTGAACCTGCTCGCAAACCGTCTGGTTCCCGAAAAAGTGCCGCTCGTGCTTCAGTACAACAAGCGCGACGTGCCTGACATCGACACCGAGGCCGAACTCAATCGCCAGTTGAACGCATGGGGTCGCAAGGCGTTTCCGGCGGTGGCCGCCAACGGTGACGGCGTCCTCGAGACGTTCGGCGCGGCGGCGCAGGAGATGCTGCAGTCGATCGCGATCAAGTACAACCTGAAGGACAAGGGTCTTGACCCGGCCGCCGTCCCTGAACTTGTGGCCGCCGCGCTCAAGAACCTCGCCGGCAAAGCCGAAGACGTCACCGGCCGGACCGCGCCCAAGGGGCCGGGTAAACCGGGCGGCATTTCGCCCTCGAAGATCACGGTCACCCAGGCGCAGACCGCGGATCAAAACGCCTCGTTGCAGGGCGGCGGCGACGGCGGCGGCCTCGTCATCGAAGAGCTGCTCGGCAAGGCGATCAAGTCGAACGTCGACATGGCCGAGGTTCTCTCGAGCGTCGTTCAGGCCGTGAACAGCGGTCTCTCCGCCATCCTCTCCCACGCGGATCTGGCTCTCCTCTACAAGGAAGACATCAAGCGCAACGCCGCGATCGCCGCCATCAAGCGCGAGGCTGATCTCACGCAGCGCAGGGTGCAGGCGATCTCGACCGGCGGCGCGCTTCCCGCGTCGTCCGTGCCCAGCGCGGGCCCCGCCACGCGATTGGCGCAGCAGGTGAGCGCGCAGCGTCAGGCCGCGGGTTCACCCCTGCCTCCGCCGAAGTCGGTGGCGCCCGCAGCTCCAGGCGCCGCGCCTGCTCCCGGTTCTCCCGCGGTGTCGCCTCAACTCGAGGCCGCGCTCAAGGAAGGCGTCCGCCTGGCTCAAAACGGCCTGTCCGCGGCCGGGGGCACGGTCGAGTTCGCGCAGATCGCGGGCGATCTCCCCCTCTGCCCGCCCGCGCACGTTTCGAAACTCGTGAAGGCCGCGGTGGAAGGTGCAGCCGCCCTTGCCCCGTCCGCGAAGATCAGCGTGCGTTCGGAGAAGAAGCCGGTTCTTCTCAAGAGCCGCGACGGGTCGGAGACCAAGCGTGATTTCCTGATGCTGATGGTGGCGCAGCCCGCCATGATCCCGATCGAGGAACAGCAGAAGATTCCGACGGGCGCTGGAGCCGGCGCCTTGGGCGAGGCCGGCAAGCTGGTGCGCGAGGTTGGCGGGTTCACCCGCTTCGCTCCCACCTCCGCCGGCGGCACCGAGGCGCGCTTCTTCCTGCCGATGTAAGTCGGCTCAGGCCGAAAGGGCCTTCAGGCCTTCGGCCACCGCGTCCGACGTGATGTCCCAGTTGTCGCGGTCGAAGACGTTCTTGCCGTCCTTGAAGAAGATGATCTGGGGCGACTCGTGTTCGATGCCGGTCAGGGTGGCGAGGT
>Ga0138256_10009325_pt1 | contig 10295 bp, 8 predicted proteins | sample KNB2016incub_MG_FD_105486 | JGI IMG/M metagenome (GOLD analysis project Ga0138256, IMG submission 105486) | Active sludge microbial communities from wastewater in Klosterneuburg, Austria - KNB2014incub_MG | ecosystem: Engineered > WWTP > Activated sludge > Unclassified | place: Austria... | reverse complement strand
GACACCGGCGACCAGGCGCGGATCGAGGACGGGCTCCTCTACATCACCGGCCGCATCAAGGAGATCATCGTCATGGCCAACGGCGAGAAGGTGCCGCCGGTGGACATGGAGCTCGCCATCCAGTTGGACCCCCTGCTCGAGCAGGCGCTCGTGATCGGCGAGGGCAAGCCCTACCTCGGCGCGCTGGTGGCGTTGGCCGACGAGGAGTGGGCCCGCGTGGCGGCGGCCGAGGGCCTGCCCGCGGACCCGCATGGCGAGGGACGGGAGCGCGCGGAGAAGCTGGTCCTCTCGCGCATCGCCGCGCAGTTGCGCGCTTTCCCCGGCTACGCGCAGGTGCGGCGGGTGGCGATCCTGCGCGAGAAGTGGACGGTCGACAACGGGCTCCTCACGCCCACGCTCAAGCCGAAGCGGGCGAAGATCCTCGAGGCGAATCGCGACCGGGTGGCGGAGATCTACAAGGGGCACGGGACGTAGCGACAAACCCGGCCCCGGCTTGCGGGCCACAGGCTCATGCCATGAGCCTTCCCCGGGTAAGGCTCGGGGGCATGAACAGCTGGTCCCTCTTGGCCGCATCGATGGTGCCATTGGCGGCGCGAACTGCGCTTCCCGTCAGGAGAGACGGTAGTAAGTTCCCGGCTGCGTTCGACTTCGACCGCATTGCCGACGGCGGCTCTCGATGGAATCGAAGCCTGTTGGCGATCCGGATCGAGGTCGGGGCGATACACGTTGCCTTCGCTTCCGGGTCGCGGCAGGAACCTTCAGGGCCGCCATCGCCGCTTGGGCCGGTGAGTTGCGCGCGCAAAAGGGCTTGCTATCGAGGACGGTCAGGAAGTAAATTTCTGCAACGATCGGCCCTCCTGCGCAGTGTGAGCGGCGAGGAGGGAGACGGTGCCCAAGGATCCGATGCCGACAGCTATCCCTACCGACAGCCCGGCGACCAGCGCCTCGCAATCCCGCGATCGCCTGTCCAGGATGGTGAGCGCGATGCAGGCGCGAATGGAGGCGTCGGTACATGAGTTCTGAAGCGCTCATTGATGCCGCCCACCTTGCCTACTGGGGTAAGGCGCGACCACCAGCCGACGGGGAGTCACGTTTTCATCGGTTGGTTTACCACTGCCTCGATGTCGCCGCGACCGGGAATCTCTACCTCCGCGAGCACCCGGCGCTTCTACGATGGTTGGGGCAGCGCGCTGGAATGGATGACGCGGCTGCACTGTCCTGGATGACGTTCTGGCTGGCACTGCACGATCTCGGGAAGTTCGCCACGAGCTTCCAGAACCAGCGTCCAGACCTGCTGGAACTGCTCCAGGGCCGGAAGAGCGCAAAGACTTATGTCGGAATTCGGCACGATGCGCTCGGAGAGCTTCTGTTCCGGCGGAAGCTGATCGCGAATGCTGACGTACTTGGCCTCGGAAGAGACTCGGGCCGCCAATTTCGTCGGATCGCGCCGTGGCTTTGCGCCGTCACCGGGCACCACGGTGAGCCTCCAAACGCTGGAACCGCAAGTCTTGAGGCACACTTCGAGCCGCGAGACGAGACGGCGGCGACAGCCTTCGTCGAGGAAGTCCGCGGACTGCTCCAGTTGGATGGCCCGCTGAACGCGTTCATGGCACTGCCGCTCCGGGATGCCGATGAACTGGGATGGCTGTGCTCCTGGTGGATGGCTGGCGTCGCCGTGCTGGCCGATTGGCTGGGCTCCAATACCGACTTTTTTCCGTATGAATCGCGGCAGCGGACCTTGTCGGACTATTGGCAGGAGGCGGCATTGCCTCGTGCGCGGCGCGCAATCGAAGGGGCCGGCATCACGCCCGCTTCTGTGTCGAGGGGCCGTCGCTTCTGGGACATGTTTTCCCGCGAACGCCTTCCATCCCTTACGCCCTTGCAGGAATGGGCCGACACCCATCAGATTTCCGCGGGCCCCCAGCTCTATCTTCTCGAAGATGTCACCGGAGCGGGCAAGACGGAGGCTGCTCTTACAGTCGCCTACCGGCTGATGGACGCCGGCTTGGCAGACGGCATCTTCATGGGTCTGCCGACGATGGCGACCGCCAATGCGATGTACGAGCGGGTGAGCGCCATTGCCGGTCGCCTGTATCTGCCCGGATCTCGTGCGAGCGTCGTACTGGCCCACGGGAGTCGTGACCTTGTGGCGTCCTTTCGCGATTCCGTGCTGCCGGCGTGTTCGCCAGAAGGAGATTCGAAGCAACTGGATGAGACCGCCGGGGCCCGGTGCCGGGCCTGGTTCGCGGACAGCAACAAGAAGGCTTTGCTTGCGAATGTGGGGGTCGGAACGATAGACCAGGCACTTCTCGGCGTGCTCCACGCACGCCACCAGTCACTCCGCCTGCTCGGCCTGTTCCGGAAGGTGTTGATCGTTGACGAAGTGCATGCCTGCGACTCGTACATGCAGCACCTGCTCGAGGGGCTGCTCCAGTTCCACGCCTTCGCAGGCGGCAGCGCGATTCTCGTCTCGGCTACGCTCACGTCCACGATGAAGCTCAGGCTTGTGCGGGCGTATGCCCAGGGGTGCCGTTGGCCGGAGGTAGGCATTTCGGGTGGGGAATTCCCCTTGGTTACACGGCTCGACTCAGGAGGAGTGACTGAGGCGCCGGTGGACACGCGGGCCGATGTGCGGCGTCGAGTAGACGTGACGTACGTCAGCGACGAGGGACGCGTGGGACAGGAGATACGCGCTGCGGTCGAGGCGGGACACTGCGTCTGCTGGGTGAGGAACACGGTTGCGGACGCCATCGAGTCCTGCGAGCGCTTGCGGCAGGAGATGCCCACTATCCCGCTCACGCTGTTTCATGCCCGATTCACACTGTTCGACCGCCTTGCAATCGAGCGCGATCTGCTCGCGAGATTCGGCCCGGACAGCGCACCGGAGCAACGACGTGGCCGATTGGTGGTCGCCACCCAGGTCGTGGAGCAGTCGCTGGACGTGGATTTCGACCTATTGGTATCGGATCTGGCACCCATTGATCGTTTGATACAACGATCAGGCCGATTGCAGCGACACGTTCGCGACTGTGATGGTGCGCGCACTTTGGGGAGGGATGGCAGAGGCGGCGCGCGAATGGTCGTGTTTGGACCTGAATGGTCCGACGCGCCGAGGTCGAACTGGATCAAGGGATTCTTCCCGCGGGGTGCAGCGGTCTATCCACACGCCGGGCAACTCTGGATCACCGCGCGTGAGTTGATGGCGCGAGGCGGCTTCTCGATGCCGGAAGACGCCCGCGAGCTCGTGGAGATGGTGTTCGATGCTGACTCCGACTTTCCGGAGTCTCTGCGCGGAATCGCCAATGAAGTGGAAGGCAAGCAGTGGGCGAGCGTCAACATCGCGCACGCCAATCGGCTGACACTGGAATCCGGCTACCGGCGCGGTGACGGCGGCCAGTGGCTGGCGGACGAGGAATCACCCGCAATGTCCAGCGAGGACGGATGGGACCTCGGTGCAACGACGCGAGAAGGAGAAACGTCGATTGCCGTGTATGTCGGCCGCTGGGACGGCAATCGGTGCGTTCCCTGGGCCACGGGGGCGAGTGCATGGGAACTGAGTGTCGTCCGCGTGATTTCGCGTCACATGAAGGAACCAGCCCGCGAGGCGCATCAGGCGGAAGCGTACGAGTCCGCACGAGCCACGTTGCCGGACCAGGGTCGCTGGTCGGCTCTTCTGCTGTTCGCCGAGGACGGCAGCGGTGTTTGGCGCGCGCGAGGTAGGGACCATCGGGGAAAGATTCGGCAGTGGCGATATGACTCGAATACCGGCTTGCGCGAAGCGCCCGCCGGAAGCGATAGTCAGGCGAGGGAGGCTGTAGCGTGAACCTGCTCGAGGAACGTTGGATACCCGTTCGACGGGAAAGTGGCGTAACCGCGCTCATTGCCCCCCATGAAATGACGGACGGTGTGGAATCCGATCCGATCGTCGCACTCGACGCTCCGCGCCCCGATTTCAACGGCGCGCTCATCCAGTTCCTCATCGGACTCGTGCAGACGGCGTGGGTAGTCGCCGATGAATACTGGGATCGCGACGAAGCCCTCTGGTCACCGCCGACTCCGGAAAAGCTCCGGGAACTGTTTTCGCCCCTGAAGCGCGCCTTCGAGCTCGAAGGCGAGGGACCGCGTTTCATGCAGGATCTTTCACTGGGATCGGCGGACAACCCGACTGAGAACAGCGTCACTTGCCTGCTCATCGAGTACCCCGGTGCCAAGACCATCGCGGAGAACGCGGACCATTTCGTGAAGCGTGGGGCGGACCCCGCGTTTTGCTTGCCGTGCGCTTCCGTGGCACTTTTTACCTTGATGACCAATGCGCCGGCCGGTGGCGTCGGGAATCGAACCTCCGTTCGTGGTGGCGGCCCACTGACGACGCTCATCAAGTACACGCGGACCGACGTCGCGCAGCCAGCCGCGGCACTTTGGCGCGACGTTGCGTGCAATGTTCTAGAGGTTGCCGCGTTCCGAATGGAGAAGGCCGGACCCAGGGAGTTGGCGGAGATATTCCCGTGGCTGCAGAGCATCGATCAAACGATGGGAGACCGCGGCACGGTGCAGCCTCTCGACGTTGATCCCTTGCAGGTGTACTGGGCTACCCCGCGGCGCATCACACTCGACATTTCCGTGGGCGTCGCTGAAGCGGCGCCGAAGTCTTGCGCAATTTGCGCCCGGACCGTCCAGCGGCAGGTGGCGCGCTACCACGCGAAGAATCACGGTCTGAATTACGAAGGGCCGTGGCAACATCCCTTGAGTCCGTACTATCGAAGCAAGTCGTCGGCCTTGCCCCTCCCGGTACATCCGCGGCCGGACGGTTTGACCTATCGCCACTGGCTTGGATGGACTATCGGCACCAAACGCGGCGACTGGGAAGTCCTTCCCGCCCGGTGCGTTCACGCCTTTCACAGCACGCGTGTATCGGCGGGGCAAGTGCGAATGTGGGCATTTGGATATGACATGGACAAAATGAAGCCCCGCTGCTGGTACGAGGGAACCTATCCCCTGTTCGATCTGACCACCTCGTATCCGGAGTCGCCCGAATTGGCAGACGTTATGGCTAGCGTCGTTACCCTGCTAGTCGGCGCCGCGGAGGAAGTCGCTGGGCATGTCCGCGACGCAGTGTGGAGAGCTTGGTTGGGGGCCGGCAAAGGAAGGGGCGATCTCGGATTCGTGGAAGCGGAGTTCTGGGCCCGTACGGAAGGTGAGTTCTACGCGAAGGTCGAACGAATCCTGGCGATGGCTAGGCAGTTCGGACAGGAGACCCACGATCGAAGCGAGCCGATTCGCCGCGAGTGGCTGGATTCGCTTCGGCAGGTGGCGCAGCGACTATTCGACGACATTGCCGCTCGTGGCTGCGTAGAGTCGGGGAATCCGGCCAAGTTGGCCACCGCACACCGGGGACTCGTCGAACACCTGTTTGGCAAGAAACTCCAGGCCACGCTCGGCCTAGTTTCGGTCGAGCCGACCGGTTCCGCACGAGTGCGGCGTCCAGGCAGAAAAGTGTCCCCATAGCGGGTGGAGGAGCGATGACCACGATCTTCAGAAAAGGCGATCCGACTGTCGGCGCGTTGCTGGCATGGTGGCGCGGCCTCGAGCAGGATCGCGCCGACCGGGCGCAATTGCGCCGTTGCGCGACACTTCTCCAAGTGATGCAGACTGAGGCGTTTCACGCCGCACGCAGACGTTTCATCGCGGCAGGAATGTCCGATACCGAGTCCCGCAAACCACGCCTCGCCTCCATCGTGGGATTGGCGGCGCACGTGAAGTCGATGACGGACGAGTCTTTCCCGAAGACCTGCTCCCTCGGCGACAAGCCCGCTGTTTCGCCACTTCGCTTCCGACAAATACTGGAGGCGGCCGACGACGACGAGTTGTTCACTCGCATTCGCCGAGTACTTCCCCTCGTGGACGGTCGCGCGAACGTTGTGTCCCTTGCTGCGAACGTTTGGTACTGGGGCGACGCCGTCCGCAAGAGCTGGGTGTACGAATACGCTTGGCCCGCCAAAGAACACGCCTGAAACCATCGGGGAGTCCTCAATGAACCGATTTATCCAGTTGCACGTACTCACGTCCTACCCGCCTTCCAACCTCAATCGCGACGACCTGGGGCGGCCGAAGGGTGCTGTCGTTGGCGGGGTTGCGCGGTTGCGTATCTCGTCCCAAAGTCTGAAACGCGCATGGAGGACGTCGTCCATCTTCAGGGAAGCCCTGGGGGGACATCTAGGCGTGAGGACGAAGGAATTGGGGATCAAGGTCTTCGCCGACCTCAAGGCGAAGGGGGTCGACGAGAAATCGGCTCGCGAATGGGCACGGGGAATTGCAGGCTGCTTCGGAAAGCTCAAGTCGGAGAGGGATGCCGAAGGGAATGAGGACCTTCAGATTGAGCAACTCGCCCACGTGAGTCCTGAAGAGCAGGCCGCAGTAGATGACTTGGTCGAGCGGCTGGCGACAGCGAGGAAGGCGCCTTCCGAAGCTGAGCTCCAGCTGCTACGCGCATCGGAAGGGGCGGTGGACATCGCAATGTTCGGCCGCATGCTGGCAGCTGCCCCGAAATTCAATGTGGAAGCGGCCGCGCAGGTGGCTCACGCCTTCACCGTTCACAAGGCTTCGGCGGAAGACGATTACTTCACGGCCGTGGACGACCTGAATCGCGGAGAGAACGACCTCGGGGCCGCTCACATCGGCGAAGCAGGTTTCGGGGCGGGTGTCTTCTACCTCTATATCTGCATCAATCGGTCCCTGCTTGACCAAAACCTCGGCGGCGACGAGGCACTTCGGAACAAGGCGCTAGCAGCGCTCGTGGAAGCGATTGCCAAGGTGGCGCCTGGCGGCAAGCAGAACAGTTTTGCTTCCCGTGCCTATGCGTCTTACCTGCTCGCGGAAAAGGGCGACCAGCAGCCGCGTTCGCTGAGCGTCGCGTTCGTAAGGCCCATTTCCGGCGCGGACGTGGTCGGGGAGGCCATAGCCGCGCTCAACGACCGGATGCAGAAGATGGACAAGGTCTACGGTGCTTGCGCGGATGACCGGCGACACCTCAATGCCGAAACGGGGGAGGGCGGTCTCGCCGACATGATCGCTTTTGTCCAAGCTGAGTGACTGTCATGAAGGTACTGGTGTTCCGGCTCTACGCTCCCCTTGCCAGTTGGGGCGATGTCGCCGTAGGAGAATTCAGACCGAGCAATGGATACCCCGGCCGATCGGCAATCCTCGGACTGATCGGCGCCGCGCTGGGCGTCGCGAGGGATGATCAGGTGCGCCACGATCAGTTGGACGATGCGCTCTCCATTGCAGTAGCCGTTTATTCGGAAGGATCACTATTGCGTGACTATCACACCGTCCAGGTGCCAGGCTCATCGGACCTGAAAGGGCGACCGCACGCCACGCGCGCAGATGAGCTCCTTGTGCCTCGACAGCAATTGAAGACGATCCTGTCAAGCCGCGACTACCGGCAGGATGCGCTATGCGTAGCCGGCGCTTGGCTGCGATCGCCTTCGCACGGGGTCGAGTTGGAGGCGATTTCGGAGGCCCTTAGGAAGCCGCGCTTCGCCCTCTACCTTGGTCGCAAGTCATGCCCGCCGGCGCTGCCGCTGTTGCCGCAGGTGGTGGAGGCGGAGAACTTCCGAGCAGCACTCTCGGAAGCGCAGTTTCCGGAGCTCGATGGACTCGACTCCATCACGATTCCCGAGCAGCCGCAGCGAGTGGCCTGGGCAGAGGATATCGATGTCGGCTGGCAGCAGTCGTTCAGCGTACCGCGCAAGGACCTGCCGCTCTCCCGACAGAGGTGGCAGTTCGGCGATCGAATCGAGCGCGTTGCGCTCATCGGGGCGGCAAGCGCACTGAATGAACGGGAAGATGACTGATGTCCTTGCGATATTTCTCACGCATCACTCTTGACGACATGCACCCGCTGGCACGGGAAGCGATAGGGGAGAGTCTCGAGGATGACATCCACCGAGAGCATCGCTTCCTTTGGAGGTTCTTTCCCGCCACGCGTGGTAGCGCCCGCGATTTCCTGTTCCGCCGTATCGACCCCCAGGGCGACAGGCGGCAGGCACTGTACTATTGCGTCGCGAATCGACCTGCGGTTCCTCCCCACCCTGCATGGCAAGTCGAGAGTCGCGAATACTCTCCCCAGGCATTGCCCGGGGATCAGTTCAGGTTCGACCTTCGTGTCAATCCGACGCAGGCGAGGAAGAGGGACGACAGGCCCTGTCGCGACGATGTTGTAATGCACGCGAAGAAGCGCATCATGGCCGAGCATCGCGCTTTGCGTTGGGCGGACGTACCTGCCGCTTCGCGGCCTCCCCTCCAGGAGTTGGTGGACAGCGCGGTCAGGGATTGGTTGGGTGATCCGTCTCGTCCGGCATTTGCGTCCCGCCACGGATTCCGGGTGCTGGACGACCTGAGGGTCGACGCATATCGCCAACACAGATTTGCGCGAGGTGACGCAGGCCTGATCACGCTATCGTCCGTGGACCTCTCGGGCACCTTGGAGGTTGCCGAACCGGATCTGTTCGTGACTGCCCTTACCAAGGGCGTAGGCCGCGCGAAGGCTTTCGGTTGCGGACTCCTGCTAGTGCGCCGCACCTGAGAGAACAGGGGGGCACTGGCGATGCGAATATCGGCACGACGGTGTGGCGATCGGTTACCCGCGGTTCGATGAGTAGATTCAGCCATCGCAGCGACATGCACTGACCCGTGGCTGACCCCCTTCCTGCGCTCAAACCAATTCCCGTCAAGGAACGGTTTTCCGTTCTTTATGTCGAGAAGGGACATCTCGACGTGCTCGATGGGGCATTCGTCGTCGTGGACAAGACGGGGGTTCGAACTCACGTCCCGGTGGGTGGGATCGCGTGCCTCATGCTGGAACCTGGGACCCGCGTATCCCATGCGGCCTGCGCACTTGCGGCACGTGTAGGCACTCTCCTTGTCTGGATCGGCGAGGCGGGGGTGCGACTCTACTCCGCTGGCCAACCCGGAGGTGCCCGGGCCGATCGGCTGCTCTACCAAGCAAAGCTGGCTCTCGACCCCGCATTGAGGCTCAAGGTCGTGCGCAAGATGTACGCAATGAGATTCGGGGAAGAGCCTCCGCAGAAGCGCAGCGTCGAGCAATTGCGCGGAATTGAAGGGGCGCGGGTGCGTGAAATGTACCGGCAACTCGCGCGCAAGTATGGGGTCGAGTGGAAGGCCCGTGACTACGATCCCGAGCGATGGGACGCGAGTGACCTGCCGAACCGATGTCTTTCGTCCGCCACATCCTGTCTTTACGGGGTATCAGAGGCGGCAGTCTTGGCCGCCGGGTATGCACCGGCGGTGGGGTTCATTCATACCGGAAAGCCGCTTTCCTTCGTCTACGATGTTGCCGACATCTTCAAGTTCGAGACGGTCGTTCCGGTGGCTTTCCGCATCGCGGCTCAGAAGCCGCACAATCCCGAACAGCGAGTCAGGCTGGGTTGTCGCGACGTCTTTCGAGAAGCAAGACTGCTGGACCGCATCATTCCGGGAATTGAGGAGATGCTCGCTGCGGCGGGCGAGCGCCCTCCCGACGCCCCGGTAGACGCTGTGCCACCCGCGATCCCGAATGCGGAAGGCCTGGGCGATGCTGGTCATCGTTCTTGAGAATGCTCCCCCCCGCCTTCGCGGGCGGTTGGCGATCTGGTTGCTCGAGATCCGTGCCGGAGTGTACGTGGGAAACTACGCGACAAGGATCCGCGAGTACATTTGGGAACAGGTCAAGGCTGGAATCGAGGACGGAAATGCCGCAATGGCATGGCGCGTGGCCAATGAGGCTGGATTCGATTTCGAGACTATCGGTGTCAATCGACGGATTCCAATCGAACTCGATGGTGCCAAGCTTGTGTCCTTCATGCCAGACACGGACAGCGGAGCTCTTTGACAAATCGGAAGGTTGATTAGTCATCGATCGCGGTAACGTCTGACCGCGTGTCGACGGCCAAATCTGCCGGTAGAATTCACCTTGCCTGATTTCCGCTGCGAAATCAGAGAGGTGGAGGAAGTGTGTTCCCCGCGCGCGCGGGGATGAACCGCCCATCTGGCCCGGGATGCCGATGTGATTGATGTGTTCCCCGCGCGCGCGGGGATGAACCGGCTTAAAAGGGGACATCGACGTCCTCCTCTCCGTGTTCCCCGCGCGCGCGGGGATGAACCGGGCTTCGCGTTCGGTCTCGTGATCGGCGTGGCGTGTTCCCCGCGCGCGCGGGGATGAACCGGCAAGGCGGGGCTGGGCGGGGCAAGGTCTGCAGTGTTCCCCGCGCGCGCGGGGATGAACCGAAGGTGATCGG
>Ga0138256_10009324_pt1 | contig 10295 bp, 7 predicted proteins | sample KNB2016incub_MG_FD_105486 | JGI IMG/M metagenome (GOLD analysis project Ga0138256, IMG submission 105486) | Active sludge microbial communities from wastewater in Klosterneuburg, Austria - KNB2014incub_MG | ecosystem: Engineered > WWTP > Activated sludge > Unclassified | place: Austria... | reverse complement strand
GCACGCCTGGCCGAGGCGGTGCGCCTGCAGACCATTTCTTCGCGCGATGACGCGCAGCTCAGCGCCGACCAGTTTCGGGCCCTGCACGCATTGCTACAGGCGCGCTTTCCGCGCGTGCATGCCACCCTGCAGCGCGAGGTGGTGGGCGGGCTGAGCCTGCTCTACACCTGGCAGGGCGCCGACCCGCAGGCGCCGCCCATCATGCTGATGGCGCACCAGGACGTGGTGCCCGTGGCGCCCGGCACCGAGGGCGACTGGCAGGTGCAGCCGTTCGCGGGTGAAGTGAAGGACGGTTTCATCTGGGGCCGGGGCTCGTGGGACGACAAGGGCAACCTGCTTTCGCAAATGGAGGCCGTCGAGATGCTGCTGGCCAGCGGCTACCAGCCGCCGCGCACCATTTACCTGGCCTACGGTGCCGACGAAGAAGTGGGCGGCATGCGCGGCGCCGTCCAGATTGCCGCGCTGTTGCAGCAGCGCGGCGTGCGGCTTGACTTTGTGCTCGACGAAGGGTTGCTGGTGCTCGAAGGCGTGATGCCCGGCATTGCCGGGCCCACGGCGCTGATCGGCGTGGCCGAGAAGGGCTATATGTCGGTGGTGCTGAAGGTGTCGGCCACGCCCGGCCATTCGTCCATGCCGCCACCCAAGGGCACCAGCGCCATCGCCATGATGAGTGCGGCGCTCGCACGCCTGGAGGACAAGCAACTGCCCGGCGGCATCCGGGGTGTGGCGGGCGAGATGTTCGACACCCTGGCGCCGGAGATGGGTGGCTTCTCGCGCGTGGCGCTGTCCAACCTGTGGCTGTTTGGCCCGGTGGTGCAAAAGCAGCTGGAGGGCGCGGCCAGCACCAACGCCATGCTGCGCACCACCACGGCGCTGACCATCGTCAACGCGGGCAACAAGGAGAACGTGCTGCCCGGCCGCGCCGAGGCCACGGTGAACTTCCGCATCCTGCCGGGCGACACCAAAGAGAGTGTGCTGGCGCATGTGCACAGCCATGTGGCCGATGCAGCACCGGGCGGTAAATTTGAACTGGTGGCGCTGCCGGGCGCGGTGGATGCGTCCAAGGTTGCACCCACCGATTCGGCGCAGTACCGCACGTTGAACCAGACCATCCGCGAGGTGTTCCCGGATGCGCTGGTGGCCCCGGGGCTGATGGTGGCGGGCACGGACTCCATCCACTACGGCCCCATCAGTGACCACATCTTCAAGTTTTCGCCCATCCGCGCCAACAGCGAAGACCTCAAGCGCTTCCATGGCACCAACGAGCGCCTGAGCGTGACCAACTACCAGGATGCCATCCGCTTCTACCACCGGCTGATTCCGCAGGTGGCGGGGCTGGCGGCAAAGTAGCCTTCAGTCCTCGGGGCTCGGGCTGGTCACGCTCGCGTCGGTGTGCACCAGGTGCAGCGGGTAGCGCCGGCCCGCCAGGTAGTCTTCAAGGCAGCGCAGCAGCAGTGGGCTGCGGTGCCGCTCGGGGCAGGCGCGGATTTCGTCGGGTGTCATCCACAGCGTGCGCACGATGCCCGAGTCCAGCGCGCGCCAGCCGTGGTGGGTGCCCAGCGTGCCGGCAAACGCAAAGCGCATGTAGGTGATGTCGTCGCCTGTGCGCGTTTTCGTGAAGCGGTTGAGGTACACGCCCAGCAGGGCCGTGGGTTCGAAGTCGTGCGCCGTTTCCTCCAGCACCTCGCGGGTGCAGGCGTCGATGGGCGACTCGCCCGGGTCCAGGTGGCCTGCAGGGTTGTTGAGCTTGAGGCCGTCGGTGGTTTCTTCTTCCACCAGCAGAATGCGGCCGCCCTGCTCGATGATGGCGGCCACGGTCACGTTGGGTTTCCAGCGGTTTGGCATGGCGCGCATTATCGCCATGCTGCGTGACGGTTGGCATACGGGTGCGGCAACCGCCAGGAGCTTGTCATACCCCCGTCAGGGGAGTGGCCAACACTGCGAGGGCCTTGCCTGCCATTTCGCCACTGCCGCCCACCATGAAACCCTGCCGCCCTGCCGTTTTGCCCCAGCGCGCCTTGCTGGCCCCTTTGCTGCTTTCCCTCAGCCTGGTGCTGGGCTCCTGTGCCACCGGGGATGGCACCCCGCGCTTCAAGCCGCTGACGCTGAACATTGCGCACATCAACGACCACCACTCGCAGCTTGAGCCCTTTGCGGGCACCGAGTTGATGCTCGACGGCGTGGCCACGCAGGTCGAACTCGGGGGCTTTGCCCGCCAGACGGCGTTGTTCAAGGCGCTGGCCGGCACGCCCAACCTGCTCAAGCTGCATGCGGGCGATGCCATGACCGGAACGCTCTACTACACCTTCTTTCGCGGGCTGGCCGACGCGCGGCTGATGCACAGCATCTGTTTCGATGCCTTCGTTCCTGGCAACCACGAATTCGACGATGGCGATGGTGTGCTGCGCGGTTTTCTGGACGAACTGGCCAAGGGCAGTTGCCAGACGGCCGTGGTGTCGGCCAACGTGCAGCCGCAGGCTGGCACGGCACTGGCACCCACCGGCGCAGCCGCTTTGCTGCAGCCCTGGGTCATCCGCAAGGTCGATGGCGTGGAGGTGGGCATCGTCGGCATCACCGCCGGGGCAAAAACCGTCAATTCCTCGCGCCCGCTGGCCACCACGCGCTTTCTGAACGAAGCCGAGGCGGCCCAGAGCGCCATTGACGCACTGCGCGCACGCGGCGTGCGCCACATCGTGCTGCTGACGCACCAGGGCTATGAGAACGACAAGGCCCTGGCCGCCCGGCTGACCGATGTGGATGTGATCATTGGCGGCGATTCGCACACCCTGCTGGGCGACTTCCGGGCGCAGGGCGTTGCCAGCTCGGGGGCCTACCCCACGCTGGCGCGCAACAAGGCAGGCGAGACGGTCTGCATTGGCCAGGCGTGGGAATACGCCAAGGCCTTCGGTCTCATGAATGTGGCGTTTGATGCGCAGGGGCGCGTGGAGCGATGCGGTGGCCAGGCCAGCCTGGTGATTGGTGACGGCAGCGTCAAGCGCAAGGATGCCAGCGGCGCCTGGCAACCCCTGGGCGACGCTGATCGTCAGGCGCTGCTGGCCCGCCTGCAGGCGACTCCTGCGGTCAAGGCCGTAGCCCCGGATGCCGACGCCCTGCAGACGCTGTCGGCCTACGCGGCGCAGGTCAACACGGAGAAGGCCAAGCCCATCGGCACAGCCAGCGAGGCCCTGTGCCTGGTGCGCCGCCCGGGCGAGAGCACCAACCGCAGCGCCGGGGTTGCGGGCTGCGAGGCCGCCAACACCCTGGCCCGGGGCAGCGATGTGGCCCAGGTGGTGGCCGAGGCCTTTTTGCACGCCAGCAAGCGTGCCGACTTTGCCCTGCAGAACGCGGGCGGCGCACGCACCCCCATTGCTGCGGGCCCGCTGAACATGAACACCGCCTTCACGCTGCTGCCGTTCACCAACGTGCTGATCGAGCTCGACATCAAGGGTGCCGAGGTGCTGGCGGCGCTGGAAGACGCCATCGCCAGTTATCTGGATGCGGGCCAGTCCGATGGCTCGCACCCCTACGCCGCCGGGCTGCGCTGGGACCTCGACCTCTCCCGCCCCAAGGGGCAGAGGCTGCACAACGTGCAGGTGCGCCAGCGCAGCACGGGTGCCTGGAGCGTGCTGGAGCCGGAGCGCATGTACGTGCTGGTCACCAACGACTTCATTGCCACCGGCAAGGACGGCTTCACCGCGCTGGAAAGCGTGTATGCCGCGGGCCGCTATGTGAACACCTACCTGCTCTACACCCAGAGCTTTGTGGACTACGTGCTGGCCAAGGGCACGCTTGCGCGCCCGGCGCGGGGGGACTACGCGCACCAGAAGGTGCTGACCCAGGCCGGTGCCGCGTTGCCCTGACGTGGCACCCGGGAACCTGGCGCACCCGCAAGAGTCCATGCAGGGGTGGGCTGACAATGCCCCATCCTGCCAACCACCCGGACCGATACACCATGAACCCTGAAGCCCAGCGCGCCCTGCTCACCCTGGCCCTTTTTGCCGCCTTTGCTGATGGCCACAAAGCCGACAGCGAGCGCGAGGCCCTACGCAACCTGGCCGAGAACCTGGCCGACGACCAGGGTGCGCACCCGCTGGCCAGCATCTACCAGGATGTGCTGCTCAAGCGCGTGACGGTGCCGGGCGCCGTGGCAGCGCTGCAGGAGCCCGAACACCGCCACCTGGCCTACGAAATGGCCGTGTGCGTGTGCGACGCCGACGGCAGCCAGAGCGCCGCCGAGCAGCAGTTTCTGGCCGACCTGCGCCGCCAGCTCGGCCTGGAGCAGGACGCGGGCCTGCGCGACTTCGAAGCCCAGGCTGACGCGCTGGCCGCGCAGACGGCCAGCGCGCCCCCGTCATGGCGCGCCAGTGCCGCCGGTGCAACAGCGGCAACTGCAGCCGCCGCCACGTTCGCTACCGCCCCGACGGCCGCGCCGGACGCCGAGCTGGACAAAACCATCCTGAACGCCGCCATCCTCAACGGCGCGCTGGAGCTGCTGCCGCAGTCGTGGGCCTCGATGGCCATCATTCCGCTGCAGATCCGGCTGGTCTACCGCATCGGGCAGGCCCACGGCGTGGAGCTGGACCAGGGCCACATCAAGGAATTCATCGCCGCTGCCGGCATCGGCATGACCTCGCAGTACATCGAGCAGTTTGGCCGCAAGCTGCTCGGCGGCCTGATCGGCAAGGCGCTGGGCAGAACCCTGGGCAAGGTGGGCGGCGCGGCCACGGGCATGGCGTTTTCGTTCGCCACCACCTACGCGCTGGGGCAACTGGCCAAGCGCTACTACGCCGGGGGCCGCGTGATGGACGCCGCCCTGCTGCGCTCCACGTACCAGAGCCTGCTGGGCCCGGCGCAAAAACTGCAATCGCAGTACCTGCCGCAGATCCAGCAGCGCGCCAGCACGCTGGATGCCGGTCAGATCATGGCAATGGTGCGCGGGGGGTGAGTCGGGCCGGGCCGTCGTCTGGTGCAGGCGCGTCCAGCCGCCGCATCATGTACACCGCGTCACGGCCATAGGCTGCCAGGCGCTCGCGCTGGGAGGGGTCCTGCAGCGCGTAGGTGGCATAGCCGTGGCGCTGCCAAAAGCCTTGCGAGCCTTGCACCGCGACCAGTGCCGAGCGGTGCAGCCCCCGTCCGATGGCGTCTTGCCAGAGCGAGTGCAGCAGCAACGCAGCCGCGCCCTGGCCCGCCAGTTCGGGCCGAACGGCGAGGTCGTGCAGGTACAGGGTGTCGGGGGTGTCCACGGTTTCAAAGTCGCCGTGCAGCCGCGTGATCTTGCCCTGGACCGAGCGGTAGGCCGCCAGGTAGGCTGCAACGTGGCCCTGCACCTCAAGCACCAGCGAGCACTGCGCCGGGCAGGCAATGCGTCGCGCGAACACCTCGGCGCTTTCGAGGTAACCACCGCCATAGCAGGCGTTCTGCACGTCCATGAGGCCCTGCAGGTCTGGCAGGGTCAACGGGCGCACGTGCAGGCCGGGGGGTGGGGGCGCAGAGAACACGGTGGATCTGAGGCTGGAAGACGATGGGCACGATTGTGCGGCATTTTCGTTCCACGGTCATACGGCCTGCCCGTTGGCGGCAGCGTGTGGCGGCTCAGGTGCCTGATTGCGCCGCCGCCACCCAGTGCAACCCTTTGCCACGGCTGAAGTAATAGTCCCCCTGGGGGCTGATGACCACCGCGTGGAGCGTAAGCGGGTCAGAGAAATACTGCCAACCGAAGCCCGGCTCCTGGGCGTTGGTGCTGGTGGGTACGGTCTGCATGTCTTGCAGACGGCGCTCGGCCGCAGGCGCACGGCGATGCTCTGAAGCGTGTCGACGGTTCTTGTCATGCTCCCCCGCCAGCAGCGGGGCAGATACAAAAGAAACCAGCAGGGCGGCAGAAATCAAGGCGGTGGGTTTCATTTCAATCTCCTGGCAAACAAGATCAGTCGGGAGTGACTGTGCATGCAGTGTGCGCCGATGGCGATGAACCGCTGCTGAACGGCCGAAGTGCGCGCGCTGCCGTGTTCAGCGTGCCACGTCGATCACCACACGGCCACGCACCTGGCCTGCCAGGATGGCTTCGGCCAGTGCGAGCAGGTTGGACATCGGCTCCACCGTGGTCATGGCGGCGAGGTGCGCCGGGTCCAGGTCGTTGGCCAGGCGCTGCCAGGCCGAGAGGCGCTTGGCCATGGGCGCCATCACCGAGTCCACGCCCAGCAGTGCCACACTGCGCAGGATGTGCGGCAGCACCGTGCCGGGCAGGTCCATGCCACCGGCCAGACCGCAGGCGGCGGCTGCCGCGCCGTATTCCATTTGCGCCAGCACGTTGGCCAGGGTGGTGCTGCCCACCGAGTCCACGGCACCGGCCCAGGTTTCGCGCTGCAGCGGGCGCACGGGGCCCTGCAGGCTGGCGCGGTCGATGAAGGCGCTGGCGCCCAGGCCGCGCAGGTAGTCGTGCGTATCGGGCCGGCCGGTGGACGCTGTGACGTGGTAGCCGCGCCGGGCCAGCAGGCTGACCGCCACCGAGCCCACGCCACCGGCAGCGCCCGTCACCAGCACCTGGCCGGTGCCGGGCCGGGCGTGGCCCCAGCGCTCCAGCGCGTCCACGCACAGCGCGGCGGTGTATCCGGCCGTGCCGATGGCCATGGCCTGCAGCGGCGTGAACGCCTCGGGCAGGCGCACCAGCCACTCGGCCTTCACGCGCTGAAAGCGCGTGAAGCCGCCCCAGTGCGCCTCCGACAGGCCAAAGCCGTTGAGCACCACCGGGTCGCCGGCTTTCCACAATGGCGAGCGCGACTCGACGACCGTGCCCGCCAGGTCGATGCCGCCCACCATGGGCAGGCTGCGCGCCACCTTGTTGCGGTTGCCCGAGAGGGCCAGGCCATCTTTGTAGTTGAGCGCCGAGTACTGCACCTCGACCAGCACGTCGTGGTCGGGCAGGTCGGACAGGGCGAGTTGCCTGAACACCGTGCGGGCTTTGCCTTCGTGTTCTTCAATCAGGGCGGCGGGAAAGGTGTCTGCCATGGCAGGGGCTCCTTGCAGGTGGACGGTGGAAGTCGTGCCCGTGATGGTACGACGCCCGCCGGGCGGTAGGCGTTCCGTGCAGGACACCACACTGGCCCTATGAGCCCTCCACGCCGCGCCAGGCGGCCTCCTGCACGTCCTCGGGCAGTTCGTGGGCCAGCGCGGTGTGCTCGCGCTCGTGGTGGTGCTCCAGCACATGGCGCAGCGCATGGGCCGCGTCGAGCAGCATCAGCACGGCGCGGCGGCGGGCGGTTTCGTCCGGCGGCGCTTGCCGGGCGACGGCCTGCACGCGCGCAATGTATTCCTCGGCCAGCAGGGCGATGCGCTCGTGCTCCAGCAGGTACACCCGCGCCGCCCAGCGTGCGCCCTCGGGCACATGGGGCAGCAGGCGGGAGTTTTCGATGGCAATGTGCGCTTGCAGGCTGCGGTGCCATTGCTGCAGGTGCTGCAGTGCGCTGACAAAGTCCGCACCTGCCACGTCGAGCAGGTGGGCGAGCAACAGGGCGTCCAGCCGCTCATGCTGGCGTTCGAAATGACCAGGGGCTGGGGTGGTGGGCATGGCGTGATGGCAGGGAAAAGGGGTGGCAGGACATTTTCTCAGGGCGTGACCGGTTCGTCCATGCGAATCACCTCGAAGTGGGTGCCTTTGATGCTGCCCAGTTCCTGCAGCCGCCGCGCGTTGTTCTAGCGTGCGTAGGCTGCGCCTGCGGGGTGGCTGGCGTGGCAGGGTCGGAGGAACCGTCGCCGCAGTCAGTCAACCTAGAAACGGCAGTTGGATGCGCCCGCCAGTGCCGTGATCGGGGTGCCAGGCAAGGCGTGACGACGCAGCGGGCTCCTGCCCGCAAGGAGGAGCAACGCCGCATGGCGCCCTGAACGCGGTGCTGACGGGTGCATAGCACGCTCACCCATCAGGTGAACACCATCGAAACCTTGAAACGTTGATTTCATGCGGCCTGGCAAGGGAAACAAAGCGGTCAACTGCCGTTTCTAGGGTCAAACCATTCAACCCAAGTTTGCGGTCGGTTGCACCCAGCACATGGCTCCACCATCGCTTGTCAAACTGCCCCAGTGTTCTGAGTTAGAAGTTTGTCTCATAAAGATGCCGAGTCCGCGTTATCAGACGCCGCGAGGAGTTATGCAGGACGTTCCTCGGAGCCGGTCGGGTACGGTGTCGCAGCGACTGTGCCATGCCGCAGCACGATGCGGTTCCTGCCGGCGTTTTTCGCTTCGTACAAGGCGGCATCCGCAGCCGTCACGAACTCGTCGTGGCGGTCGTTCTGGCGCGGGATGGCTGAATACCCGCCCATACTGACGGTCACTTGGGCTGTCACCCCATCCAGCGCCAGCACCTGCGCTTCAATCTGCTGGCGCAACCGCTCCAGATGCGCGTGGAACTCGCTCTCACTGTCAGCCGACAGGAAGACGATGAATTCCTCGCCCCCGTATCGGGCCACCGCATCCGAGTCGCGCTGGAAATACTGCGCCAGGATGCCACCGATCTGCTGCAGACAGACATCGCCGAATGGATGCCCGTAGCGGTCGTTCAAATCTTTGAAGTGGTCGATGTCGATCATTGCAATCGAAAATCGGAGGCCATTTCTTTGACACAGACTGAAGACTTCGCGGATTCTTTCGTTCAGGTATTTGCGGTTATGCAGGCCGGTCAGCGGATCGCGCAGGGTGATTTCCTGCAGTTGCGCGTTGGCTGTCGCAAGCTGCAGGTTCAGGCGCCGCAGTTTCTGGCTCCAATACAGAAAACCGAGCAGCACAATCAGCGCACCTGCCAGTATTTTCCACATCAGCCGGTAGTCGAATTCCGGCGCATTTTGCACCGCAAACCAACGGTCCACGATTTGCTGCCGTTCCGTGGATTCCAGTGAATCGACCAGTTTCTGGAAAATCGCATGCAGTTGTGGCTGGTCATTGCGTGTTGCCACACCGAGTGGCCAGTCATCGAACAGGCGTCCGCCGATCTTGATATCGGCAATCCTTTCTTTCTGGATCAGGTAGCCGATGCTCGCCATGCTGCCGATATAGCCAAATAATTCGCCCTTCTGTGTTTGGGCGATGCCTTCGCGTTCGCTGGCCACTTCCACCAGCCGGATTCCCGGATAGCGTGTGCGCAGCAGCTGGTGGAAGTCACTGCCCCGCAATAAACCCAGTGGTTTGTCCTTCAGGTCCTCGATGCGGTCGATAAAAGGCCTGTTGACCGAGGTGGCGATCACGTTTGGCACCTGCAGGTAGGGGCTGGTGAAATCCAGCGTGCGCTTGCGTTCGGCGGTGTCCGCTGCCAGCGCCAGAATGTCGCATTTGCGCGCCTGTAGGTACTCCAGTGACTCGGTTCGGGAGCGCGTCGGTACTGTTTCCAGTACAAACCCGCCCCTTTGCGCCATCAGTACCGTGAAATCGGCGGCAATGCCGACATGGTTGCCATCGTTGTCGACCGCTTCATAGGGCTTCCAGTCGGGTGCGGCGCAGACCCGGATCGCCCCCCGCTGCGCCAGGTACGCGTGTTCATCAGGTGTCAGGCCGACGGCACGCAGTTTGGGTGAAAAAGACGGTGCCGACAGCCATTGGTTTTCAAGGCCCCGCGTTTCCTCAACGGACAACGCATCCAGCGCTTTTTCAATCAATCCCTGTAGCTGCCCAAGCTCTGGTCTCACCCCGAAGCGCAGATCTTCGTAATCGACGCCTTTCAAGGTCAGCTCGCCGGCAATTTCGACGTTCACCAGCCCCAGCTTTTTGACATGGTTATTGCCCGTATTGAGCGCCGTTGCCACCGCGTCGACGCGGCCGAACGACAGCGCCTTCATCATCTCTTCCTGGGAATCGAATTCCATCAAGGTTCCGCCAAGCAGGGCTGACAGCGGTTCCTTGTAGAAAATATCACGCGTTGTACCGACCCGCTTGCCACGCAGCGACGCCAATCCCGCATAAGCGCCAAAATCGTTTCTCACAAAGATGACGTTGGGGATACGGTAGTAATCGCGCGAAAAAAGGGTGTAGGCCTTGCGCTTTTCCGTATACGAAATATTGCCAATGACATCGATTTTTCCGTCACGGAATGCGTCGAGCAGCGTTGCCCAGTTATCGACGACCGGCTCAAACCGCATTCCGGTGCTGTCTGCAATCCGGTCCAACAGCGCCACCGAAAAACCTTTGACCTCGCCTTTGGATACAAAGCTGAAGGGTTCGTAATCGGGCATCAGGCCGACCTTGAAGACGGGGTGTTGCCGTACGAACGTTTCCTCTGCGTGGGTCAGCTTGAGTTTTTTTGTCGCCTTGGGGCT
>Ga0138256_10009323_pt1 | contig 10296 bp, 5 predicted proteins | sample KNB2016incub_MG_FD_105486 | JGI IMG/M metagenome (GOLD analysis project Ga0138256, IMG submission 105486) | Active sludge microbial communities from wastewater in Klosterneuburg, Austria - KNB2014incub_MG | ecosystem: Engineered > WWTP > Activated sludge > Unclassified | place: Austria... | reverse complement strand
TCCTTGGGTGGGCCCTGGTAAGAAGCTCGTCAACTTGCCGATCATCGATGCCTTTGGTGCCCCGCGTAAGCCTGAAACTCGCTGGAGCGAAGGCTTGATGCAGGACTACAACTTCGCCAAGGTCCGCCGTTTCGATCGCTGTACTACTTGCCATGGTTCAATGCAAAAGTCGTTGCCGGGCGATCCCACTTCGCCACTCTATGCCGATGAGAATTCGTTCGAAGTGGTCATGACTCCTCGAACTATTGACGAGATGAAAGCTGCGCGTGTCGCACTCAAACTGCCCGAAGTCGATGCCCAAGGAAAGCCAATTCCGTACAGCTTGGACGAGTATCTTGGCTTGAAGCTGGCCGACCACGGTCTGCTCGACGTCGACGACGTGATCGTCAAGTACGTGCAGCCCAAGTCGCCAGGTGCTGCGGCCAGTCCGGTTAACGTGGACGGTCCTGCCCAGCTGCCGACTGGTGAAGAGATTCAACAGCAAGTTGCCACGGGCATTCTGCCGGAAGATCACTCAACCGTTCCGAACCGTCCCGGCTTGCTCGTCGGTGACGTCATCGAGTCGATCGATGGCAGCGATCTGTTTGGTCAATTCCGTGGCGCCACGCGAGCCACGGCCTCGCTGCTCGATCTGGCTGCCGCCGGCAAGCCCTTCCGCGTTGGTATTCGCCGCGGGTTGCCACATCCGTACAATTCGCACCCCCGCCTGGATTTGTTCCTCAGCGACTCGAGCCCTCACAAGCTCTCGACGTTTGCCTGCACCGTCTGTCACGAAGGGCAAGGAAGTGCAACCGACTTCAAGTGGGCTTCGCACACTCCGAACGACCCGACGCAAGCCGCCGAGTGGTCCGATGAGCATGGCTGGTTCAATAACCATCACTGGATTTATCCGATGTACCCGGCTCGCTTCACCGAAGCGACCTGCCTCAAGTGCCATCACGATGTCGTGGAACTTGAGCCGAGCGAAAAATTCCCCGATCCGCCGGCAGAGAAACTGATGCATGGCTATCACCTCATTCGCAAGTATGGCTGCTATGGTTGCCATGAAGTGAATGGTTACGATGGTCCTGCGCGCCGCGTTGGGCCCGATCTCCGTCTGGAGCCGAACTTCTTCGCCGCTGCTCAGCAACTCACCTGGGAAGCCGGTCAACGAGCCAAGGAACTCAGCACGATCAAGCCGGAATCGGACGAAGATAAGCAGGTCATTGAAGGCGCTCAAAGCAAACTGGCCGAAGTCCTTCGCCTGGCGGGGCAATTGACCAGTCACCCTGCCGAAGATGGTGTGCGTCACCAATTGCTGTCGATCGTCGAGGAAGATCAAGCTTCCGGTGGCGGCAAGTACGGCAAGGTGCTCGCTCCGCAAAGCCATCGCCTGGGTGCGATGCTCCGCGACGTCGAGGCCCCCGGTACGCTTCGCAAAGCTGGCCCCAGCTTGCGATTCGTCGCGCAGAAGGTTGATGACGTCTTCCTGTACGATTGGATTTGGGATCCCCAAAACTTCCGCAAGTCGACTCGCATGCCCCGCTTCTTCGGGCTGTGGGATCACTTCAAAGACGACCAGGCTTCGCAGCATGTGGCCGAAGACCTAGAGCCCATCGAGGTTCGCGGTCTGGTCGCTTATCTGATGGATCGCTCGCAACAATTCGAGCCGGTTCAACGCCCGGAAGGGATTTCGGACTGGTCCGATGAAGAGATGATCAAGCGTGGCAAGGAGCAGTTCGAAACTCGCGGCTGCCTCGCCTGCCATACCCATCACGACTTCCCCGATACGACCAGGTTCCGCGCCGCGGGTGAGATCGTCCAAGGTCCCGACCTGTCGAATGTCGGCGCCAAGTTCTCGGCCGAATCGAATAAGAATGGTCCTGCCTGGCTCTATAGCTGGATCAAGGAACCGACCAAGTATCACGCTCGCACGGTGATGCCAAACTTGTTCCTAGAGCCACTCAAGCTCCTCGTCCCCGTCCTTGATGCCGACAAAAATCCTGTCAAAGACGAAAAGGGCATGGATAAATTCGACACCAAGTTCTTCGATCCTGCCGAAGATATCGCCGTCTACCTGCTCAACGATCGCCTCGGCGATTGGAAGCCGGTGAAGTCGAAGGCCGACTTGGCCGCTGCGATGACGGACAAGGATGGCAAGCCGACGAAGGAAGGTGAGGCTCTGAAGGCGCTCACGCTCGAGTATCTCAACGATGCCTTCTTCAAGGATGCTGCCGAAGGTTACTACAAGACTGGCTTGCCTGAATCGATGCGTTCGGAGCTCAAGGGTGCCGAGACGGAACTGATTACTCCCGCGGGACAAGAACTCACCGATGCTCAGCGTTTGCGATACATCGGTCTCAAGACCGTTTCGAAATACGGCTGCTACGGCTGTCACGATATCGCGGGCTTCGAAGACGCCAAGCCAATCGGCACGCAGTTGCAAAACTGGGGTCGAAAGGATCCTTCGCGCTTGGCCTTTGAGCACATCTCGCACTATATTGAGCACGGTCACGGCACGGCCGCTCACAGCGCCAAAGCAGCACACGGGGAACCAACCGCTGCCAAGGCTGCGGCTGCTAACTCCGGCGACGATCGGTTGGGTGGTGGCGATGGTGCCCCTGCATCGGCTCACAGTCACGACCATGCTGTGGATCACGATGCTCACGAAGAAGAGCTCCCTCCCGGCTTCGAGGAGTACTATCACCACGAAGTCGAGCACGGTAGCCGGATTGGCTTTATCTATCAAAAGCTGAAGGAGCCACGCAGCTACGACTACAACAAGACGTTCAACAAGCGCTTTAACGAACGCTTGCGAATGCCGCAATTTCCCTTCTCGGCGAAAGATCGCGAAGCTGTCGTTACCTTCGTGCTGGGGCTCGTTGCCGAGCCACCGCGCGAGAAGTATCTGTACCGTGCAAATCCGCGGGCTAAGGCGATTGCCGATGGCAAGCTGGTATTGGAGAAGTTTAACTGCGGTGGCTGCCACATTTTGGAAGCCGACAAGTGGAAGATCAGCTATCCTGCGGGCCAGTTCGGCGAGCAAACGCTGCCGGGACCGGTCTATCCATTCCTGCAATCGCACGTTTCGCCAGCAGCACTCGCCAAGGCCAGTGTGCCCGATGCGAGCAATCGCCTTCACTCGACTCTGCACGGCATTCCGGCCTTGACCAAGGGTCAGGGTTTGCCGGAACTCGTTGATTTGGAAGATGGCGAACTCTCGCCGGAAGAACGCTACGATCCCAAGAACACAAAGCTGTCGGTCGAGATCGTGAATTCCGCCGTGGTCGATGGCCACGTCTACCTGCCTGGTCAGGCCAAGATGTCGATCCCTGGCAGCACGGTCAGCAATGCCTACACCGGTCACGGCGGCATGCTGACTCGTTACTTGTTGCCGCGTGTCACCAAGATCGAACAGCAAGTGAACCCGAACGCCAGTGGTGGTGAAGCCTATGGCTGGTTGCCGCCACCGTTGTTCGGCGAAGGAAGCAAGGTTCAAAGCAATTGGCTCTACGAGTTCCTGCTCGAACCGTATCCGATTCGTCCCGCCGTGTTCCTGCGAATGCCGAAGTTCAACATGTCGCGCGACGAATCGACCAAGCTGGTGAATTACTTCGCCGCCGTCGATAACGCCAACTATCCGTACGAATCCGCTGAAGTGCGACTCGATAGTCACTTGGCCGAAATGCAGGCGGCTTACGCGAAGCAAGCGATGCGACCGGACGCAAATCGGCTGGACGATGCGATGAAGATTGTCGTTGATAAGAACTTCTGCGTGAAGTGTCATATCGTCGGCGATTACGATCCAGGTGGTAGCGTGCGTGCGAAGGCGCCGGATCTGGCGGAAGTCCACAGCCGTCTGCGTCCCGATTACCTGAAGCAGTGGATCGGCAATCCGAAGATGATCCTGCCTTATACCGCGATGCCGGTGAACATTCCCTATGAGCCTGGTGTGCCGCAAGGCAAGGCTCCGGCAAGCGTGTTCGTGGGCAACAGCGAACAGCAGGTCCAAGGCCTGGTCGATTTGCTCATGAACTTCGATCAGTACTCGAAGGGCAAGAATCCGATCGCACCGCTCGTTCCTGCGACGCCGCCTACCGGTGCCGAAGGAGCACCTGCGGCAGCCACTGATGCATCGAATTAACGCGAAGCCGCAGATGCGGTTTCCCGTTCCACAGGCGAACAAGGCGGTCCGCCATTGATAAGTTGGTATGATGATTTGAGGGTTAAGTTTCGAGTTTGTTTTTCCCGCCTGGCTTCGCGATGATCCGCAGCGAAGCCTCCAATTACACCCAGGGAGTCCTCTCATGATTCGTTCCACTCGCACCGTCGCCGCGATCGTCGCAGCGATTCTGCTGCCGACCATTGCGTTCGCCGCCGATGGCAGCATCAAGATCAAGTTCAAGCTCGATGGCGAAGCTCCGAAGCCAGCCAAACTGAAGATCGACAAGGATCCGGAATTCTGCGGTCCGAAGATGCTGGTTGATGAGGGCATCAAAGTCGGCAAGGACAACGCGTTGCAAAACATCGTGATGTACCTGTACGTGGCGCCAGGCACCAAGGCTCCGGAAAGCGCTGCCGCTATTGCCGCTTTGCCCAAAGAAGTGAAGATCGACAACCTGGGCTGTCGTTACGAGCCCCGCGTGTCTGCGATCCACACCTCGCAAACGTTGATTCTCGGCAATCCCGATCCGGTTGGTCACAACGTGAAGGCCGACCTGTTTTCGAATCCTTCGTTCAACGACCTGATTCCCGCTGGTGGTTCGGCCAAGAAGACTTTCGGCAAGGGTGAGAATCGCCCGATGCCGCTCGCTTGTGCGATTCACTCATGGATGGGCGGCTACATCCTCATTCGCGACAATCCGTACTTCGGCGTGAGCAACGAGGCCGGTGAAATCACCATTCCGAACGTGCCCGAAGGAAAGCGGACTTTTGTCATTTGGCAAGAGAAGGCCGGCTTCGTCACCAAGGCGAAGAAGGGTGGCAAAGAGGCCGCTTGGAAGTTGGGCCGGATGGAAGTCGACGTCAAGGGTGCCACCGACCTGGGCGAATTTTCGATTCCCCTGAGCGTGCTGCAAAAGTAGTTGACCGTCCGTTCACTTAAAGGAACATGAACCGTGAACCGGTTTGTTCAAGTCAGTGTGATTTGTTTCTTCGCCGGCGGCCTGCTATTGGTCGCCGGTTGCGAGCGTACGAACCAGCCTAATCCGCGGGTCGTGGCTGCCAATGTCGAATCGCTGAAAAAGGCCTTGGGCTCGGGCGCAACGGCCGAAGCGACTCCTGGCGCTGGGGCAGTAGTAGCCGAGCCAACCGGCTGGGCGACGCTGAAAGGTAAGTTCGTATTCAACGGCACCGTGCCCACGTTGGCTGCACTCAAGGTCGACAAAGACCAAAGTGTCTGCGCTCCTGGTGGCAAGCAAGTCTTTGAGGAGTCGCTGGTAGTCGACAGTAGCTCCAAGGGGATCAAGGACGTTGTGATCTACATTTCGAAGAAAATTCCTAGCGACGAAAAGTGGGAGCATGCCGACTACTTGACGACGAAGAACGACGAAGTTGTCTTCGACCAAAAGAACTGTGTCTTCCTCAGTCACGTCTTTGTAATGCGTACGACTCAAAAGGCGCTGATCAAGAACAGCGATCCCGTTGGTCACAACACCAGCATCAGCCCCTCGGCAGGTAGCAAGGCTACGCCGATTAATGTGATTATTGGCGCCAACGACAGCACTACCTACGAACCCAAAGGTGAGTCGTCGATCCCTAATCCTGTCGCCTGCACCATCCATCCGTGGATGTCGGCCCGCTTGCTTACTCGTAGCAATCCGTACTATGCCGTTTCTGCTCCCGATGGCACGTTTGAAATCAAGAACGTTCCAGCTGGTGTTGAACTCGAATTCGCCGTTTGGCAAGAGAAGGCCGGTTTTGTGGGCGCAGCAACGGTCAATGGCAAAGACGAAAAATGGTCCAAGGGTCGCTTCAAGAAAACGTTGGCGAACGACGCCACGGAAACATTGGATGTCGCCCTGAATGAGTCCGTGTTTGCGAAATAGTTAGAGATTGGCCCTCAAAGTGATGATCTCGGCCTGAGAAGAGCTTCCCAGACGTTGTCGAAAGCACTATTAGCCTGCCCGCGACCAAGTGAGTCGTGACCGGGATGAGAATTATGAACTTGCGTTGGATAGTTTGCGTGCTGGTACTCGTGAGCGGTCTGTTGACTGCCGGCTGTGGTTCGCCACCGCCGCAGTTCCGCCGTTATTCCACCTTCATTCGTCAGGTGGAAGATCAGGTTCCCAAGGACGACAAGGGAAACCCCTTCCGCTTCTCGTCTCAACAGAAGCAGGATCTAGACGAAATCCTGGCCGCATTGTTTGGCACTCCAAACGATCCACTGATTCCGTCTGTCAAAGACGTCGACATGAACACGGTCATGAGCAGCGGCAAGCTAATGGTCGCCGCTGGCGCTGTCGGCAGCGACGAACAGGGCCGCGCTCGCGGCTTGTATCGCGAACATTGTGCGCATTGCCACGGCATCACCGGCGATGGTGCTGGCCCGACCGCTGCCTTTTTGAATCCCTATCCGCGAGATTACCGCCGCGGTACCTTCAAGTTCAAATCGACGCCCGTCGGCGCCAAGCCCACGCATGCCGACCTGCGCAAGATCGTGGTCGAAGGCATTCCTGGTACCGCGATGCCCGCTTTCCTATTGCTTCCGGAGAACGAAATCGAGGCTCTCGTCGAGTACGTGAAGTACCTTTCGATCCGTGGCGAAGTCGAGCGGAACCTGCTCAGCCAATGGGCTGAGCAGAATCTCGGTCCCGATGAACGGTTGATCGACGATGCGGCCAATCCGAATCCCGACAAGGTCAACCTGATCAAGGACGTCACGGCCGGTGTGGTGAATAGTTGGGTCGAAGCAGAAACCCAAGCGCTCGCGGTGGAAGGCCGTCCGGCGATGACCGGCGAAGAGTTGGCTGCGTCGCGCCAAATTGGCAAGCAGTTGTTCCAAGGGACACGAGCCAACTGTGCTTCGTGCCACGGTATCTCCGCCCTCGGCGACGGTCAGACCACGCTCTTCGACAAGTGGACCGAAGAGTTCATCACGCCCAAGGGCGATCCGAAGCTGATCAACGTCTTCACTAGTTTGGGCATGCTTGAGCCACGCAACTTGAAGCCGCGAAATTTGCGGCAGGGTGTGTTTCGCGGTGGTCGTCGGCCGGTCGACATCTTCTGGCGAATTCGCAACGGGATCGACGGCGCGCAAATGCCCGCCGCCAAGTCCGACGCATTGTCCGATCAAGAAATTTGGCACATCGTCAATTACGTCCAATCGTTGCCGTACGAGTCGATCAGCGATCCGCGGCAGAATGTTCCCGAGCCAGCCAATGACCGCGGGGTGAGGTAGTAAGCGTCGAAGTTTGACGAGCGAGTCTCGTCCATCCGTTTCTATCCGCCAAGCCAGTCTGAGGAGTATTGTCGTGGGTCGATTTTGGAGTTTGCTGTTTTTGATGGTGCCAGTGCTGGGCGTGCTCTGCTTTGTTTGGGCCATGGCCGGCTTTTGGCCTATGCAGAACCATTGGCTCCCCGCCAATATCGGTGGTGCTGATGCGCACGCCATCGATAACCTGTTCATCTTCATTCTGGGGCTAACCGGAGTCATCTTCGTCGGCACCGGCTTGGTCTTTTTCTGGTTTCTCTGGAAGTACGATGCGGCGGTAACTACCGAACCGGTAAAGTACTTTCACGGCAGCCATCAGTTGGAAGTGATTTGGTCGATCATCCCTGCCGCGGCACTCCTCTTCATCGCCATCTTCCAGATGACGGTGTGGGCAAATGCCAAGATCAAGCGGCCGACCATCGGCGACAACATTCCCAAGCCCCCCTTGGCCGAAATCACCGGTCGACAGTTCGAATGGCGCATTCGCTATCCCGGCAAGGATGGCGTGCTGGGAAATGAAGACGACATTTTGAAGGTGAACGATCTGCATCTGCCCATGAACGAAGACGTCGTGCTGCTCATCAAGAGTCAGGACGTTTTGCACAGTTTCTTTCTGCCTCACTTGCGAGTGAAGCAGGACGTAGTACCGGGCATGCAGCAGTTTGTGTGGTTCCAGGCCAAGAAGACAGGCACTTACGATATTGTCTGTGCCGAATTATGTGGCTGGGGTCACTACAAGATGCGCGGGCGCATCGTCGTGCAGAGTCGGGCTGAATTCGATAAATGGCTGGAACAGTCGTGGCAGGAGCAAGAGGTTTCGTCCTTCGCTCCTCCCGCAGGAGAGTAGATTAAGCAATGAGTACGACAGCAATTCAGCCGCACGATCACGGTCACGGCGCACAGGGCATGAGCGTGGGCGACTTCGTTCGCACCTACGTCTTCTCGCTGGATCATAAGATCATCGGCCTGCAGTTCTTGTTTTCCACGTTATTGTGGTTCATCGTCGGCGGGTTGCTCGCGCTGGGTATCCGCTGGCAACTCGCCTATCCGTGGAGTGACATGCCGGTGATTGGCCGGATGCTTTTCTCCGCCGAAGGTGGTCAGATCTCGCCGGAGTTCTACACGACTCTGTTCACGATGCATGCGACGGTGATGATTTTCTTTGTGATCATTCCGATCCTCGCTGGCGCCTTCGGCAACTATCTGATTCCGCTCATGATTGGCGCGGACGACATGGCATTCCCGACGCTGAACATGCTCAGCTACTGGTTCATGTGGCCGGCGTTTTTCTTGATTGGCATGAGCTTCTTGTGGCCACCCTATGGGGCCGGCGGTGGTTGGACGTCATATCCGCCCTTGTCGGTCGTGTGGGATGCCGCCCCTGGTAGCCACTGGCCGCAAACGCTCTGGCTGATGGGTGTGACGTGCGTCGGCGTCTCGTCGATGCTCGGGTCGGTTAATTACATGACGACGATTATCCAGATGCGCGCTCCTGGCATGACGATGTTCCGTCTACCAATGACGATCTGGGGAATGTTCATCACCGCAATTCTGCAAGCCTTCGCGCTGCCAGTGCTCACCGCGGCAGGCTTCATGCAACTTACCGATCGCACGCTCGGAACGGGCTTCTTTTTGCCCGATGGCCTCGTGGTCAATAACAGTTTGCCGGCAACCGGTGGCGGCCAACCGATTCTGTGGCAGCACCTGTTCTGGTTCTACTCGCACCCTGCGGTGTACATCATGATTCTGCCCGCGATGGGCATGGTGAGCGATATCATCTCGTGCTTCTCGCGCAAGCCCATCTTCGGCTACAAGCCGATGGTCTATGCGATCTCAGGGATCGCGGGGCTCGGGTTCATCGTGTGGGGGCACCATATGTTCGTCTCGGGCATGAATCCGTTCCTGGGCATGACCTTTATGGTCAGCACGATGATGATCGCCCTCCCCTCGGCAGTGAAGGTGTTCAACTGGCTCGGCACCATTTGGGGCGGCAAGGTTCAGTTCACAACTCCCATGTTGTTTGCCCTGTCCTTCGTTTCGATGTTCATCATCGGCGGGCTTTCGGGGATCTTCATGGCGGCCACGCCGGTCGACATCTTCATTCACGATACCTACTTCATTGTGGCCCACTTCCACTACGTCCTCTTCGCGGGCACTGCGATGGCCGTGTTCGGTTCGATCTATTTCTGGTTCCCCAAGATGTTCGGCCGCATGATGGACGAGAATCTCGGCAAGGTCCACTTCTTCCTGACGTTCCTGTTCCTTAACGGCACGTTCTTCACGATGCACATTTTGGGTGCGGTGGGCTTCCCGCGGCGTCTGGCCGATCCCTACGACTACGAAACGTTCCGGCACTTGCTCCCCATGAACCGGTTCATGACCTGGTGTGCTATCGGCATGGTTGCCACGCAAGTCATCTTTGCGTTCAACTTCATCCGCAGCATCTTCTTTGGCCAGATTGTCGGTCGTAACCCTTGGGGTGCGAACAGCCTGGAATGGATGGCTCCGAGCCCACCAGGACACGGCAACTTCGACTTCCAGCCAATCGTCTATCGCGGTCCATACGAATATGGTTCGCCCGAAGTCGATACCGACTTCTATCCCCAGACGCAGCCGCCGCCGGCTGATCCGGCCAAGCGCTTTAAGCCGCCGGCTCACTAGTTTATTGCGATTGTTGACTTGTTCCTCGCCCGCTGATCTTGAAACGTACTTCCATGACCACCACCACACCGACAAGCTATCGCTGGCCTCACCGCCTTGCTCTGCTCTCGGCGCTGGTTACGTTTCCGCTGATTTGGGTCGGTGGCCTGGTGACGAGTTACGACGCGGGAATGGCTGTGCCCGATTGGCCGGGGACGTATGGCTACAACATGTTCGCCTATCCG
>Ga0138256_10009322_pt1 | contig 10297 bp, 10 predicted proteins | sample KNB2016incub_MG_FD_105486 | JGI IMG/M metagenome (GOLD analysis project Ga0138256, IMG submission 105486) | Active sludge microbial communities from wastewater in Klosterneuburg, Austria - KNB2014incub_MG | ecosystem: Engineered > WWTP > Activated sludge > Unclassified | place: Austria... | reverse complement strand
GTGCCCCGTCGCGCCCTTGGTCGAGCTGCACGGCACGCGATCGCCGAAAACCGCGGTGACGGCCTTGTCCTCGGCGGCGTCGTTGGCGGGCGTCGCGGTGCCGTGGAGGTTCACGTAGTCGATGTCGTCCGGCGCGAGACCGGCGAGGGCGAGCGCGGCGAGCATCGCGGCGCGGGCGCCCTCGCCTTCCGGATGGGGCGAGGACATGTGGTAGGCGTCGCAGGATTCGCCGAAGCCGAGCAGGCGCGGGGCCGGTTCCCGGCCCGGCTGCGCACGCTCGAGCAGAAAGAACGCGGCCCCTTCGCCGATGGAGATGCCGTCGCGGTGCGCGTCCCACGGCCGGCAGGGGCGCGACGAGAGCAGGCCGAGCGAGTCGAAACCGTGGAGGGTCGTGAGGCAGAGCGTGTCGACGCCGCCCACCACCGCCGCGTCCGCGAGGCCCGAGGCGATTGCGCGCCAGGCGGAGGCGAAGGCCTTCGCGCTCGAGGAGCACGCCGTCGAATGCGTGAGCGCGGGCCCCGAGAGCCCGAGGCGATCGCGCACGTATTCGGTGACCGAGTTCGTGTTGTGTGTCTCGCGGTAGCGGTAGTCCGGGGGCAGCGCGCCCGTGATCGCGTCGCGATGGCGGTAGGCGACCTCGGTCGACAGGATGCCCGCCGTGCTGGTGCCGAGGTACACGCCGACGCGCCCGGCGCCCCAGCGCGCCGAGGCCGCCGCCACGGCGTCGACGAAGCCATCGGTGGCGAGCGCGAGATCCGCCAGGCGGTTGTTGCGGCAATCGAATCGCCGGAGCGGTTGCGGGAGCGCGTGGGCATCGATGCCCGGAACCTCGCCGACGCAGGTGTCGAGGTCGACGGTCTCGAAACGGCAGGGGGCGAGCCCGCTTTCAGCGGCGGCGAGGCGCCGTGCGGTCTCGGCGAGGCCCCGGCCCAGGGCGCTCGTGACCGTGAACGAGGTGATGAGAGGGGATTGCAAGTTCGGTTCGGGGACGGACGTGACCCATGGTAGCAAAGTCGTCGCGCGCCGTCGGGCCCTCAGCCGGGGGGCTGCGCGACGAGCAGCACGTTGGCGAACCCGGTGCCCTCGCTCATCGGAACGGCCCGGGCCTCGAGGCCGATCTTCCCGAGCGCGGCGAGCCATTCCGGGATCGTCCGGCAGTAAAGCCTTTCGAGCCGGTGCCCGCGCAGGCGCATCACGAGGCGATCCACCCAGTCGGTGTAGCGGAAGCGCAGCGAGCCCGACCGGGCGCCGACGCGAAGCAGCAGCCGGCCCGAATCGCCGAGCGCCGCCCGCACGCGGCCGAGCACCTCGTCCTGCGCCGCGTAGTCGACGTAGTGGAGCACGTCGAGGATCACCACGGCGTCGGCAGGTCCGAAGGTCTCGGCACGCATGTCGCCCACGGTGAATCGGGCCCGGGAGCCGATCGCGGCGCGGGCCCGCGCGACGTCCTTCGCCGCGATGTCGATCCCGTGATAGTCGGCGGGTTGCGGCGGTGCCGGCCAGGCGGCGGGCCAGGACCCGGCGTCGCGCCGCTCCTGCGCCGCGAGAATCAGCGCGGCGAGCACGCCCTGGCCACATCCGATGTCGACGACGCGCGCGGCCTCCGAAAGGAGCCCCTGTTCCAGGAGGTACCGGAAGACCGGGTCGCGGCCGAGCTTGCCCGCGGCGAAGTGCCTCGCGAACCGGTCGCCGGCCGGGTAGCGCGCGGCGGCCTCGCGCACCAGCGATCGAAAGGCGTCGAGGCTCAAGGCGCGAGCGCCTCGGCGAGCGTCGCGGGCTTGAGCTCGCGGGCGAGGATGGCCTCGAGCAGGCGGGGCAGCGTCTCGCCCACCACGGGCCGGCCATCGCGAAGGCGCGCGGCGTGGCCGTCGTGCAGCAGCAGGATGTCGCCCGCGGCGAGACCCTTCGTGAGCCGCGCGAGAACGCGCAGCGGATCGTCCGTGCGCGTATCGAAGCCGCGCCGCGTCCAGGACACGTGCCGCAGCCCCAGGCCGTGCAGGACCGGATCGAGCAGGGGATTGCGCAGGCCCGCCGGCGGACGGAAACAACCCGGCTCGCGTCCCGCGAGCGAGGCGAGGCTGCGCTGGGCGGCGAGGATCTCCTCGCGTTGGCCCCGCGGGCCGAGGAGGGGAAAGGTCTTGAGGTGACGGTCGGAATGGTTCTCGACGCCGTGGCCGCGATGCGCGATCTCGCGGCAGAGGTCCGGGTGGCGACGGGCGTTCTCGCCGATGCAGAAGAAGGTCGCGCGCACGTCGAAGCGCTCGAGGATGTCGAGCACGAGCGGCGTCACCTCCGGGTCGGGGCCGTCGTCGAGGGTGATCGCGATCTCGCCGCGCGCGCGGGACGCCTCGGGCAGGCGGCGCAGGTTCGGCCCGAGCAAGGCGCTGCGGGGCCACATGCCGATCGCGCCGAGCGCCGCGTGATTGGCCGCGACGACCCCGAGCGCGAGCGGCCAGGCTTCCGGCTGCAAGGCGAGGCCCGCGCCGACGAGGGCGTGCAGGCCCATGGAGCCTGCGAGGGTGGCCGAGGGGCGCCAGCGAGAGGACGCGACGGGGCCGGGAAGGACGCGGCTCATGGCATCGCCGGCGCGAGGCCGGCCCCGTCGCGAACGCCGCCCAGTTGCGCCGCATGTTCGGCGAGGAAACGATCCCAGGCCCGGCGCCAGGTGGGCCAGTCGTGCGCGCCCGCCACGCGGGCGACATGCGCGGGCGGAAGCGCGCGGGCGATGCGCGCCTGCCCGTCGGCGAATCGGTCGGACTCGCCGTAGAGGAGATAGGTCGGCGGCGCGGCGCCGGCTCCGGCATTCGCGAGCCACGTCCACGCATCGCGCTCGGCGTCGGCGGGCTCGTGCGGCGCTCCGGCGAGGCCCGGCGCACCGCCTTCGGCATCCATTCGCCGCAACCAGTCGCGCGAGCCCGGGTAGGGAGCGAGCAGCACGAGCCCCGCGACCGCCTGCGGATGCCGGAGCGCGTAGGCCATGGCGGCAAGACCGCCCAGGGAGATGCCCGCGAGCCAGAGGCGTCGTCGCCCGCGCGCGCGAGCCGGTGCCCAGAGGGATTCCTCGAGGACGTCCGCCACGGTGCCGTCCGCCACGCGGGCGGCTGGCGTGCCGACGAGCGCGATGTCGGCTCGCACCCCCCGGTCCCGCGCGGCCTGCACGAAGCCTTCGCGATGGAAGTCCTCGGGGTGGCTGAGCGTTCCCGTGAGGAGCGCCACGAGCAGGTCTTCCGGCGCGCCGGGAAGGGCCTCGTCGACGAGGATGCGCACGGTCGATTCGGTCAGGGCGGCGTTCAAGCGGGGACTCCCGCCGGCTTCGCCCGGCCGGCGAAGGCGGCGCAGAAAACCAGCGCGAGCAGCGCGCCCGCCGCCACGGTCGAACCGATCGCGTCGACGATCGGGATGGAGGAGGTGCCCAACAAGCCGAAGCTGGCCACGGTGGTGAAGTTGGCGAGCGCCAGGGAGGCGAGCGTGGTTGCGTTGTCCTCGGCGGGTCGCTCGGCCATCCCGTCGACGAAGAGAGCGTAGTTCGATCCGATGGCCACGACAAGCGTGAGTCCGACCAGGTGCGGCACCGTGAGGCGATTCCCGGCGAGCGCGTGGAAGGCCACCACCACGAGCAGCGCCGCGGCGAGCGGCATCACGATGCGGGCCGTGCGCCGGACCGAGCGCAGCGCGAGGGCGAGCAGCAGGCAAACCACGGCCGCGCCCAGGGATCCCAGGCGCACGGCCTGCTCGAAATAGCCGGCGTAGAGGCTGTCGGCCTCGGCCTTCACGTCGATGAGCATCGCGCCCGGGACGGCGGCGCGGGCGAGGGCGGCATCGATCGGGGCGCGTTCGACGACGCCGCCGAGGCCGCGCAGGCCCACGAGCGCCGTCCATTGTCCCGCCTCGTCGCGATAGAGCATGCCGTCGAGCGCCAGGTCGAGCGTGGTGCCGCGGAAGGCGTCGCGCCCGAGCGGCGCCGCGAGGCGGGCCGCCTGCACGTCCGCGATGAACGGTTCGAGCTTGCCGGGGCGCAGCGGGAGACCGGCGAGCGCCTCGGCGAGCCGCGCGCGAAGCGTGGCTTCGTCCGGCAGGCTCGCGCGCCGCGCCGACTGCGTCGCGAGGCTCGGGAGCAGGCCGGCGGGGCTGTCGTATCCGGCGATCGTCCCCTCGCGCACGAGCGGGTCGAGATGGCGACCCACGGCCTCGGCCGCGGCGAGGGCGCCGTCCTGCGTGGGCGAGAAAGCCGCGATCAGGTAGCGCGCGTCGGGCGCGGCGAGCCCGGCGCGAAGTTCGGCGTCGAGCGCGCGGTCGGCCTCGCCGATGGGATTGAGGCTCGCGAGGTCGCGGTCCCACAAGGGGACGGTTCGCGTCGCCAGCACGGCGATCGAAGCGGCCGCGGCCGCGAGGACGGCGAAGCGCAGCGGGCGGGCTGCCTCCATGGCCGCGAGCAGCCGGCGTCCGATGCCCGAAAGGTCGCGCACCTGCAGGCTCGTCGGCGCGAGCGCCGGCAGCACGTGGCGCGTGACGAGCGCCGCGACGACGAGCCCGGTGATCGAATACAGGCCGAACTGCGACAGCCCGGGAAGGCTCGAGAGCAGCATCGCGGAAAAGCCCGCGATCGAGGTCGCGAGCCCCAGCCGGATCGTGGGCCAGAAGGCGTCGAGCCCGCGGGCGTCGCGGGCTGCGGCACCGCGCCGGGACTGGACGAAGAAATAGATGGAGTAGTCGACGGCCTCGCCGATCAGCGTCGTCCCGAACCCGAGCGTGATGCCGTGCACCACCCCGTGCCCCAGGGCGACGGCGGCGATGCCGGCGATCGCCCCGGAGAGCACCGGCAGGAGGCCCAGGCCCAGCACGACGAACGAGCGGTAGGCCCACAGCAGCACGACGACGACGACGGCCGTGGCGGCCGCGCTGAGCTTCGTCACTTCCGACTCGATCATCGTGCGCGCCCGCACGGAGAACACGCCCGGACCGGTCATGACGAGCCGCGCGCCCGTGGCCTCGCCCCCCATGCGCGAGGCCGCGGCGGCGAACGCGGATTGCGCGGTGGACATGGCGCGGGCCTGGCCGTCGATGTCCGCCGCGCCGGTCCGGGTGCGCGTGACGAGGAGGGCGCGCCGGCCGTCCGCGGAGACCCAGACGCCATCGCGCACGAGCGGGCCGCCGGAGGGCGCGAGGCGATCGAGGAGAACGCCCATCTCGCCCGTGGGGTCCCTCGGGACGAGCGCGCCCATCGCGAGCCCGAGCGGCGAGGCGAGCAGCGCGATCGTCTCGCCCACGGACTCGCGAAGCCCCGCGACGGAGAAGCGGTGCGGATCGACCGCCGGGCTCAGGGCGTAGCGGTTCGCGAGGAGCAGGTCGCGCTCGCGCTCCAGGCCCGCGGTGGAGCCGTTCGCGACCCCGGCGAACGCCGGGTCGGCGCGCAGCGCGCCCGCGACGGACCGCGACAACCCGGCCCGTGCCTCGGGCGTCGCGCCCTCGATGCCCATCAGCACCATGCGCGAAAGGGCGCCGCTCTTGAGCTGGTCGACGAGCAGGCGCTGGCGTTCGGTCGGCGCCTCGGGCAGGAAGGACGAGAGGTCCGCGACGAACCGGGCCTGCGCGATCACGGCGAGGCAGGCCCCGATCCCCGCGAGCCACAGGACGATCCTCGCGATGCGGCCGCGGCTCACGGCCCGGCCTTGCGGATCAGCATCAGGGAGCGGTCGCCGCCCACCATCTGGATCTCGATGCGGTGGATGCGCGCCTGCTTGCCCGATACGTCGATGCGCGTGACGAGCCGCGCGGCGGCCGGCACGCGCGGCAGGAGCGTGAGCGTCCAGCCCTCGATGCCGCCCGCGACGGAGAGCGCGTGCAGCGTCTCCAGGGTGCCGCGATCGCCCGCGAGCGTCGCGCGGATGCTCTCCACCAGCACGGCGATCTCGGGCTGGTCCCTCATCGAGAGCGTCATGCGACGCCCGCCGCGTTCGAGGACGAGCGAATCGCCGTCCGCGATGAGCACTTCGCGGCCCGGCGCGGTGGTGCGCCGCTCCAGGTAGCGCGGCGGCACGAAACGAAGCTCGCCGGAGGACTCGACGGGCGCGTCGAGCAGCGCCAGGTGCTTGATCTCGTTGTAGGTCGCGTTGCCCGGCGGGTTCTTCGCCAGCAGGCTCATGAGCGCCCCGACATCCCACGCGCCCCAGGCAAGCGCCGGCAGGCACGCGGCGACGATCGCGGCCGCGAGGCGGGCGAGGCGCGATTCAGCGCGGCGGGGCCGGTGCCCAGAAATCATGGAAGTTGAACCAGTTGTAGGGCGCGCGCCGGGCGTTGCGCTCGAGGCACCGGGCGTAGCGCTCGATGGCCTCGTGCACGAGCGCGTCGCGCCCGGCCCGGCCGCCTTCGGGCAGCGCGGAGAAATCCGCGAGGGGCTCGAAGCGCACTTCGTAGCGGTTGCCGCCCAGGTACAGGCCCGCCATGAATACGACGGGCCGGCGAAGCACGGCGGCGAGCCGCATCGGGCCGGTCGGAAACAGCGCGGGCTCGCCGAGGAAGGGCAGGCTCACGGATTTCTCGCCCTCCGGCGCGCGGTCGGCGAGCACGCCCACGAAGGCGCCGGACTCGAGCGCTTCGTCCAGGCGCAGCATCGAGTCGACGCGGCCCAGGGCGACGATCCCCTCGACGGCCTTCGGATTGATGGCCTCGAGCACCGCGTGGATCTTGTGCGCGTTCCCGGCGAACATCGCCATTGTGACGGGCCGGTGCGTCCGGTCGCGGCCGCAGGCGCGCGCCGCCTCGAAGCTGCCGAGATGCCCTCCCATGAGGAAGACGCCCGCGCCCGGCGGGGCGTCGTCCACGCATTCGGCGCCCGTCACGCGGATGTCGAAGGGCTCGAAGCGGTCGGCGACGAAGAAGACGCGATCGTGGATCGTGGAGGCGAAGCTGAGGAAATGCCGGTAGCGCTCGATAAGGCCGGGTTCGCGGCCCAGGACGCGGGCGAGATAGCGGCGCGATTCCCGGCGCGCGGCGCCGGAGGTCGCGAAGAAATAGGCCGCGATGAGATGCAGGAGCGGACGGACGGGGGCCCGCCCGAGGGCGAGGGAAAGCCGCGCCATGAAGCGGATCAGGAAGGGGCTGCCGCGCTCCTCGCGGCCCCGCCACGCGCCCCGCGTCGCCGCCTCGCCGTCGGTTTCCCGCAGCGCGTCGTTCATGTCGCGACGTCCGGTCGGCGCGGCGCCACGGCCCCGCTCGCCACGGGCCCCGCCTCGCCGTGCACCTCGAAGCGGATGGCGCCTCCGGGCGAGCTCACCCAACGCAGCACGAGCGGTTCGCCCGGCGGCACGGGCCGCAGGAACTTGGCGCTCGACAGCGTGAAGGCGAGCGGATCGAAGGCGGCGTTTCGCGCGAGGGCCGCGAAGACCTCGCCGAGCAGGGCGACGCCCGGCAGGATCGGGCGGCCCGGGAAGTGGCCCTCGAAGGCCGGGTGGTCGCGGGCGATCGGCAGCGCGATTTCCATGGCCTCCGGGCTCACGGCGTGCCGTTCATCCGGCGCTCCAGCGCCACGAGGGCTTCGCGGGGCAGCTTGCCCGTCGCGCGACGGGGCAGGGCGTCCATGAGCACGATCGGGCGCGGCAGGAAGACCGGGTCCATGCGCGCGCGCAGGGCCTCGAGGATCGTCGCGGCATCGAGCCCCGGCGCCACCACGAACGCCATGAGGCGCGTCACGCCTGCGCCGCGCTCCTCGGGCATGTGGAACACGCCGTCGCGCACGCCGGGAATGGCGAGGAGCTGGTGCGTGAGCCCGCCGAGCGAGTTGCGCTTGCCGGCGATGTTGACCACGTCGGCCGAGCGGCCGGCGAGATGGAAGGCGCGGCCGTCCGGTTCGAGCTCGATGAGATCGGCGAGCCGCGTGGGGGCCTCGATGTGGCCACCCTGGGCCCAGGCGACATCGTCCCGCAGGTGGATGCGGATATCCGCGAGCGGCTGCCAGGCGCTCTCCCGCGTCGGCCTTCGCGTGGCGAGCTGGCCCGTTTCCGTGCAGCCGTAGATCTCGAGCAGCCGCTCGCAGGCCTCGGCCTCCGCGCGCGCGGCGAGGCCGGCCGTGAGCGGGGCCGTCGCCGAGACGATGCACTCGAGCCGGTGCGAGACGCCGTTGTCGAGCCAGTTCTGCAGGTGGAACGGCGTGGTGAACATCGTCCGCGCGGGCGGGTGGGCCGCGGCGGCCGCGTCGATCTGCGCGGCGAAGTAGGGGCGCTCGGCGGTGAGCGCGGCGCCGGTCGCGAGGGGCATCAGCACCGTGGACTCGAGCCCGAACATGTGCTGCGGCGGCACCGTGCCGAGGATCACGTGGCCGGGCCCGCCGACCGCCAGCCGCTCGCCTTCGGCGAGCACGTTGCGCACGAGGCTTCCCCATCGCTTGGGGTGCGGCTGCGGCTCGCCGGTCGAGCCCGAGGTGAACACGATGGCGGCGATGCGATCGGCCTCGATGGCGGGCACCGATGAGACGTCGCCGGCCCGGCCGCCGTCCATCGGCACCTCGACGCGGGGAAGGTCGATGCGGACCGACTCGTCGTCGGCCACGTAGTAGGCGTCGGGGGCGAATTCGCGGATCGCCTCGACCAGGTTGGGCGTCACGGCGGGCGGCAGCAGCGTGGGATGGCCGCGAAGGAGCGTGGCGAGCAGGTTCACCGCGAAGCGATAGCGATCGGCGGCGAGGTTGAGCGCCGAGCCGCGTTCCGGAAGCGCCTGCGCGACGCGCGTCGCGTCGGCGAGCAACTGCGCCGCGGTGACCGGCTTTCCCGACCGGTAGGCCGCCACGTGGCCGAGGTCGCGATGGCCGACGAGGGGAATCCTCGCTTCGGCGGCGCGGCTGGGGGCGACCGGGAGCATGGCGTCCGGGCGGGCTTCAGTTCGGCGCCTGGAAGCGCGTCGTGTCCGAATGGCGCCAGAAGACCGCGATGCCGTCGAGAAAGTGCCCGGGGCTGACCTGCTTGATGACGCGCCGCCGCACCGCGTACTCGACGATGAACATGAGCGCGACGAGCGGCAGCGTGAGGAAGTTGGCGAGGACGGACCACGCCGTCATGAAGCCGCCCAGGAACAGCGCGCAGGAGGCGAGCGTGATGGCCAGGAAGAAGACGGTCCAGGCGGCCGTCACCTGGCGCGAGTACCGCGCGATCTCCGGGGTGAGCGTGCCGTGCACGATGCGCGCGAAGCGCGTGCACAGCGGCTCGGAGGATCCGGCGAGCGTCCGGCCGAACATGATGCCGAGGAGCAGGTTGGTGCCCGCGTGCTCGAGGAAATAGAGGGTCTGGTAGTGGTTCTCGACCGCGCCCCACAGCAGGTACAGCGCGAGGGCGCCGGCGGCCAGGGCGATCCAGGCGCGAGGCCCGCCGGCGCCCGGCCGGCGAAGGGCGAAGAAGGCGATGGCCGCGAGGGGGAAGGTCGCGACGAGGGCGCCGAGCGTCGGCGATCCGGCGCGGGCGATGGCGAAGTGGGCGAGGAAGGCACCCGGCACCGCGACGAGCGCGACCGCGACGAGCGCGGCGCGCGTGCGCCGGGCGGGCGTCACTTGGTTCTCCGCTCCGACACGGTCCGGGCGAGGTTCCGGAGCGAACTGAAGATGCGGACGTTGTCCTGGTCGTCGTCGCGCAGCTTGAAGCCGTAGCGCTTCGACACGACGAGGGCCACCTCGAGGATGTCGATCGAGTCGAGCCCCAGCCCCTCCTGGTAGAGACGGGCCTCGGGATCGATCTCCTGCGGCGCGACTTCGAGGTTGAGCGCCTCGACGATCATGACCGCGATCTCGCGTTCGAGCGCTTCCGGGGACGGTGCCGGGATGGCGGCGGAGGGGTCTGTCGTGAGCGGTGTGGACATGCGCGGCTGGCTTTCTTCCCGGGTTGGGGCGCGTGGCACGGGTCTGGCGCCCGTGTCCGCATACGGGGTTGATTATAAACGGTTCGGGTGGCGGTTTCCGCTCGCGGCCGGGCTCGTCAGCCGGCCGGAAGCGCTTCCCGCGGGAGCACGAAAACGAAGCCTTCGCCGCCGGCGAAAGCGGGCCAGGCGAACGGCAGTTTCGGGCAGGCGCGTTCGAGCGCGCGGCGGTTGTGGCCGATCTCCACGACGAGAAGGCCGCCGGGATTCAGGTGCCGCCGCGCCCCGGCGAGGATGAGGCGGGTGTGCCGCAGGCCGTCGGCGCCGCTCGCGAGCGCCATCTCGGGCTCCTGGCGGTATTCGTCGGGCAGCCGGCGCATCGAGGCGGCGTTCACGTAAGGGGGGTTCGAGACGAGCAGGTCGTAGGTGCGGCCCGCGAGCGCGCCGAAAAGATCGCTCT
>Ga0138256_10009321_pt1 | contig 10298 bp, 12 predicted proteins | sample KNB2016incub_MG_FD_105486 | JGI IMG/M metagenome (GOLD analysis project Ga0138256, IMG submission 105486) | Active sludge microbial communities from wastewater in Klosterneuburg, Austria - KNB2014incub_MG | ecosystem: Engineered > WWTP > Activated sludge > Unclassified | place: Austria... | reverse complement strand
TACCGCTATGCCGTAACGGCTGTAACAACGGGAAGCTTTGTATTCTGGCAGGCCGGTCTTCAGTTTTTACTGGTTGCTGGTGTTGGAATTATTATCGGAATTGTGATAGGGTACCTTTTTGTGTTTGCCCATAAAAAAATTGAGAGTAATCCTGTAGTTGAAACAAGTCTTACCCTTTTATCTCCTTTTGTATCTTACCTGGCGGCAGAACAGTTTCATATGTCCGGTGTATTGGCAGTTGTAAGTACAGGACTGGTTATAGCCTGGAGAGCACCTGAGGTTTTTTCTTACCAGGCAAGAATGCGTACCAGGGTTGTGTGGGACACATTGATATTCTTATTACATGGATTTGTTTTCATACTCATTGGCCTTCAATTACCTTCTATTATTAAGGGGCTGGGTAATTACCCGTTTGAACAGATACTGGGTTATGGATTGCTTATCAGCCTTGTGACGATCATAGTCCGAATTGTCTGGGTATTTGCGGGTGCCTGGTCACAAAATTATTTTCAAAAGAGGAAAACGAAAACTGGTGTAATAGCTGGCAAAGATGATTCGGACAGTACCTGGAAAAATGTGCTGGTAGTTGCCTGGACAGGAACCAGGGGGGTTATATCTTTGGCAGCGGCACTGGCATTACCATTGGTTTTGGAAGACGGCACCGCATTTCCCAAAAGACATTCGATTATATTTCTTGCCTTCGTTGTCATTTTTGTAACCCTGGTGGTACAGGGTCTTTCACTCCCGCTGCTCATACGCTGGTTGAAGATGAAACCCCAGGACAATACAGATGAGGAAGAGAAAGAACTTCAATTATATCTTGCAAACAGCACCCTGCATTTTATTGAGCAGGATTTCCCGGTACCATTGGATAATAAATCGGAGCAACAGCTGAAAATGAAATATGAAGTACTAATCAATGAACTTACCAAAGAAATAAATCGTCATAAAAAAGCCAAGCGAAATGACAGTGAGCTAATAGTAAAGCAACAGGGTGTCCTGTTAAGTGCACAATTAGAAATCAGCAAATTTCAAAGGGCATTGTTGATAAAACTTCATAAAGAGGGGGAGTTCAGTGATGCAGTGATCAGGCAAGTTGAGCAGGAGATGGATATAAATGAATTGAAATTAAATTTGCAGGTTTCAAAGGATGAATAATTGAAAGATACTTAAGATTGCGAAATATCATTCTTACATGTGATACAATTCTTCTTACGTATATATCTGAAGAATCGTAATTATTTAAAATATTTCATTCTTATCATTTCTGTTTACATTTCTGTCAGCTGGTTTGAAACTGATGCCATTCAGAAATCTCTGCCCCAGTGATTTCATAGTTTCCGGATTCCTGCTCACCATATTTGTTATCCCAAACATCAAAGCGGAGCCAAGAAGTTTCTTTAATGGATTGTGTGATACACCTTCAAATAATTTCTTTGAAAGATAGCCCGCCACAAGACCTGTACCTGTATTAATGATATTGTCCTTCAGTTCCCGGGAAGAAGCAGCCTCTCTGAATGTACTTTTAATAAGATTAAGGGGCTTTAAGCTATCATAGGTAAGATTAAATTGTTTTCTCAACAAAATTCCCTGATCTGCCTGCCTGGTTTCTAACAATAAAATGGCTTCTGAAAGTGCCTTGGTTGAATTGATAGTTTTCATCGTAAACCTTATTGAAGTATTTTTTTGATCAATGACTCATTGACTGGTTTTTTTATCCATTGATCACGGAATAGATAAAGTACAATGGTGACCAGGGCATAGAATCCGGCCATTACAAAAAAGCCGTAATAAGACCTGCCAAGCATTTCTCCAGTCCATATTGCCAGGCCGATGCTGATGCTTAAAATGAACATTGCAACAACAATAAGGAGAACTGATTTTACAGCGAGAGATGTAATTACACTGGCAGATTTATCTATTGCTTTCAGCTTCAGTAATTCTATTGATGTTTTTCCATACTCACCGGCTTTTTCAAAAAGCTCTTCTATCGGTGTTGCAATGCTTTCTTTCATCATTTTTTGTTTAGGCTTGTTGTTTCCGGATACGGGGATCATCCCGGGCCAGCTTTGAGGGTTTCAATTTTACACTATTACATCCTGTTTTTTGCTGCAGCTGCAATTTCTTCAGCCTTTGCTTTTCCATTCTCCGCAAGTTGTACAGCTTCCTCTTTGGCAGTCACGAATTTATTTTTAATTCCCGTAATGAATTCATTGTACTTTTCGCCGAATTCATCAGCATATTCTTCGCCCTTTTTTGATATTTTTTTCCGGGTTGCTGAACCTTTGTCGGGAGCAAACAAAATTCCTAATGCTGCACCAGTGGCAAGTCCTGCCAAAACACCTAATAATACTTTACCTGATTTCATACTTTATTTGTTTTATAAATGATTCAATAAATACTGGTTGTAAAGATGAGCTTTAATGTCAAAGCTATTATTATACAACTTTAAAAATAAGTTACAGCATTCACACATCATATCTCATCTTTTGTGGTACGGATCAGGCTAATTCCTGCAATGAAGAATATAAGACCTAGTATTCCGTATATGGCGAGAGCTTTAATATCCCGGGTACCACCAGGGGTATTTATGAAGAGTACAGCACCATAAATGAGACCTGCTGTTCCAAGAATGGTGAGTAAAGCCCCAAAGATTCTTTTGATATTCATATTTTATTTTTAACTATTTAAAATGGTATAGCCAATCCTTTCAGTTGTAATTAAACCCTGCATAGGTCCAAAAGCTGTTTTTTTTGATTGCTCATGTCTGAATTCAGGATATCAGCTTCTTTTTTTTTGAGTGTTCCTTCTACTGTTAACCTTGCCATCAGGTAGCTGATAGTTGATTCAGCACCCTGGTTAAGGTTTACATAATTTTCTTCCAGCCCATCATAGCATCCTCCTGTGCAAGGGTTGTAAATGACCTGGTTAAGGTGGTTAGCTCCCAGGAACCAGTCAAAAGCCATTCTCATTTTGAGGAAATAATTTTCCTCTTTAAGAGAAGCATAAAAATTACTTAATGCAATAATCGTATACGCTACATCTATGGGCTGTTCACCACCTTTTACTTCAGGGCCGGGTTTAGTTTTTTTATGTAACCAGGTTTTATTTGAAATCACTTTTATATTATTCCCGGTGAATATTTTAGATAAAAGAAAATCAAATGATGAAGTGGCAATTTTCCTGTATAATGTTTCACCGGTCGCCAACCATGCACATAGCAACGCTTCTGGTAATATACTGTTGGCATAAGTCAGGTAACTTTCAAACCACTGCCAATCCTTATCTGCTTCATGCCTGTACATTTGTACTAACCTGTTTGCCAGTTGTCGTATTAGCGAGATACCCCGCACCGACTTGATTCTTGTGTTACGGTAGTACAAACCCTTTATTATAAAAGCCATAGCCCTGGTAGAATGGATTTTATTTACATTAACAAGTGCCTTTTGCATTGTTAATCCCGCATCAAGAGTCACTTCTGCAGGCAACAACTTGCTAATTGAGATTAAAAAGCCTAAGGCCCAGATAGCTCTTCCATGTGAATCCTCAAGATTCGTTAAGTCATTTTGATTCGTGAATTCTTTTTGTTCATCCACATAATTCAGAAAATAACCGTTGGGTTGCAGGCAATATTTTATGAAATTGTAGTATAGGGTGATATATTTCAGATCCGCTGTTTCACCAGTTAATTCATAATGCTGGCACATAGCGATCATTGCCCTTGCATTGTCGTCTAATGTGTAGCCTGAATCAATATCCGGTTGATTGATCCTGGAAAACTGAAGTATTCCGAAGCTGGTTGTTAGTTTTTTAATATGATCAAGATTGATGGGAGGCATAGTATAGCGTAAAGAAATCCTTCCATTGCTTTTGTTTTCAAATAAGGTTGCATGCGCAATAGCTGCATTTTCCCAGGCAGTAGACGCCATTCTGTGTAATCCGTTGGAGCTTATATTTTTTCTTAATTGTTCATCACTCAATAAACTGTTGACAGCATCAGCTAATTGATGTGGATTTTCAAAATCTACAATAATTCCTGCATCTTTTCTCAGGACTTCCACGGCATGCGGAATTGGCGTAGAAATTACGGGGCAACCACAACTGATAGCATAGGCGAATGTTCCGCTTACTGCCTGGTTCGGGTCTCTAGACGTGAATAAGTAAATATCTGTCAATTGCAAATAATCCAGTAATTCCGGAAGAGGTAGAAAATGATTAATAAATTGTACATGTTCCTGTAATTGCAATGCTGTAACCTTTGCTTCAAGCTTCAGGCGATACTTTTCACCTTCCTGTTTTACGACTGAAGGGTGGGTTTTGCCGATAATAGTAAACAAAACATCCGGATTTTTTTTGACAATAGCCGGTAAAGCCTCCAGGGTGGTTTCAATACTTTTTCCGGCACTTAACAGTCCAAACGTAGAGAGTACTTTTCTTCCTGATAGTTTATATTTGATTTTCAGTATTTCTTTATCCGGATGCGGCACCAGGTGAGTACCATGTGGAATAACACTGATCTTTTCATTTTGTATTTCATAATCATTGATTAGTATTCTTTCGGAGGAATGAGTCATTACTATAACAGATCCCGCTACACTGGCCATTTGCTGTACATTTATTTTTAGTGTTTCACTGGGGTGGGGCAATACAGTGTGGAATGTTATGATAACAGGTTTGTTGAGTTCATGCAAAAGCTGTACGAAATCATTTTCTTTATTTTTAAAGAATCCGAATTCATGTTGTATCATGACTATACTGATATCAGTATTATCATTAATATTATTGGCTAATTGTGAAAATGCACCCGGTTGGTCCGTATTAAGAATATATTGTACTTCATCATTTTTGTAAATATGTTTTTCAGATTCAGATTCCAGCGGACAAATGCGGATTATAAAAGATTGACCGAATTTATTATTCAATGCCTTTATTAAATCGTCAGAATAAGTGGCAATACCACATTCCCTGGGAGGGTAAGAGGTGATGAATAAAATTTCTGCCCGTTTATTTTTGACAGAATTGTCAATTTTATCAGTTAAGATTGAAAAAGTATTTTGTTGCCTTTTTATGGGCAAAATATTATTTTGGTTAAGTAAGGTTTTCATTTTTCTTCTTTTCGGGGGTTGAGCAATAACTCTTTTAGTAATGCTGATATACTGACGGAGGCCACGGCAATCTGTTCATCCGCTGCACCATAGTAAATGTATAGGGTGTCATTTATCAGGACTGAGCCTGTAGGGAAGCATACATTATTTACTTCTCCTTTTACTTCCCATTCATATTCCGGCCTGAAGAGGGCATAAGGCAGCCGGGCCATTTCTTTCTGTGGATTTTGAAGATCCAGTAATGCGGCACAGGCAGAATATACATAACCTTTTACGGTATCATGTACCCCGTGATAGATCAATAGCCATCCGTGTTCTGTTTCAATGGGGGGACAACCCCCGCCTATATAACTAACTTCATGTTTATATTGGGGAGATAGAACTATAGCTTCATCCAGGTGAAGGAAATAGTTTTGCCAGAACCCGGTTGTGAGTTCCTGTAAGCTATTGACAGCTACGATCTGGATATCAGGTCTTACCCGGTGCAGGAAATATAATTGCCCGTTTATTTTACGGGGGAAGAAGATTACATTTTTATCCCAGATAAATAATTGTGTTGTTTCTTTTTCCAGGCCTTGTTCGTGTTTATTATAGCGCAGGTATTTTTCATTTATTTTTTCCTTTGACCTGGCGAGGTGGCTAAACTCTGTATAGGTGATCTGCGGTACTATTATTCCCATTTTTTCCCAGTGAAGAAGGTTGTTTGAAATGGCCAGGGCCCCCAGTGCATTTACACCATCATATGCTGTGTATGTGAGATAATAAAGGTCTTCAATCTTTGTAATCCGTGGATCTTCCACGCCATGCGATTCGTATGCAAACTGGGGAAAAAGTACCGGTGAGTCAGCTCTTTCTTCAATCGTTAAGGGGTCTCTTAATTTGCAATAGCCTATGCTGGAATAATTACCTTTGCTTACGGCCCTGTAAAAAAGATGAATACTATTGCCCTCCCTTATTACTGCGGGATTTAGTACACCTTCGTTTTCAAAACCGAGAGTGGTTTTTTTCAGCAGAATACCTTCTTTTTTTACTTCTATCATTTTGATACCAGAACTTTTGTATAACACCTGACGGGGTATCAGCTGTATCGTTCAATGAATTCAGGGTATTGTAAAGATGAGTTACTTTAAACAGGGAAGTATTATATAACTATCAAAATAAGTTATATAATACACACCCTTATAATCAGCATCATTCCTGCAATTTGAAAAAATATTCAACTGGCATCACTATATAAAAGAATGAAAGCTGCGATGAGCAGGATCGTTGCAAGAAATAGAGCAACTGTGAAACTAAGCTGTTTAAATAGTTTCATATCTTCTTTTGATCAGGATAGATTATAATTTGATCACTGTTCAATCATTCCAATTCATCTCAGCCAGATTGTTTATCCAGCTGCTCTTTTTTATACTTTCATACTTTTCAGGGAATCTAACAGACCAAACGCCTGCAGTAGCCAGATGACGACAATGATCACCACGACTATGTTAAGGATATTCTTGATTTTGCGATCCATTGGGATGTAAGTATTCACCAGCCAGAGAATAACACCGGCAACGATCAATACAAGTAAGATGGTAAGTAGTGGCATAATATAATTTTTAAATGATACAATAAAGATGAGGGACTTTTTGCTTCCTGTAGTTACATAACCCTGTAAATAAGTTACATTATTCACATATTTGGTATGAACAGAATTATACGAATAATATTACCGGGTAAATAATAAGAAACCCCGGTAGAAACCGGGGTCTGTGTGTGTCATTTGAGAATATCCAAACCGTCCTGCGTGAAATTATTTTGATAGTGCCTTTGCCAGGTAAAAATTTCCATCCGTTTTATCGGCTGATCCCCAATTTCCATCTACAAAATTCTGATTTGGGTTTAACCTGCCTTTCATAATAAATGGAGTACTGTCTCTGTCAGGCCATATACATGTGATTGCTATCTCATTTCTGTTCACGGAATAAGTACCGATAGCTTTTCCCTTATTATCATTTTCAGTACTGTATAATTGAACTTCATTACCTGGTCCGAAAACTATCCTAAGATCCATCTTTTTCTCTATTGTCCTGTAACTGCCATCCCAGGTTCCCTTAAGAGGTAAATCTGACTTCGAGGCCCTGTACATAATAAAGGACAACAGGCTTACAACAAATAATAGCGATTTCATAGAAACACCAGCGAAAAGGTTAATGAATAAGATAAGGTTAATGATTAATGGTCTGTTGAAAAATGATTGCTCTGTTCCTTTTCTGCTACACCGTGCAAAAAGGAAGGTCTTATAAAATAAGAATGAGCAATAAAATGATAATAATAATTGCCCCAACTGACAAATAAACTCCACCGCTCAGCGCTTTCATTTCTTTTTTTATTTCTTTCACTTCTTTCCGGAGGCTTTTTTTCTCTGATCTCGACATTTCGGATTTGTCCAAGCCTTTGATTTCTTCAAGACGCTGTAAGAGTTGCTGACTTCTGATATCTTCGGTGGGTGAGATGGATTCAGGAACAATTACAGCCGAACTGGCCGGCGAGGCGATTGCAATAAATAAAGCAAGTGACGCCATTCGTAAGTAATTTTTTACTGTCATTTTCTTGGTTTTAAAAGTTGATTTACACTACTCTTTTCTAAACTCTGCGTTTATGAAGAGTTGTTTTAATTATACCAAAGGTGGGAGTGTTCATGGTATAAAGTCTTACATGTTCGTGCAGGATAGTTATATTATTCACACATTTGTCAGTTTGTATGTTACCTGCAGAGTGTATTTGAGCGATTTATAATTAAAGTTTATTTGATCCGTAGTAATCGTCTATCACATGATATTTGTATAAATAATGAATTTATATATACAGGATAATGCAACGTTTCAGTTGAAAACCCGTCCATAACAGAGAGAATTTCTTAGACGATGAATAACAATTAAATGATTGATAGATAGTACAATGCAGGGGTATAATGCCGTGTTGGTATTATTGTTTTTTAACTAGGCATCATTTTAATTTTATAAATATTTTATAAGGACATTTTGGTATACTTTTACCTTATATATATTTAGTAAGGAAATTATTAACCGGCTTACTTTTCTCATCAACAGCTCGGTTTCGGCATACTACAGATCTGTAAAAAACTATTTGTTTGAAATTGTATATCAAGAATATGGTTTGCATCCGTTGCAAAATGGTGGTAAAGGAAGAACTCAGAAAACTGGGTTTGCATTATACCGTAGTTGAATTAGGAGAAGCTGACATCCTGGAAAATATCACCGCTGAACAACAAGTGCAATTCAAGGTTGCTTTATTGAAAGCCGGTCTTGAATTAATGGATGATAAGAAAAGTGTGCTGATCCAAAAGATTAAGAACATTATAGTTGAACTGGTGCATTATTCAGAAGAGCCCCTTTTTCTGAAATTTTCTGAGTATTTAAGTCAGAAATTAAACCACGATTATACGTACCTGGCCAATCTTTTTTCTGAAGTGCAGGGGACAACAATTGAGAAATTTTTAATTGCCCATAAAATTGAAAGGGTAAAAGAGTTGCTGATATATGATGAACTTAATCTTACCGAGATAGCATACCAGATGCATTACAGCAGCGTAGCACATCTTTCTACTCAATTTAAAAAAGTCACAGGGTTGACACCGTCTTATTTTAAACAGCTGAAATCTAAAAGACGTTCCATGCTGGAAAGCTTGTGAAATTTAAAATTGCTTCTACCTATATAGCATTAGTGCAAATGCATGGGACTACTTCATCCATAATCTTATTCCCGGGTTTAAAATATTGCCGGCAACCACCGGCATCATTTTTTAATTTGTTATTTAATCAGCCTTTTACATAACTGAAAAGAGGGTTATACTTAGAATTTCTTGTTCAGCAGATGTGTGAATCATATAATTCTTTTATGAGATCGTGTAACAAAGTTGGTGATAAAATGATCCACCTTTAGAAAGTGAAAATGCTTTCACAATAAATTTAAATATATGAATACAACAGAATTAAAAGGTAATTGGAATGAAACGAAAGGTAAACTCAAACAAAAGTTTGCAAACCTGACAGATAATGACCTGATGTATACTGAAGGTAAAAAAGAAGAAATGTTGGGAAAATTGCAGATCAAATTGGGTAAAACAAAAGAAGAGTTGCATAAAATTATTGAAGCGTTGTAAGAATTTTTCCTGTCAAAAAACTAGTGCCGGTTTTCGATTTATCGGCGCTGTTTTTTAATCAGGGTGCAAATGTTTCAATATTTTATTAAATATTTATTAAGCGTTTAAATATAATATTATGAGTAATTTACTATATATCGTTGCAGTAATACTGGTCATTGGATGGTTAGTTGGCTATTTTGCTTTTAATCTGGGCGGCGTCGTTCACCTGTTGCTTGTGATTGCTCTTGTTATGATAGTAGCGAGACTTATCCAGGGCAAAAGAGCGATTTAGCATTTGCTGGCAGCAATGACACAATGAGACTTCTTTATGCAGACCCTTGATCTGTCTTTTATATATTCTTATTTATACAATTATCTACTTTTTCAGTTGGTCTTGGTTCGAGCCCCTGTTTTAACAGGGGCTCATTATTTTATCACATCCGGGCATGTGTAAAATATTGAAAGTAACTGAAGATGTTACTGTATTTATAATTACAACTAATGTGTGAATGATATAACTAATTAACAGAGTTGTGTAACAGTATTAAAGGAATTGAAAGGGACCTTTACCTCGTCAGTTTTTGACATTTTAAAAAGATAAAAAAATGAAAACTAAGAACTCAGTTAACCTTTCCAAAGGTTTCTTTTCAGGTGTTTTGCTTCTTGCGATGTTATTTTTATTTGATTCCTGTGCTAGGAAGATCGTTTTTCAGAGCTCTTCTGTTGTTCCGGCAGCAGAGGGTACTGTAAAGGTGACCAAAGACAATAATAGTAATTATGCTATCCATCTGCAGTTGTCGAACCTGGCAGAACCCGAAAAATTGACACCGGCAATGAAAACTTATGTGGTATGGATGGAAACCGCCCAGGAGAATGCAAAAAATATAGGGCAAATTAACAGCTCAACGAGTTTGCTTTCTAAAAGATTAAAAGCTTCATTTGAAACTGTTTCACCTGTCAAGCCTACTAAAATATTCATAACAGCTGAAGATAACGCTACAGTATTATACCCCGGAACAGTGGTTCTGACAACAGATAATTTT
>Ga0138256_10009320_pt1 | contig 10299 bp, 7 predicted proteins | sample KNB2016incub_MG_FD_105486 | JGI IMG/M metagenome (GOLD analysis project Ga0138256, IMG submission 105486) | Active sludge microbial communities from wastewater in Klosterneuburg, Austria - KNB2014incub_MG | ecosystem: Engineered > WWTP > Activated sludge > Unclassified | place: Austria... | reverse complement strand
TAAAGAAATGAAAAATTTAATCGCGATTTCCAGAAATAGATTCCTATTGATAAATGCATAATTTTGAATTACTAAAATTCATTTCTATTAACTTGATACATATCAACAGATTTTTGATGTGTTTTCCTAAATTTCAATGAAAAACTGAAGAAAATTGAAATTTTAATTCCTAATTAATAAAATTTCGATAAATTTGTATCCGAATGAATACAGTCATAAAATGTTTTTAATTGAAAAGACATCAGAATTTGACAAATGGCTCAGAAAATTGAAAGATTTTCGAGCTAAAGCTAAGATTTTAATGCGGATTCAAAAATTAGAACAAGAAGAACATTTTGGTGACTGCGAATCTGTTGGCAGTGGAATTAGAGAACTAAAAATAGACTATGCAAAAGGTTATCGTGTTTATTTTAAACAAATGGACGGTAAGATTATAGTTTTACTAATAGGTGGAGATAAATCAACGCAAAAAAATAACATAGAAAGAGCTAAAGAAATTTGGAAATCAATAAAAGTATAAAAAATGGAAGTTACAAAGTTTGACATAACAGATTACTTAGATAGCAATGAAATGATTGCTGAATATTTAAACGAAGTATTAGAACAAGGAAATGAAAACGATTTAATCATTGCAATAGGAAATGTTGCTAAAGCTATGGGAATGTCACAAATTGCTGAAAAATCTGGATTGAGTAGACCTAGTTTATATAAAGCCTTATCTGATGGAGCTAAACCACAATTTTCAACAATAATGAAAGTATTAAAAGCAATTGGTGGACAAGTAAAGGTGAATCCTATTTCTTTGTAATTAGTTCAATTCAAATTTTGTCAATTACGAAGAGAAATAATATTTCATGAATATAAAGTTCTCTAAATGGAACAAGGGGCGAATATGCTTATAAGACAAAAAATATATCATTCTGTTATCCATGATACACTTTAATTTTCAATTTTGACAATCTTTTCAAAAATTACCCTTAACATTGTAGAATGAAATTAATTGGTCTCTGTTTCCTCGTTTTTTGTTTTCTTGATTCAATATTGTTGGCGCAAGATTTAAATGACGCTAGACAGTCTGTAATAATGAATGCGACAGTGCAAGATAGTCCAACACAAATAAAATTGAGCTGGAAGCTTGACACTGCAAATGGTGGATATACCATTTGGAGAAAATCAATTAACGAAGAGACTTGGGGTGATAGTCTCATTTATTTACCACCCTACTCTACCTCTTGGATAGATACATCGGTTCAGTCTGGAATCGGATATGAATATCAAATCCTCAAAAGTCTTCCTGCATTTCCTTATGGAGATGGCACTCGCAACTTTGGGTCTGGATATATCTACGCTGGTATAAAAGTGCCTCCTACACATCATCGAGGTACTTGTTTAGTATTAATTGAACGCAGCATAGTTAAAACACTTTCATTTGAGATAACTCGTCTGATGGATGATTTGCAAGGGGATGGCTGGACTGTCGATACGATTTCAGTTGAGAGAACTGATGCCGTGCCCCAAGTAAAAAATAAAGTATTGAATTGGCTCCAAAATATTTCTGATCGGCAAAAAGCATTATTTATCCTAGGAAGAGTTCCCGTACCTTACAGTGGCGACATAGCCACAGATGGACATCACAGCGATCATCGCGGTGCATGGCCTTGTGATGGCTACTATGGCACGATTGATGGCCTATGGACGGATCAAACCGTAAATAATAAAACTGCAGCAAGTTCGAGAAATGATAATGTTCCAGGTGATGGCAAATTTGACAATAATGTGATTCCCTCGAAAGTTCATCTTTTAATCGGTAGAGTTGATTTCAGCAACATGAATAAATTTCCAGAATCTGAAGAACAACTTCTCAAGCGATATCTAGACAAAAATCATGCTTGGCGAATTGGAAAAATAAAGATGGAAGAAAGAGGACTCATTGACAATAATTTTCCATTAGACTTGGAAGCTTTGGGGCAATCGGGGTGGAAGAATTTTGCAGTAATGTTTGGAATAAATAATGTAAAGGAACTACCCTATCGACAAACCCTATCGAATCAGTCTTACCTTTGGTCTTATGGCTGTGGTGGTGGAGGCCCAGAAAGTGCTTCAGATATTACCAATACTACAAATTTTACGACCGATTCTCTTCAGACTCTTTTCACTATGTTGTTTGGTTCGTATTTTGGTGATTGGGATTATCCAAATAATTTTCTACGCGCTGCTATTGCATCAAGGACTTGCTTAAATAGCACTTATGGCAACAGACCAAATTGGTTGTTTCATCATATGGCACTTGGTGAACCGATAGGATATGCTGCACAACTAGTGATGAACAACAGAGGACTATACACTCCGCGATTCTATGGAGGATATGCATCCACAGCATTAATGGGAGACCCAACGATCTGTATGCATGTACTTGATCCAGTAGAGAATTTGCTTGCTACTCAAGAAGGGCTTAGCGTTCGACTTACTTGGCGTGGACCAAAATCTGCTTCAGGATTTTATATTTACAGAAAATATGCTTCAGATAGCGCATATCAATTGCTCAATACTCAAGCAATTTCAGACACAAGTTTCATGGACGTTTGTGTTCAAAAAGGTATAATTCATTATCTAGTGCGAAGTACTGCAATAAAAACAAGTGGGAGTGGTAGTTATTACATTTTAAGTAATGCTGTATCAACAAAGCTTCAATTCGATACTACAGCGTTTGCAGTAAATACAATCGTAAAAAACACCGATCCTGGAAAGTCAAATGGTTCCATTTCTATAACTCCAACTGGTAGTTGCACTCCCTATACTTACCAATGGAACAATGGATCTACAAATAATGTAATAAACAATCTTGCTGCTGGAAAATATTGTGTGACGATCAACGATTGTAATAATTGCCAACACGAACATTGCATTACTGTTACTATGAGCACATCAATAGGTTCAATAGAGGGCCTTACTTCATTTCAAATACATCCAAACCCTAGTTCAGATCATATAAGTTTAATGCTTAAATTTCAACAAGCTCAAAAGCTAACATTACAAATCGTCGATGTCAAAGGAATTATATTATCAACAAAATCTATCGAAGGAAGTGACATAAATCTGAATTGGAATATCGAATTACTTCCACCAGGACAATACTGGATTCAAATCAAAAGTGAATCAGGACATTTTACTATTCCGTTTACTAAAAGTGAGTTGTAGTAATTGGGATTTGTTTACAAAATAATATTTCTATTGTATCGGAAAAATATCACGAATAGTTTAAATATGTACTAAAAGGTTTTAATTAGATCTACTCTCAGGAAAATTATTCTTCTTACATTTACAATCAAATATGAAATCCAATATGATATCAAAAACCATAATATTCCTAATCTTAAACTTCGCTGCTCTTGCAATAGGCGGATTATCCACCTCATCTGGTGTAACATCAGATTGGTATAACGCATTGAATAAAGCGCCTTGGACTCCACCAGGATGGGTTTTTGGTTTTGCATGGACATTGATTATGATTTGCTTTTCATTCTATATGGCATATTTATGGACTGAGATCGAGGACAAAAAAACATTGATCATCATGTATGCGTTGCAATGGATACTCAATGTCGCTTGGAACCCTGTATTTTTCACCTTGCATCAGACCAGCTTAGCCTTGATCATTATTATTTCATTGACCTTACTGATTGGATATTTCCTATTCAAATATTTTGGACAGTTGCGCATTAAATCAACTTTACTTCTTCCATATTTCGTTTGGCTGCTCATTGCTAGTTCTTTGAATGCTTATATTTGGTTGAGGAATTAGGGATCTTTATTTGTCCAAATGATTGTTGGACAAATTGAACAACAGGCTGTTGCCCAATTTCAGAATCCTTAATTTCTAGGTAATAGAGAAGCTAAAAAATTAAAAATTGAGAAAAGTCAAAAGAACAAACTGTTGATTAATTTTTTGTGCTTATTTTCTAAACTAATGATGCATTATATCAACTATGTCAGGTTAAACCTGTAAATTTTACTATGAATAATAATATTTTTAGAAAATAATATCAGAAATTTCAATTATCTTATATTGTCAAAATAATTTAGGTTGGAAAATATATCAAACATATTGACTTAAAGACTCCTTTAGCCTATTTTTAACAGAATTGGCGAGACTTGTTGGTTTAATAACATAAACATTATCAGCATAAGATAAAATCAATCTCTCCAATTCATAATTAATGATAACATCTAAGGTTACTTCTAACAAATTCTCATTAATCCATTTTTGTTTTTGAGAACCGTGTAAAGGTTTGGTTTCTACATAAAATCCTGTCCTACCTTTAAAATGCAAAACAACTTTTTCTAGATTGGCATCTATAGGTTTTGTAACGCCAATAATATCATCAAAATATTCAAGCCAATCAATTATATTATTATTCTGGTAAGACCCTGTAGTCTCTTTTATTGAAATTATTCGGTCTATGGCAAGATTCCAATCATACTTTTGGTTTTCAGGATTAAAACCAAATAGAAACCATCGATTATTGTATTGTTTTAAAAAATAAGGATGAATTACAACATTAAAAGGAGTGTCATTTTCGAAAGGCTTGTATTTGATCATCAACACCTTTTTATAAAAAATGGCATTATGAAGAGGACCCAAGTGCCCAATACCTTTAAGATATTGGTTACTGTCAAATTCTATAATAGTAAAACTTTTCTCATCAGATGCCATGCCATGCTGTAGTTTTGGTAAAAGTTCGTTTACCCATTCAAATTGAGGCATTCCTTTGAATTGTGAAAGTATGTCTAATGCAGCTTTTAATTGATTGATTTCTACTTCATTCAAGGGCATATTGTTAATAGAAAAAGATATATTTGAATATCGATAGTAAACCTTTTTTCCATCACGAATCTTGTCTAGTTCTATACTCCACCCTTCCTTGCTTTCCATAAAAGCAATATCTTCGAATATTTGCCTTCGGCTTATTCCATTTGATCCAGGGTCAATATCGAGTAATACAATTTCACATTCTTCAATTAGGTCATTAATATAATATCTTTTTCCTGGATTCCTGAAGCATTTATCGAGTACTTTATATCGTATTAATGCATTTTTATTTGTTGCCATACTTTAAACTATTTGGCTGTGGTTTATAGCTTTTGTGATGAATTCCTAGAGCTTTTTGATTAACTTTCAAACACAGAACACAAAGTTATTAAAAATAATTATATTTGTGCAGTTACACTGCACAGTTTGAATATTACTTTGCACATAGTTCTTTGAAAGTCTGCTGAAAGATATTGATTTGTGCCTACTGGAACCTTTCGCAAGATGGGTTCAGAGCGGTAGGTGTTCTCCGATTTATCGGAGGATGAATGTTTTACAGTTATTGTTGACTAAGTAGCTTGTTCTGCTAATGGGAAATAATTAAATTGAAACATTATTATTTATATTAAATATATGAATATAGATTGAATTCATAAACAAAGAATAATACAGCAGGCTTCATTGAACTTTTATAAAATTATGAAACTAGAACAATCACATATCGACCAAATTAAAACTGGCTTTGAAAAAATGCAGTCTAAGGAAGATTTACTTTATTTATTGAATGAAGTGAAACCACTGGTATATGGTGTTAAATCTGTTCCATTTGAATTAAAACAATTGACGTGGTATGCCAATCCTAAACTAAGTGGTAAACGTTATACCGAATTTAAGATCAAGAAAAAATCTGGCAAAGAACGCAATATTCATACTCCGGTAAAAGGACTAAAATCATTGCAAAAAACCTTAAGTTTTATTTTACAATGTGTTTATGAACCACATAATGCTGCAATGGGATTTATAAGAAATAAATCAATTGTAGATAATGCTAATTTGCATGTCGGTAATAGGTATGTGTATAATATAGACCTGAAAGATTTTTTTCCTTCCATTGACCAAGCAAGAGTTTGGAAATGTCTGCAATTAAAACCATTTAATCTAAATAAAGCAACTTCAGTTTCACCTGAATATATGAAATCGAAGGATTTCAAAATGAAATATTTAAACTCCGAAGAACCCATTAGTTTTTTTAAAGGCAAAGGAAGGATGTTTACCAATACCCCACAAGGAACTGTGTTTGTATCAAAAAATTTCGACAAGGAAAAAGATAAATATATCTTACAAGGCAGCAGTTCTTTGAAAACAAAAGATGGAAAATCACTAGAAGGAACTCTTTGGCTCGTGAATAAAATTCCAAATACAAATCGCTTGGACGTTGCTAATATTATTGCATCATTGTGTTGTACCGAAATGGAGGTAGAACGCAAAAACGAAAATGGCGAATGGCAAAAAATAAAATGCAATGTATTACCACAGGGTGCTCCCACCTCACCAGTAATATCAAACATAGTTTGCCAACGATTGGATTATTTATTATCAGGCGTAGCAAAACGCTTTGGTCAAAAATACAGTCGATATGCTGATGACATCACTTTTAGTTCTTTGCACAATGTGTATCAGCCAGAAGGAGAGTTTTTAAAAGAATTACACAGGATTATTGCTGAGCAAAACTTTCATATAAAGGAAAGCAAAACCCGGTTGCAAAAAGATGGCTACCGTAAAGAAGTTACTGGCCTATTGGTGAATGAAAAAACAAATGTTCAACAACGATACATCAAGCAATTGCGGATGTGGCTTTATTACTGGGAAAGATATGGTTACGAAAGAGCCTCAGAGTTCTTTTTACAGCAATACATTGCTGACAAAGGCCATGTAAAAAAGGGTAAGTCAAATATGGCAAATGTGATTTCTGGAAAATTGGATTACCTGAAAATGGTGAAGGGTGAGGATAATAATTTGTATTTAAACCTGAAGAGTAGGTTTGCTTTATTACTTGGTTTTGAAGATCCTATTAATCAAGTTTTAAACGTTTGGGAAACTGATGGAATTGAACAAGCTATGGACTTTTATTATAAAGATAAATTGGAATAAATGGCTAAAACTAAATATGACTTTATAAAAGAATTATTCGAAGATAAAAAAGTCAATCAAAATCAGCGAGAGCGTATATTAGAGCTTGCTTCGAGGGAAATCAGCCTAGAAAGTAACCTAGAAGAACGTGTACAGAAAATAGAGGATATCTTATTTATTGATAATCCTCCTGACAATACCCTTCCCGATCTACCTCCACCCCAAAATATTATTAAATATATCGATCCAATAAACCTCTATAATGCCCTACATGCTTACAATCAGAATCCCATTTTAAAAACAACATGCCACCCAATTTCAAGTGCAAACATCGACATCATTGTTCATCAAAGCGGTAGCAGAGAATATGATTTTAAAAAACATTTGGAATTAATTAAATTAAATTTTATAGATTTAGCAGGAAATGAAAAATTCACAACGAAAATGTATATGTTAATTAAAAATTATCTTACTGGTGAAGGCACATGGTCAAGTCAGAATATTAAAGCTAGTTGGGGTAATAAAGATATAGAAGAATGGGCAAATAGAAATCCTAACATTGCTCCAAATCCAGAAGATAGTTTAATTGAGGCTACTGAAAACGAAGGTTATAAATTAGAAAAAGAATTTATTTCAAAGCTAACAAACAAACCCATTCGTAATTTTAATGAATTAGTTTTATATTTTAAATCACTTTGGCATATCAAGGATGATAATCCACTTCAAAGAATTTTAGAAATAAGAAATTCCGATTATAAATACGAAGAATGGGCGAATATCCAATTTATTGATTTCTCACAAACTTTAAACTTATTTACCGATGTTGATAAACTAGTTCAAGCATATTCTAAAATTATTGAATTGATTAAAGAGAATAGTAATCGAAATCATCAAGAAATTGTTATTTCATATTATGAAGAAGGCTCAAAAAAGATACTTTCAATTCATCAACTGAACACTTCCTGGAAAAAATCTATTTCAGACACAATTGAACGACCATTTGGTAATAGCATGCTTCCATTAATTGAGAATCAAATTAATGGATTATGCGATTTACATATTCGTGCAAAATTCGAAAACAATCAAAATTATGAACTGAATTTATGGGATGGTAAAGAGAGAAAAGCGAAATTAATCCCTATGTTTGATGGCGTTCAATACTTATTAATATTAAAAAAATGATCTACCTAATTGACGAAAATAAGAAAAGACAAATTGATTCCGGCTGGGATGATTTTAAATTTGAAGAATATAAAAATTTAATATATCCTATATATAGACTTTCTGAAGTAACTGATGAATTGAGAAATGAGCTTTTTAGAAATGAAAATAATGTAATCTTATTTCATGAATCTTTTTTTGAAAACTTTGAAAATAAACAAGTTAATGATGTTAATGACATTAGGAATAAACTCGAAAAACTATCAGACATAACTTCAAAAAGATATTATGTGATTTTTAGTGGTTCGAATTCAGAACGAAAAATAAGTGAAAATCAAACATCTGCTAGTATACCCGTTCACGTTCTCTACAAAAATTTAGAATTATTTATTACCCAATATCAAAATAGTAACGAATATAATTTAAAGTATTTGCTTTATGGGGCAAATCCGGATATTGAGTCTTTATTGCTTGAAGAGTTACATAAAAGTACTAGGCTATTTATTGAAGACAGCTCAAATCTTTCTTACGAACTAAATGATTATTTTATTTTTAGATCAAGATTAGATGTAAATCCTGTTAATAATAATTATTATACGATTTTTGACAAATATTCTGAATTCGGATTACATGAAAAAATAGTAAACAAACTATCAAATGTCAAATATAATGGAATTTTAGTTCCATTATGTTTTGGAAATTCTTTATCGGATTTTAATGGTTTAAGATTAGCAACCGAAATACGATGTACTAAAACCACTAATCAATTTACCCCAATTTTTATTTATAGTTTTATTGGAATGGAGTACTTACTTCAAAACGAGTACTTCAATATTTTGAAGACCAAAGGTGTGGAATTAATAGACTATAATGTAAAAGTATTTCAGAAAGTTAAAAGTCGTAAAATATTTCCTCTGAAACATCAGGAATTAACTCAGGAAATAAAGAAACTTGAGCTTCAGCCTCCAAAAAATTATCTTGATAATCATTCAGTAGCTAATGAATGGGCAATTCATCAATGGGCAAAAACAATTGGTTGTGATTCGACAGTTGAATTAACAAAAGTTTTTCTAAACGTTGAGGCCAATATTTATTTTAAATACTTAAAAACAATAAATCCAATCTCTGAGCTTGATAAAATTTCTCCAGATAAATTAAAAGTCAAATATGAAGGTAAACCAAAGGTACTTTTAATTGACGATGAAGCCGAAAAAGGATGGTACGAAATCTTCGCATACTTATTAAGAGACCTTAACGGTATTTACACTGATTATTTAGGAGATAATTTTAAAGCGCTGAGTAGTGACGAAATAATTAAAATATCGATAGACAAGATATTTACTGTCGACATAGATATTGTAATTCTTGATTTTAGGCTAAATCCATCAGACTTTGATCAAAAAAATTCTAGTGAAATAACCAGTATTAAACTCTTAAAGGAAATCAAAAAAAGAAATCCAGGAATTCAAGTAATTATTTTTTCTGCAACAAATAAAGTCTGGAATTTACTATCAATTCAAAATGCAAATGCAAATGGATTTATTATTAAAGAATCACCAGAAAATAGTAAAGATAATGTGTTTACTATTAAATCAATTTCAGAAGCACTTATAAAAATTAATAATTGCATAGATAGAATTTTCATAAAATCATTGTTTATAAATTTGAAAACAATAAAAGACAGACTATTTGAAGTAGACAATTCTACAGAAAACAATAGATTTAATCGTTTTATCAACGATCTTAAGAGTCAATATAAGATAATATATAACGGAGTAGAAAATATAAGATTGGATTCGCAAATAACTCTTGATGTAGTTTTTTTAGCATGTTATGCGTTTATAGATTTATTCAAGAAATATTACCTGATATACGGTAAAGATTACAGGTATTATATTGGCTTTACAAAAGAAGAATTAATAAGATATAATATTGATGGCGATAATGTAATTCGAGTTGGGTTGTTTGTACCAATTGAGCATTATGAAAAACCTGGTGTATTTCATATTTATGCTGCTTTATTAAAAGATTATTATAAAATACCTCCTAATTATGATTGTAATAAATATATTAAATTATTTTATAAAATTAAAGAATTTAGAAATGAATACGTTCATGGAGGTAGCAAAAAATCTTTCTCAAAAGAAGAAGTAATACAAATTTTGAACACTCTTTTACCATTAACATATAATATTGTT
>Ga0138256_10009319_pt1 | contig 10299 bp, 9 predicted proteins | sample KNB2016incub_MG_FD_105486 | JGI IMG/M metagenome (GOLD analysis project Ga0138256, IMG submission 105486) | Active sludge microbial communities from wastewater in Klosterneuburg, Austria - KNB2014incub_MG | ecosystem: Engineered > WWTP > Activated sludge > Unclassified | place: Austria... | reverse complement strand
ATGAAACTTGTTTTAACAGGAGATATGTTACGGAAAGTTGACAGTATGAGTATGGCCAATAGTCTTGAGGTGCGTTCACCATTTTTGGATTATAGGGTAGTTGATTTTGCATTTTCACTAACTGACAGATATAAAATAGACAGAAAATCACAAAAGAAGCTGGTTAAAGATGCATTCAGATCACTCTTGCCGGAAGAAATTTATCATCGCAGTAAAAGAGGTTTTGAAGTGCCGTTAATTAAATGGTTTCAGACAGAACTTAGTAGTAAAATTGAATTTCTCTTAGGCGAAGAAATGATACAAAGTCAAGGATTATTTAATCTAAATGCCATTAAACAATTGAGGCATGATATAATGAACAATCCTTCCGGGGAGTCTCAGGCAAAAATGTGGGCATTGATAGTATTTCAGAATTGGTGGCTAACCCATCATTTAAAATCCAACTGATTATGCCACGTGTACTACGCATCATAAACAGACTCAATCTTGGTGGCATCACATACAATGTTACTTATCTTACCAAGTTTATGCAACCGGAGTTTGAAACCATACTCGTTTCCGGGGTTAAAACCGAAGACGAAGAAAGTTCAGAGTTTATATTAGATCAGTATGGGATAAAGCCTAATTATATCAGGGAAATGAAGCGTGAAATAAATTTTTCATCAGATCGCAAGGCATATAATGAGCTTAAATCATTAATACAGAAATTTAGACCTGATATTGTTCATACGCATGCTGCAAAGGCAGGAACACTGGGTCGTTTGGCTGCATTTTCTTGTAATGTTCCTGTGGTGGTGCATACTTTTCACGGTCATGTTTTTCATTCTTATTTCAGTCCATTAAAAACAAAATTATTTATTGGAATAGAACGTTATTTGGCTAAAAAAAGTTCTGCTATTGTTACCATTAGCGAATTACAAAAACATGAAATCTGCAATGTTTTTAAAGTGAGTGCACCTGAAAAAACACATATTATCCCTTTAGGTTTTGATCTTAGCAGGTTTCGAGAAAATACCGGGGATAAACGAAGTGCTTTCAGGCAGATGTATAAGATTCCTGATGATGTTATTGCAATAGGGATTATCGGAAGGTTTGCTGCCATAAAAAATCATTCGTTCTTTCTTGAAGCGATGCAATCAGTTATCAATAGAACATCACAAAAGGTAATAGCTGTTTTGATAGGTGATGGTGAAGAACGCGAATCTATTTTAGAAAGTTGCCGTAAACTGAACATGCCATTTGCAAAAGATGCTTCAAACTCTGAAACAAAGGTTGTATTAACATCCTGGATAAAGGATATTGATAGGGCTTTAGCAGGCTTGGATATAGTAGCATTGACTTCGCATAATGAAGGTACACCGGTTAGCTTGATTGAAGCACAGGCTGCCGGCAAAGCAGTTATTAGTACCAGAGTAGGAGGCGTAGAAAATGTAGTTGCTGAAGGGCAGACAGGTTTTCTATGTAACAAAGACGATATGCAATCGTTTGTAAATCAACTCTTACAACTTGTTGAAGATAAGATGTTAAGAAATAAAATGGCTGATAACGGCTGGGACCATGTTAGAAATAAATTTCATTATACCCGATTGGTTAGTGATATGAAAAACCTTTATAATGAATTGCTTTCTGCCAAAAGATAGCTATATTACTTTACTAAAAAGTTTACTTTTGCACTGCGAAAAAAAACACCATCCAAATAAAATGAAGAATATCGGAAAATTATTGTTAGTCTTAATGTTCGGAAGCCTTTTGACAGGCTGTACTATCAATTCCAGCATTATGTTTAAGACTCAAAAGGACTTCATCAGCCAACCTGACAGGACAATTGGAAATATAGAATATAAAATTGCGCCAAATGACATTCTAAGCTGTAGTGTTTATACCAATGATGGTATTAAATTGATTGACCTTACAGCAAACTCAAATTCACTTAATGAATCTTCGAATTTAAGTACAGCAATGAATGGTTCAAATCAATATACTGTGGATATTGACGGATTTGTTAAGCTGCCCATTATTGGAAAAGTTAAAATACAAAATTTAACAACTCGTGAGGCAGAAAAGCTTCTTGAAGAACAATATGCAACCTACTACAACAAACCTTTTGTGATTGTAAAAGTGTTAAACAGAAGGGTATTGGTGTTTCCTGGAGAGGGTGGTGCAGGAAAGGTGGTAACATTAACCAACGAAAATACCACACTTATTGAAGGACTTGCTCTTGCCGGAGGTATCTCTCAAAACGGAATTGCAAAAAGAATTAAGTTAATAAGAGGCGATACAAGAAACCCACAAGTAACCATCATTAACTTGTCAACCATTGAGGGTATGAAAGAGTCTAACCTTTTGTTGCAGGCAAATGATATTATTTATGTGGAGCCAAGAAAAAGAATTTCACAGGGAATATTGTCTGAACTTGCACCAATCGTAGCCATCTTTAGTGGCATTGCAAGTATATTTATTGCATATGACGTAATTAAAAGAAATCAATAATCGCTGATGCCTAAAAAACAAATAACCCCTCTAAACGAGGAATTTGATTTTAAGCTTTTTGTAACCATTGCACAACGTAATGTTGAGTGGTTTTTAATGTTCATGACACTTTCCGTAATCATTTGGTATGTCATTGTCCGCTACACAGCACCTATGTTTGAATCGTCAGCATTGATGAAGTTAAACACTGATAATAACGTAACAAAGGCACTCAATATCACTCGTGATATCTATCAGGAACAGAATAATGAAGTAGCAGGCAATCTTGAACTAATTCGATCAAGTATAATCGTCAGTAAAGCAATAGCCACTTTACCTGTGAGAGTTACCTACATCTCTAAAGGCACATTGCTTGAGAATGAAATGTATAAATCGAGCCCGTTTGAAGTCGAATTTTTAGTAAAAGATTCGCTTTGGATGGACCGACCTTTTTACGTACAATTTAACAATGAGAAATCGTTGGTATTATCTTATGTCCCCGTTGGTGAAAAAGATCAGATTGATGAGGAATATCAAAACGGAAAATGGATTCATTTAAAAGGGATATCAATAAAGATAAATATAATTAACTATCAGAGTATCTTAAGGCATCAGTCACAACTTAAAAAGAATACTTTTAAGTTTATCATTAACTCTGAAAAAGCACTCATTAAAGATTTTAGCTCGAAGCTTTCAGTCATCCTGGCAAACCCTGATGCTAAAACCATCAATATAAAAGTCAAAGAAAAAAATGCAACTAAAGCAGCTGACATATCTAATGCTATCAGTCAGGAATTTTTGAAGTTTGATGTTTTAAGAAGCCGTGAAGCAACCGATCGCATTCTTGATTTTATTGATACTACTCTATATAGAGTCAATAACGATTTGTCTGAGTCTGAAATAAACTTGGAGAGATTTAAAAGTCACAATCGTATAATCACTCCTGAGTTGCTTGCAACTGATTTAAGTAGTAAGATGAGTCAGATAGAACTCAGATTAACAGACTATTCTTTGAATCTTCTGGCTATTACAGAGCTTAAGAAAACAATAGAGAGTGAGAAAAAAGTTGATGAAAAAATGCTCAGCTTAACGGGAATTTACAAAACAGATGAGATTAAAGAAGTATTAAACAACCTGAATGTATTGCTTGATAAGAGAGAAGAAGCGTTAATACAGGTTACTGATAAAGCAGAGTATGTTAAGATGCTTAATGGGCGAATACAACGTCTGAAAGATTATTTTTTACAATCAATAACATATGAGGAGTCAGGAATTAAACAGAAAAAAGCCGAACTCGAATCGCAATATAAGAAACTGAACAGTAACTATCTTGGTATTCCGGAACAGCAAACAGAATTTGAGCGTTTGCAACGTATATTTAATGTCAATGAAAAGTTTTATTCATTATTGCTTGAAAAGAGAGCAGAGTTTTCAATAACACGTGCCGGCTTTGTTTCAAAGAATATTATACTTGAGGCCGCACGTCCAGCACCTGCACCATATTATCCAAACAAAAGCCTTATTCTTAGTTCATGTATTATGATTGGGTTTGTTGCCAGTTTTTTATTGATATTTATCAAATATCTGTTTTATAATCAAATTGGGTCACTAGAAGAAATTGCACAATATACAGATGCGCCATTATTGGGAATTGTGCCACGTTACAAAAGAGAAATTCCAATCTCACAATTGTTGGTTGATAAGAGTCCAAAATCAGTAATTGCTGAAGCATTTCGTTCTATTCGAACAAATCTTCAATTTATCAATAACGATGAAAAGCCACAACTGATGGCATTAACCTCAACTATTTCCGGAGAAGGAAAAACATTTAATGCAATCAATCTGGCAGGTGTTATTTCATTTTCAGGAAAGAGAGTTATTATTCTCGATTTAGATATGCGTAAACCTAAAATCCACCTTGGGTTTAATGTCGAGAACAACAGAGGAATGAGCACCATACTTATTGGAAAGGACACCATAGAAAACTGTATTAACCACAGTGCGCTTGACAATCTTGATTTTATCACAGCTGGCCCCATACCACCTAATCCTTCGGAGTTGATTATTAGCCCTAAAATGGATGAGTTGCTTGAGTATTTGAAAGTGCGTTACGATGTGATTATTGCAGATACACCTCCTGTTGGTGTGGTTAGCGATGGAATTCCTATGATTCAGAAAGCAGATTTCCCTATTTACATTCTTCGTGCTAATTACAGCCGTAAAATGTTTATTCATAACATCAATAAAATTATCTCCGAGAATAAAGTGCCTCGACTTTCAGTTGTTTTAAATAGTGTTGATCAAACCAAATTAAAGTATGGTTATGGTTATGGTTATGGGTATGGGTACGGATATGGCTACGGATACAGTTATGGCTATGGCTATGGCTATTATTCCGAAGATGATAAAAAACCAACCGGCTTTTGGAGCAGAATTATTAGTTTTTTTATAAGGAAATAAGCTTAAATGAAAATTATTAAAACTGCCTTAAACGGCATTTGTATTATCAAGGCTGATGTATTTTCAGATGAACGGGGATATTTTTTAGAATCCTATCATAAAGAGAAATTAAAGAACCTTGGCATTGAAGCCGAATTTTATCAGGACAATTTTTCATTGTCTGCAAAGAATGTACTTCGTGGATTGCATTTTCAAAATCCACCATTTGAACAGGGTAAACTGATAAAGGTAATTTCCGGAGTAGTTTTAGATGTTGTAGTTGACATTCGAAAATCGTCTGCTACATACGGAAAGAATTTTACCATTGAACTGAATGCAGAAGATCATCTGATGATGTGGATTCCACCGGGTTTTGCTCATGGATTTGTTTCATTAGTAGAAAACACACTATTTTATTATAAATGCTCTAAACCATATAATAAAGACTCAGAAGCCGGAATAATCTATAATGACCCCACTTTGAATATTAATTGGAGTGTAAATCAGCCGGTTTTATCGGAAAAAGATAGAATTTTACCAAATTTTAGTAATGCAACTATTTTGTTTTAAATTTCAATATTATATTTTTGCTCTAATTAAGTACAACAATAACCCCACCAACTCATCTCATGCAGGCGTAGCTCGAAGCGTTGGTTTAATACAAACAAAATGAAAGACATTGTAAACCACAACTATCATTTATTTATTTATGCCGTTTTATTTTTAGGATCACTGGCATTTTCATTTTTGATTAACTCATTATTCTTGCGTTTCTTTTTTACTTTAGGAATGCGTAATACTAATGACGGAACAGTAATTCGATGGGGCTCTATGTCCAAACCTGCCGTAGGCGGGTTGTCGTTCTACATTGTGTTTTTGCTATCATTGGCAACATACTCGGTTTTTTTTAATAATAATGATGCATTATACAACTCTCAATTTATGGGTTTTATCATGGCAATGGCAATAGGTTTTTTGATTGGACTTGCTGATGATGCGTATAATACTAAACCTGTACTGAAATTTCTTGCACAGGTATCATGTGCTTTTAGTTTTATTTTTACCGGTACCTATATTGATCTTTTCGATAACATGATTCTTAATTATCTTTTAACAATTTTTTGGGTTGTTGGAATCATGAACTCTATTAACATGCTCGATAATATGGATGGTATTACATCAACTGTTAGTTTGGGAGTAATAATTTCTGCAGTTGTAGTCATTACAATGAGTAACGATATCAATAACCTTTATCTGGCTTCAATAATCGGGCTTTCAGCAGGGCTGTTAGGTTTTTTATATTTTAACTGGCATCCTTCAAAAATGTATATGGGCGATACGGGGAGTCAGTTTCTGGGAGTATTTCTTGCTGGCATAGGTGTTATGTTTTTCTGGAACAATCCATATCATATCACAGAGTCACTCTCCATTAAAAAAATTCTTACAGTAGCCATCGCATTTTTACTTCCTTTAGTTGATACCACAGTAGTAGTTGTAAACAGAATAAGTAAAGGTAAAAGTCCATTTATAGGCGGTAAAGACCATACAACTCATAGTTTAGCCTATTTGGGATTGAAGGATAATCAGGTTACCTGGGTGTATGCTGTAATATCATTGATTTCTATCATTCTAGTTTATGTTCTAAACTTTCTGATAACCACTTGGGATATTTTATATACAGTCATATTTGCCGGATATTTTCTTATCGTATTGGCTGTATTTTTTTATACAACATCACGCATCAGAGTTACATCAAAGAAACCTGTGGAGGCAACACCTGCATACTCAACCACACACTATAATTAATTTAGTACTTTTTTTATCTAATAGAAGGAATTGTTATATTCTGTAATTTTATGGCGTTACAGATTTCATGACAATTTACATCATCATTGCCAACGTTTTATTGAGTTTGGTTTGTTTTAGAAACAATGAATTGTTGTCTAAAATGATATTTAATCCATTTATGGTATCACAACATAAACAATGGTATCGTTTTATTACTTCAGGATTTGTCCATGCAGATTTTTTGCATCTCTTTCTGAACATGTTTGTGTTATATAGTTTTGGCCCCATTGTTGAAAATCATTTTACACTCATTAATGGTGAAAGCGGTTCAATATTGTTCCTGATTTATTATTTAATAGGATTGGTAGTTTCAATATTACCAACATATTTTCGTAACAAAGACAATCAATTTTACAACAGCCTAGGTGCATCCGGGAGTGTATCTGCTGTCCTTTTTAGTTTTATTTTGTTTTTCCCTCTACAGAAAATTTATCTCTATGGTTTGTTAGGTATTCCTGGAATTCTTGCCGGTGTAGGTTATTTATGGTTGTCAAGTTATATGGATAAAAAAGGTGGTGATAATATCAATCACAATGCGCATTTCTGGGGTGCTGTATATGGATTTGTCTTTCCAATAACATTTGCACCGGGATTAATACTCTCTTTCTTTGATCAGCTAACAGGTATGTTCTGATGATTCGTTTAAACAAAGCAATCTTCTTTGACCGTGATGGAGTAATCAATGACAATTCACTTTATTATACGTATAAAACGGCAGATGTAGTTTTTAATGATGGCATCTTTGAAGCTATGAAATTATTTCAGGATAATGATTATTTGATTTTTATAGTCACAAATCAAAGCGGTATAGCAAAGTGTGTTTATACTCATAATGATGTACTTGAGGTACATCAATTCATGTCAGATGAATTTAAAAAAAGAAACATAGCCATAACTAATTTTTACTACTGCCCGCACTTTCCTGAACAGAGTAAATGTATCTGTCGTAAGCCCGATAGCTTGTTATTGGAAAAAGCTATTGCGAGGTACAAGATTGATAAGAATTGTGCTCATTTTATTGGTGATATGGAAACAGACATGATGGCTGCAAATAAAGCAGGTGTAAAAGGTCATCTTATTGAATCAAATAGTAATATTGTTGAATTAGCAAGAAAAATTTGTCAATATGAAGTGGGCATATTATAATGGGCAATGGGTTGATGTATCAATGCCCGTACTACACTTAAATAACAGAGGATTTATTTATGGAGATGGCCTTTTTGAATCCATTCGCTGTAGCAGAGGTAAAGCAAATTTTTTATCACTACATGTTGAACGCTTACTTGCGGGGATAGCCGTGTTGAATCTTAAATGTGATTTTATAACGGAAGACTTTTTACATGAGATTATTTTAGAATGTAATCAAAAAAATAATTTTAGAACTGGCAGTAAACTACGTTTGGTGATTACACGAAATTCAGGTGGAACATACTTGCCTGAACAGAACAATGCTTCCCTATGTTTACTCCCGTCTGCTGAAGTAGAATCTGAATATATTGCTACTGAGAATTTTGTTGAAATAGGAGTTTACAGAGAACAGCAAAAGCCAATTAACAAACTTTCAGGATTCAAAAACTGTAATAGCCTTCTTTATGTTTTAGCATCAATATACACGCAAGAAATGAGACTTGATGACAGCTTGATTTTAAATAGTAAAAACAAGCTTTGTGAAGCAACATCATCTAATGTGTTTTGGCTGAAAGATAATCGGGTTTATACAACATCATTATCTTCTGGCTGTGTGAATGGTGTAATGCGAAGAGTAATAATTCAAATTACCAATGCAACTGAACAGGAAATTTCAATTGAACAATTGGTTGATGTTGATGAAATATTTCTTACCAATACAGGTTCAGGTATCAGATCGGTTAATAAAATGTCAGGTAAAGTATTTAGAACTGATTATGGACTGGAACTTACCGATAAACTTAACAAGTTTATTAAAGAACAAATATGATTTTACAAACTGACACAATTTGTGCTTTAATTACACCACCCGGTCGGGGTGCTATTGGTGTTATCCGAATTTCAGGAACAAAAACTTTTGAAATTATTTCCAAAATTTTTATGCCTGCAAGAAAAAATATTTCAACCTCCGAATTCGAGCATCAACATATTTATTTTGGAAAAATAGTTGACCAAAAAGACATAATAGATGAAGTCCTTGTTTCCATATTTAAAGCTCCGGCAACATACACCGGAGAAGATGTTGCAGAATTAAGTTGCCATGGGTCAGGTTACATCAGACAAAGAATTTTGCAGCTGATAATGCAGTCAGGTGCAGTAATGGCAAAGCCAGGTGAATTTACCATGCGTGCATACCTGAATGGGAAAATGGATCTTGCACAAGCAGAGGCCGTAGCCGATATTATTGCTGCCGAGAATAGCATTTCTCATCATGCAGCCATGCAACAAATGCGAGGGGGTTATTCTGATGAAATAAAGTCACTTCGCGATCAATTAGTAAAGTTTGCAGCACTCATTGAACTTGAGCTTGATTTCAGCGAGGAAGATGTTGAGTTTGCCAGCCGTGATGAATTAAAGGCGCTTGTTTTAAGTGTAAAGCATAAAATAAAACACCTGCTAAAAAGCTATGAATTGGGCAATATATTGAAAAATGGTGTGCCTGTTGTGATTGCCGGAAAGCCAAATGTAGGTAAGTCAACTTTATTAAATTCACTACTCAATGAGGAGCGTGCAATTGTAAGTGATATTGCCGGTACAACCCGCGACACAATTGAAGAAGAGTTGAATGTTGATGGAATACGTTTTAGATTTATTGACACTGCAGGTATTCGTAAAACTGATGATGCAGTAGAAAGCATTGGTGTAAAAAGAACATATGCTAAAGCAAGTGAAGCAAAAATTATTTTATATCTCTTTGACCCAATGGAGTCATCACCGGCAGATTTGCAAAATGAAATTTCACAATTGCAATTTGAACTTGAACTTTCCGGCAAGGATATGAAGAAAATATTTTTGCTTATCGCAAATAAGTCAGATACATTAAACTCAAACTTTGATTTACACAGTTATGATAAATGTGGGGAAGTAATTTTAATTTCAGCAAAGCATAAATCAAACCTCAATTTATTGAAAGAGACATTAATTGCGCTTTCAGGAATTGATGGTGTTGCATTGAACGAGTCAGTTGTTACCAATGCAAGGCATGCAGTTTCATTGACGCAGGCAGGATATGCTTTGGATTTATTTCTTAAAGGAGTGGAAGATGGTATTAGTAATGATTTACTTTCGACACATATCAGAGATGCTATTTATGCATTAGGTGAGATAACGGGGCAAGTGTCAACAGAAGACTTGTTGGATTACATCTTTAGTCAATTTTGTATCGGAAAGTAACTATCTTTCCTTTGTTTCATAAATGCTTGTCTTTATTGGGTTTAAGTTGATTTATCTTTCTTTTATTTGTTGCCCAACTCCACTTTTTTACCTATATTTGTTGCCTGATTGTTGCCCAAATTTGTTGCCCACAAATCAGGCAACACTCGGGAGAGAACATGCTACATACAGCTACAAGCTGCT
>Ga0138256_10009318_pt1 | contig 10300 bp, 8 predicted proteins | sample KNB2016incub_MG_FD_105486 | JGI IMG/M metagenome (GOLD analysis project Ga0138256, IMG submission 105486) | Active sludge microbial communities from wastewater in Klosterneuburg, Austria - KNB2014incub_MG | ecosystem: Engineered > WWTP > Activated sludge > Unclassified | place: Austria... | reverse complement strand
GGGGTCGATGCTGGGCACGGTGATCGCGCTGCCGGTGCTGATCGTGCAGCGGCGCAAGGCGGCGGCGACGCAGCCGGCCCCTGCGCCAGCGCCCGACACCGATGCCGACACCGATGCGGATGCCGACGCCCCCGCGCTGCGCCACCTCGAGATCCCGTTCGGTCCGTTCCTCATCCTGGGCGCGCTGGCCTATCTGTTCTTCGGCAAGACCCTGACGACCCTCTGGCTCGGCGCGCTCTGATTCGCTATCTTGCGCGCCATGGCCACGACCGTCAGCTTCAAGAATGCCGCCAGCGCGCCCGCCACCGGTGCGCTGGCCGAGCCTGCCGGGACCGAGAAGGTCGGCGGGGTCGTCCTGATCCAGGAGTGGTGGGGCGTCAACCCGCACATCCAGAGCATCGCGGATCGCCTGGCCGCCGAGGGCTACCTCACCCTGGCGCCCGACCTCTACCAGGGCAAGGTCGCGCGCGACGCCGCCGAGGCGCAGCAGATGATGCAGTCGCTGGATCGCGCCCGCGCCATGAGCGACATCCGCGGCGCCTTCGGCTACCTGGCCGCGCACCCACGCTGCAACGGCCGCGTCGGCGCCATCGGCTTCTGCATGGGCGGCGCCTACACCCTGGCCACGGTGGCGACCATCCCGGCGCTGGCCTGCGCGGTCGCCTTCTACGGTCTGCCCGATCCTGCGCTGACCTGGGACAAGGCGCGCGCGCCGGTGCAGGCGCACTTCTCGCGCACCGACGGCTGGGCCACCCCGGCTGGCGCGGAGAAGATCCAGGCCGCCCTGGCCGAGCACCACGTCCCCATGGAGCTGCACATCTATGACGCGCAGCACGCCTTCATGAACGACACCCGGCCCGAGGTCTACCACCCGGAATCGGCCAAGCTGGCGTGGTCACGGGCAACTGCCTTCTTGAAGAAGCACCTCGACTGACCGTCAAACGCGACGATTCGATCCCCGACTCTGTGATTTCAGCACTTTGACCTCGGTCACGTCGGTGTGATAGAAGCGTGCCGTCCACCAAGGAGCAAACATGCGTGCGATTCGTTGGGCTGTACTAGGCGGGATCCTGATGCTGGCGGCGGGCTGCGGTGACTATCGCTATGTCTACCGCAACGCCAACGGCGGCACCATCGCCCTCAAGGGCGACCGGGATTCGGCGATGGAGAAGGCGCGTAGCGCGATGAAGTCGCACTGCCGCGGCCCGTACACCATCACCGAAGAGGGTGAGGTCATCATCGGCCAGGATACCGTCGCCGGGTCGGAGACCGGTGTCACCCGCCGCAACACGGTGGTGACGCAGGAGGGCTCCAGCACCCGCCAGGCCACCGAGTGGCGCGTGACCTACCAGTGCGGCTATGCGGCGCCTGCGCCGGCACCCGCTCCCACCGGCCCGCCCCCGGGTGCGTATCCGCCGTCGGGTCCGCCCGCCGGCCCGGGATACTGAGCCCAACGAACGGAGACGGAATTCGCTCCTCGAAGCTTCGCTTCGAGGGGCTCAGTCGCCGGGTCGCTCTCGCAGCGGCCCGGCGTTTTCACATAGCGGGCAGCGGTCACGCAGCTCCGCGACCGTTCCGCAATCGGCACACTCGACGCGCTGACCGTGAAAGCCGGGCTCCATGAGCTCGGTGACGGTGCGCGGCTTCCCGGCGCGGCCGTTCTCGTAGGTCACACGCGCGGGGATGAAGCCGACGTAGCGCACCTCTTCGCCCCCACACTCGGGGCACTCGGTGGGCACCGGCCAGCGGTTGTGCGTGGTCAGCGCGCGCTCGAGGCCGCCCGGAGCGTGGCAGCGTGGGCAGATGTCGGCCGTCACGAGGCTCACCGTGCACTCGGGGCAATTGACCTCGTAGACGCCGTCGATGAACTTCTCGCCGTCGTAGACCCAGGTGATGGCGCCGACCGGCTCGCCGGCCTGCAGCGGGAGGCGGCCGTCGAGGTAAGCGCGGAACACCAACCGGCGGCAGCCACACGCGCAGCCCGCGGCGACCAGGTCGTCGAGCGCGCTTTCCGTGAGGATTCCCATCGGGATCGTACTATACCCCGTCACCATGGCCTGGCTGATGCACGATCAACGAGACAAACCCCGCCGCGCGCTGCTGTGCGCGGTGCAGCTGCCCTCGGTCGACGACGCCGAGCTGGAGGGGTCGCTGATCGAGCTGCGCCGGCTGGCGCGCACCCTGGGCATCGAGGTCGTGGGCCAGACCTCGCAGCGCCGCGCGTCGTTCGACCCGGGCGCCTACCTCGGCAAGGGCAAGCGTGAGGAGCTCAAGGCGCGCATCGAGGCCGGTGAGGCCGACACCCTGCTCATTGATCACGAGGTGTCTCCGTCTCAGGCGCGCAACCTGGAGAAGGACACCGGCGCCGACGTCATGGACCGCACCGCGGTCATCCTCGACATCTTCCATCGTCACGCCAACTCCCGCGCCGCCAAGGCGCAGGTCGAGATGGTGCGCCTCGAGTACATGGCGCCGCGCATGCGCGAGGCGGCGTCGGAGAACAACAGTGAGGGGCGCCAGGGCGGCGCGCCTGGTGGCCGCGGCGCCGGCGAGTCGGGCATGGAGCTGGATCGGCGCAAGATCCGCGATCGCATCGCCGAGCTGGCCAAGGAGCTCGAGAGCATGGACCGCGAGCGCCAGACCCAGCGCGCGCGGCGCAGCAACATGCCGCGCGTCGCGCTGGTCGGCTACACCAACGCCGGCAAGTCGACGCTGATGCGCGCGCTGACCGCCAGCGACGTCTATGTCGCCGACAAGCTGTTCGCGACGCTGGACACCACGGTGCGCCAGCTCTTGCCCGAGACCAGCCCGAAGATCCTGATGTCCGACACCGTCGGCTTCATCAAGAAGCTGCCCCACGGCCTGGTGGCGTCGTTCAAGAGCACGCTCGACGAGGCGCTGGAGGCGTCGCTGCTGGCGCATGTGATCGACGCCAGCGACGCCAACTTCGAGCAGCAGCTCGAGGTCACCGAGACGGTCCTGAAGGAGATCGGCGCCGGCGAGGTGCCGCGGGTGCTGGTGTTCAACAAGATTGACCGACTCTCCGCCGCAGGCGGAGAGTCGTCCGGCTCCGATGCGGAGGAGGTCAAGCGGGCCGCCCTGCTGGCGCGCTGGCCCGACGCCATGGTCATCTCGGCCAAGCGCGACGCCGACGTTGCCGCGCTGCGCGAGCGCTTCGTGGCCTTCTTCAACGCCGCCCGCGAGGAGGCCGAGCTGGCCATCCCGTTCGACAAGCAGGCCGTGCGCGCCGAGATCCACGCCTCGTGCGAGGTCCTCGACGAGGCCTGGGACGAGCATGGTGCGAAGCTGCGCGTGCGCGCCGAGCCGGCCACGCTGGCGCGCATCCGGCAGCGCCTCGAGGCCTGAGGCTGGAGGGCTGAGCGGTGGCTGATCTGCGCCTGCGCGGCCTGGCCAAGGTGGATCCCCGCGCGGTGCCGCTCCCGGCGGGCACCGAGGTCGGGACACGCGTGGATCGGGTCGTCGCTGAGCGCCGCGTGCCGCAGGGCGCGGTGGGGCGGGTGGTCGCGGTGACGGGCAGCGAGGTCGACGTCGCCATCGTGGGTGTCGGCGTGGTGCGCTATGCGCGCGACGAGCTGGTGCCGCGCAAGCAAGGCCAGCTGGCCTATGCGGTGCGGCGCGAGGCGGCGTGGCAGGCGCTGCGTGGCGGCGTGGTGCTGGAGGCCACGGTGGGCTCGTGCGCGTGGGGGCTGGCGCACGAGGGCTTCGACACCGATGTGCGCGGCGTCTTCGTGTGGCCGCTGGCGTGGGCCAGCGCGCTGGCCGAGCCGGCGACGGATCTGGTCAGCGGGGACGGCTCGACGACGTACTGGGAGTTCGGCAAGGCGGTGCGCCAGGCGCTGCGCGCGGATCCCAACACGCTGGAGATGCTGTTCGTGCGCGGTGTGCGCGCGGTCGACCCCATCGGTGAGTGGCTGCTGGCGGAGCGCGACGCCTTCGTGTCGATCGAGATCCACGGGACGTTCGGGCGCTATGCGGTGTCGCAGCTGGATCGGCTGACGCACATGCTGCGGCTGGCCGAGCACCGTCATGTGGTGATGGACTGGCTGCGCGAAGATCCGGTGCCGGAGCTCGACGAGGTGTCGCGGCGACTGGGCGCGCTGTCTGCGCGGCCGGGGCAACGGCCGGCCGACGCAGTCGCCCAGGGCAAGGAGTACGTCAAGCAGCTGTACGGGTCGCTGTACGACCAGGGCCAGCTGCCGTCACGCGAGTTTGCCGACCTGGTCGCGCTGGCGCGCCGCGAGGGGCCAAAGTTCGAACTGCCTCGCGAGCTGCGTCCCAAGAATGCCTATCATCTACTCAGGCTGATCTCGACTGCCATCGATTGGCTCAAGACTGGTGAGGTCAATCTGGAGGTGCCGGAGCCACTGCGCACGACGCTGCTCGCGATCAAGCATGGCGAGCTGGCGCTGGCCGACGTGGTGCGCATGGCGGACGCGCTGACACCGGAGCTGGAGGCGGCGCGGGTCAGCTCGCCGCTGCCGCGTCGGCCCGACGTCGCGCGTGCGGACGCGCTGCTGCGCCGGGTGCGCGAGGAGGTCGCGCGCCGTGCGGTGCTGCGCGAGCCGGGACCGCTCGGGGCGGACGCGCCGCCAGCTCCGCAAGTGGGATGGGAAGACGACTGAGGGCCGCAGCCCCCCCGAAAAAGTGGAGAACGTTTTCGGGAGGTCGGTCGTATGAGTCACCAGTTGGAGACAGGTGCCGGGGCGTCTCCCAAGGGTTCGGAAAAATACCTTGACTTTCCCGGGGAAAAACTGCTAGATTCTCTCTACCTCGCTCGGACCAAGTCCGGGCACAAAACAAAGAAGACCATGTCGTGACCACCACACTCCATACCTACGAAGCGCAGTTGAATCCGGGCAAGCCCGGGTTTTGTCGCGCGGCGTCTGGTTCGGGATGGGTCGGCATGATTGTGGCCCGCCAGGACTTCGCCGCCACCATGCTGCCGAGCGATCAGCTCGGTCGCCGCCTGGGGAGGCCTCCAAGCTCTTAGCACGCAAGTGCCGAGCACTCGGAGCCGCCCCAGGGAAACCTCGGGCGGTTTTTTCGTTTCGGGGTCGAGATCACGAAGGGGTTCTTGACCGGTCCGGTGACCGGGGTGGCCTGTAAACCCACCGTCGCGAGACCTGCAGGGTTCAACTCCCTGGGGCCCCACTGGTAGTCCGTATTTCGAGTTCGTCCAACTGGTAGGACGCGTGGCTCTGAACCACGTAATCGGGGTTCGACTCCCTGGCTCGAAACCGCTCCCGCACGCGAGTGCGGAAGACGTCACAGCTGCGCCGTTCGTGTCATGAGCGCCTCTCCCATGGAGAAGGCCAGGGTGCACGGCGGGGTGGGGTGAGCAGAGAAGTCAGGTGTTTTGCAGTTGTTTGTGCCGTTCGTGCAGTTGCGCATCTTTGAAAACTGAATAGGTCGTCATCCCGCTCTGGCGTATGTGGTCAGCGCGTTTGCTTGAAAAGCGAAAGAACCTGGTTCGATTCCGGGGGGCGGGACCAGTGTGTCTTCAGGTCGGTAGCAATATGGCAATGCACCGGTTTCTTAAACCGCGCGAAGTGGGTTCGATTCCCACCCGACCTACCAAGCAGTTGTCGTCCATGGAGAGTCCATCCGGCATCGGTGCCAGGTGCTCGTCTGCTAAGCGAGTGGTCGTGGAAATGATCTGAGGGTTCGACTCCCTTGCTCTCCGCCTCACGGAATTGCATGAAAATGCGGGTGAAGTGTTAGTGGCTACACGCTGGTGCGCCACACCAGAGTTGCCGGGTTCAACTCCCGCCTCCCGCTCCAGGAAGTACTGACCACGCGGCTGTGGTGTAGCAGCAGCACATGAGGCCCCCATCCTCCAAGTCCGGGTGCAACTCCCGGTAGCCGCTCCCGATCCATCGATTGTTTTCATTCCCACGGTGCGCTGGTACCGCTGGGCGAACGGCTGCCCCGTAAGCAGCCCTCGAGAGTTCGATTCTCTCTGCCAGCTCCAACTTCGCCCACGAGTCGTCGTGGGCCGTGTGAGGTGCAACATGTTCAACATCCGCAAGTGGTTCTCCACCAACAAGACGCCGCAGAGCGAGCCGATCCCCGGTTCGACCCAGGTCCCGAACAGTGCCGGTGGCTACTCGTTCGAGGTCAACGACTGGATGCGGCTCGACCGCTTCCTGATCCTCGGGACCGAGGGCGGGAGCTACTACGCGACCGAGCAGAAGCTGACGCGCGAGAGCGCCGAGGCGGTGCTCCGTTGCATCCAGGCCGACGGTAGCCGTGCCGTGGCCTGCATCGCACGCATCTCGAAGGAGGGCAGTGCACCCAAGAACGACCCGGCGATCTTCGCGCTCGCGATGGCGGCGAAGCTGGGTGACGAGGCGACCCGCAAGGCCGCGGGTCAGGCGCTGCCCGAGGTGTGCCGGACCGGTACGCACCTCATGCACTTCGCCGAGTTCGCCGAGGGTTTCGGTGGTTGGGGTCGTGGTCTCCGCGGTGCAGTCGGCCGCTGGTACAACGACAAGCCTGCCAGCGAGCTGGCCTACCAGCTGGTCAAGTACCAGTCGCGTGATGGCTGGTCGAACCGTGACCTGCTGCGGCTGGCACACCCGAAGGCGAAGACCCCGGACCACCAGGCGCTGTTCGCCTGGGCGACCCGTGGGTCGCTGCCGGCCGAGATCCCGAGCGCGCTCGCAATTGTCGAGGCAGTCGAGCGCGCCAAGAAGGCCACCACGGTGAACGAGATCGTGGCGCTCATCCGTACGCATGACCTACCCCGGGAGTGCGTGCCGACCCAGCTGCTGACCCATGCACCCGTGTGGGAGGCGCTGCTCGAGCGCATGCCGTTCACCGCGCTGATCCGTAACCTGGCCACCATGACCCGGGTCGGACTGCTGGCGCCGATGGCGCCCGCAACCGCCGAGGTCGTGCGCCGGCTCGAGGACGAGGCGGGGCTCATCAAGGCCCGCGTTCACCCCGTGCAGGTGCTGGCGGCGCTCATGACCTACAAGAGCGGCAAGGGTGTCCGTGGTAACGGCACCTGGAGCCCTGTTGCAGCGGTGGTCGACGCGCTGGACGCAGCCTTCTACAAGGCGTTCCGCGCGGTCGAGCCTTCGAACACCAAGACCCTGCTCGCGCTCGACGTGTCGGGCTCGATGTCGGGTGGCACCGTGGCCGGTGTCCCGGGGCTGACCCCTCGGGTGGCCTCGGCGGCCATGGCCCTGGTGACCGCGGCGACGGAGAAGCAGCATGGGTTCGTCGCCTTCACCAATGGGCTGACCGAGCTCGACATCTCGCCGCGTCAGCGGCTGGATGACATCTGTGCGCGCACCGCGGCCATGCCGTTCGGTGGCACCGACTGCGCGCTGCCGATGCTGTGGGCCAAGGAGCGCAAGCTCGAGGTGGAGACGTTCATCGTCTACACCGACTCGGAGACCTGGGCCGGGAAGATCCATCCCGTCCAGGCGCTCGCGGACTACCGCCGCGAGTCGGGGATCCCGGCAAAGCTGATCGTGGTCGGAATGACCTCGAACAAGTTCAGCATCGCTGACCCGAAGGATGCCGGGATGCTGGACATGGTGGGGTTCGACACCGCGTCGCCTGCACTGATCGCGGACTTTGCACGGCTGCGGCCAAGCAAGGGCCGGAAGGAGCAGAAGGGTCATCCGTATCGCGGGGAGGTCTGAATCCTCGCGAGCGGTGAGTCGATAGTCAGATTCGTCCGGGGCGTGCAAGGCGCCCCGGTCTTTTCCACCGTAGCCCAATGGCAGGGCGCCCGGCTGTTAACCGGGACGTTAGAGGTTCGAGTCCTCTCGGTGGAGCTGCTGCTGATAGAGCCGATGATCTCGAGTTTTCGCTAAACCAACGCGTCGTGGTGGGACCTCGTGTCTCCACCGACTCTCGAGGTCGCCAACCTCGTTCGATCCGCAGTTCTTCACCCTGGCACGCATCCGTGGCTCACCGGCAGAGCACCCGTCTGACTTACGGGGGGTAGGTGGTTCGACTCCACCCGGATGCACCAGGCGGCGCGCCGCCTCGGCGCAGATCGCACAGTCGATCGACCGAGGCGGCTCCGCCCTCTGTCTCTGTAGGATAGTGGCCAAATCCGCCTGATTCTCATCCAGGACACAGGGGTTCGATTCCCCTCAGAGACACCAAGCAGCAGATTGTCCCGAGCTTCGCTCGGAACGGACAATTTCGCTGCGCGAAATTGACGAGCCGGAATGCGTGGATCTTCGCCCACCCTCTATGGGCGACTGGAGTATGGGTAACTCGCCGGCATTCACTTGCTGGAGAACGAGGTTCGAGTCCTCGGTTCATTCCAACATGATTGGCTAGCTCGTCATCTTGCCGCCGTTCCAAGGATGGGACGCGAGTCTACGAAGCTCGGTGGTGAAGGTTCGAATCCTTCCGGCGGTGCCATTGGGTCGCGATCTGGGATCAGCTTGGTCTCCAAAACCGAGCAGCGGCGTTCAATTCGTCGGCAACCCGCAGCAGCAAGTCGCAGCAGAAGTTCGCATCATCATCTGGGTATAAGTCAGCGGCAGACGTCCTGGCCTGGAACCAGGGAGCCGGGGGTTCGAGTCCCTCTACCCAGACCGCAAATCCGCGAGGCCCGAGAGACGCCTCGACGGTCCTGGCCTCACGCGAGTGCGTGCTTGGTCGAGGTCCTGAAGTCTCGTACGGAATGCTACGGTGATGTCATGATCTTGGAACTGAAGGGCAAGAACGTGTTCATCAAGATGTGGGCGCGTGTCGAGGAAATCGAGTCGGGCGCCCTGGATCAGCTGCGCAACGTGGCCTCGCTGCCATGGGTCGCACACCACGTCGCGGTCATGCCCGACGTGCACTTCGGTCGCGGCGCGACGGTCGGCTCGGTCATCGCGATGCGCGGCGCGGTCGCGCCGGCGGCGGTCGGTGTCGATATCGGTTGCGGGATGGCTGCCGTGAAGACGGGCCTCCAGGCCAAGCGCCTGCCCGACAACCTGCGCAAGCTGCGCCTGAGCATCGAGGAGACCATCCCGGTGGGCTTCTCGGCGCACGACGAGCTGGCCATCCGCGAGCTCACCGGTCGCGACGGCGAGGCGCTCAAGCACGAGGTCAAGCAGCTGTTCGATGGCTTCGACGAGCTCGACCCGCACGCGGGCAGCCTGCGCAAGAAGGCGGGCCAGCAGCTGGGCACCCTGGGTGGTGGCAACCACTTCATCGAGCTGTGCCTCGACACCGAGGACCATGTCTGGCTGATGCTGCACTCGGGCAGCCGCAACATCGGCAAGGAGCTGGCCGAGGTCCACATGTTCAAGGCGCGCAAGCTGGAGCACAACCAGGCGCTGAAGGATCGTGACCTGGCGGTGTTCCTGGCCGGCACGCCCGAGATGACCGCGTATCGACGCGATCTGTTCTGGGCCCAGGAGTATGCGCGGCTGAACCGGGCCGTGATGCTGAAGCTGTACATGCAGGTGCTCGAGGGCTACTTCCCCTCGATCACCTTCGACCAGGCGGTCTACTGCCACCACAACTATGTGGCGGAGGAGACCCACTTCGGCGAGGAGCTGATGGTCACCCGCAAGGGCGCCATCCGCGCCGGGCTCGGCGAGCTGGGCATCATCCCTGGCTCGATGGGCACCAAGAGCTACATCGTGCGTGGCCGGGGCAACCCGGAGGCTTTCGAGAGCGCCTCGCATGGCGCCGGCCGGCGCATGTCGCGCAGCAAGGCCAAGCAGAAGTTCACGCTGGAGGACTTCCGCGAGCAGACCGAGGGTGTGGAGTGTCGCAAGGACCAGGGTGTGCTCGACGAGATTCCGAAGGCGTACAAGGACATCGACAAGGTGATGGCAATGCAGCAGGACCTGGTCGAGGTCGTGGCCGAGCTCAAGCAGGTGCTGTGTGTGAAGGGGTAGTGTTCGGGGGGCCAGCTGGGACCCCGAGTTTCGCAATGACCTCGGGATGAGGGCGACCGGCTCATAATCGGTGCGGAGAGGATTCGAGTTCCTCCATTGCGACCGTGGGGACGTGGTGTAACGGGAGCACTTCTACACCGTTCACTCACACTCGTCCGTCTGGCATCAGGCGCCTGATGGGCCGAATGTGGATGGTTACCGCCTGCTAAGCGGAAGGTACGGGGTTCGAATCCCCGTCGTCTCCACCATCTCTTGATTTATCGGGGTGTGTCGGTCGCCAAGATGCGACTCCATCTATCGACGTTGTCCGGCGTGAGCCGGGCCGAGGACTGATGGTTCCCGGTCACCCCGACCTTTTGGAAGCTGTTCGTCTCGGGGAAGCTCAACGGTAGAGCGCTTTTATCGCCTTC
>Ga0138256_10009317_pt1 | contig 10301 bp, 4 predicted proteins | sample KNB2016incub_MG_FD_105486 | JGI IMG/M metagenome (GOLD analysis project Ga0138256, IMG submission 105486) | Active sludge microbial communities from wastewater in Klosterneuburg, Austria - KNB2014incub_MG | ecosystem: Engineered > WWTP > Activated sludge > Unclassified | place: Austria... | reverse complement strand
AACGAACTTTAGACTGAATTGAAAAATTAAAAAAGCTCATGCTTTATAGAATACCCAATCAACTCCGAATTCGTCTTCATATGCATCTTTTTCAAAATGCGATGGCGATAGGTTGAAATGGTTGACACGCTCAATGACAAAGTTTTTGCGATCTCGCCAACTTCTTTTCCTTTTACCAAATGAGATAGTACGCGCATCTCTCCATCGGATAATTGTTCATGTAATGATAGACTAGCAGTCCCTTTAATACGTGTTGCCAGTTTTTCAGCTAAGCTTTCTGAAATGTATTTTTTTCCGCTAAGAATTTGTTTAACAGCATTGATTAATTTTTCAGGGGCACATCTTTTGGTGATATATCCACTAGCCCCTAACTTCATGGAACGGATAGCATAAATGTCTTCTGAAAACATACTTAACATTAAAACTTTCTTGTCCTTATCCCAAGAAATGATCTCTCTTAAGATCTCCAATCCATCTTTACGTTCCATTTGAATGTCAAGGATCATGAGATCCCATTCTGTTTCTTTAGCAACTTTTAATGCAGTCCCGGCGTCAGAAATTTCACTGATCTCTGCATCAGGGAATTCCTCCAGAAGTAATCTTTTTAGTCCATGAACGACTACCGGAAAATCATCAACGAGCAATATTTTCATTGCCTAAGATTTATTTTTAAAGGATTATTGGGATCTCGGTCAATATGCTAGTTCCTTTTCCCGGCACACCTGTAATTTTAAAAACACCACTAATGGATTCTACTCTTTCCTGCATGCCATGAATTCCAAACGAGTTGAGATCATTGATATTATCATTCGTAATGCCTTTTCCATTATCCTGAATCGACAATCTAACCTGACCATCAGCTTGTGTTAATTTTATAGTTACAATTTCTGCATCAGAATGTCGAGTGATATTAGTGAGAGATTCCTGTAATATTCTAAATAGTGTAACTTTTAATTCTTCCGAAATATTTATACCATCAACATCTATTTTAGCATCACATTTTATTTTAGAGCGCTTCCGAAAATCGGATAATAGCCAATCGACAGCATCAGTCAGATTAAAATGTTCTAGAACCGGTGGCCGTAGGCTCTTTGAGATGTTTTGAACAGTTGCCATTAACGAATCTACCAAGGCTAGCATTTCACCCATCAATTCTCTTTCTTCTTCCAGTTTCGGTTCGATCTTTTTTTGTAGCCATGCAATATCTAAATTCAGTGCAGTTAATTTTTGGCCTAGTTCATCATGCAGTTCACGGGAAATTTCTTTTCTTTCCTTTTCAATAATATTTTGAATTTTTGTGAAGTTTTTCTTGAGACGGGCATGTGATTTTTGTAGTGCCTCCCGATCTCTCACGCGATCACTTACATCTCTACTGATCCAAAGGCAAGATTCTATTTCCCCATTTGTATTTCTAAACGGAACTGTATTTCCTTCTAGCCAAAGCTTTCTGCCTTTAAAGGATGTGATTTCGTATTCAAAAGTCCCCGAAATTCCGTTGAAGGCATTATGAACCATTTGCATGGCTTCTTCATGGTGCTTTTGAAAAATAATCCCCAATAGTAATTTGCCAATAACCTTTTCTTCTGATTCTGCATCCACCATTGCCAAACCTGCCGCATTGATGGATAGGCATACTCCATCTTTTGTAATGAGTTTGATGCATTCCGGGTCTGTGTTTAAAATCGTGCGGATATAGTTTTCCTTTTTGGCGATGACAATTTCATTTTGTTTTCTCTCTGAAATGTCACGTGAGATACTTTGGAAATTACCATTAGGTAATTTTTTAGAATTTATTTCAACCACCAGTGCTGAACCATCTTTCCGTTTAAAATTTCTTTCGCAAATAACATTCTTCCCTCTGCTTAACTCTTCAATTTGCAGAGGAAATACTTCAAGATCTTCCGGAAAAAAAAGATCCAGGATATACATTTTTAACAGTTCTTCATGGCTATAACCAAGTTGATTGCAAGCTGCTTCATTGATCTGGAAAATTTTTAGATCATCCTGCACAATAAATATACCATCCGAAGCCTGTTCAAACAAATATTTATAATTCGCTTCACTCTTTTGTAGCTTTTCTCCCATAGAAACAACATCACTAATATCTCTGTGGCTGATCACAGCTCCGGTTATATTTGCACTCTTAAGAGGAGTAACTACTACCTTATGCCATTGTTCTTCACCGACAGAATGAAATGGATAGAGCATAGTGAAGTACTTCATGTTGCCGGAAAGTACTTCTTTAATAGCTCCTGCTAGTCTCTGCCCATATTCTGCATACAGTCCTTCTTCATTCTCAGAAAATTCAATATAGTTTATACCCATACCAAATTCCGGGGCATCGAGGCCATTTACTTTTGCGAAGACCTGCCACGATTTATTGACGGCTACAATTACACCACGTGCATCAATGATTGCTATGTGAGAGGATAATGAATTTAGTACTTCATCAACATGTTGTTGAGTGAAGGTTGTGTTGTTTTGAGTTTCATTCATAAAGCTGTTTTCTGAAGATGTCCAGAATGTAAGTTAGTTAATTGTTCATTGCTACGAAAAAATATTATAAACAGCTGTCCGGGCTCTAAGTCTAGAACAGGAAAATTCAGGTTTATAGACCATTTGTTGTATTTATGCTATTGGATTCTAAAGGTTCTTTATAAGTAGCATATGTTTAAAAAGGCCTCTTTTGCTCAATAAATGAGTAAAAGCTCATTATAAATGCTTGGACGTTTACCCTCTAATATGGATACTTTACGGAGAAACTGAACGGTTTCGTCAAGTTTGATTGATAATGGGAAGCTAGGAGGCCATTTTGTTATCTCTCTAAACATTCTAAATTCCCTATGGCTCGCACACGTTCTAAAAGTGAACTACAATTTTACCAAACGGTCTTCATCCTTTTCGTTTACCTGATCTCACAGATCAATGTAATTAAAGCACAGGTACTCATCAATGAGATTCAAGCATCCAATATCACAACGATTTCCGATCAGTTTGGTGAGTTTGATGATTGGATCGAAATTTACAATGCCGGTAGTACGGCTGTCAATTTGAAGGATTATGGATTATCAGATGATATAACAAAACCTTATTTATTTAGGTTTCCGGAAATTAGTATTCCTGCACAATCACATCTTTTAGTTTTTGCTTCTGACTCTGAACTGACTAATGTAAACTCTCATTGGGCTACAGCTATCAATGCATCAGATGTTTGGGATTACAGAGCTAACACAAATGCGCCACCGGATACAAATTGGAGAAATTTATCTTTTAATGGAGGCTGGCAATCAGGTAGTGGTGGAATTGGATTTGGAGATGGTGATGATGGAACGAATGTTTCGACTTGTATCTCTATCTATTCAAGAAAAAGTTTTTCTGTTGCCGATACTTCCAAATTGCTTGCTGCAATTCTTCATGTAGATTATGATGATGCATTCGTAGCTTATCTTAATGGAGTTGAAATTGGTCGTGCTAATATTGGTACACCGGGTTCAAGACCTGCATGGAATGCTGTTGCATCATCAGGACGTGAGGCATTAATGTATCAAGGTGGTAAGCCGGATTCCTTTTATGTAAGCAAGGATGTATTGAAAAGTGCTCTGAAGCCCGGAACCAATATCATAGCTATAGAGGTCCATAATCTAACAAGTTCTAATATTGACATCACTTGCAATCCCTGGTTGAGTTTTTTGATTACTGATGATGTAAATTATTTCGGTGCTCTTCCTTCTTTTTTTGTGAGTCCGGGGCCACAATACTTACATGCTCCTTTCAAGATAAGTAGAACAGGGGAAACTATCTATCTTGTGAATACTTCCGGAGCTGTCCTTGATCAAAAGAATTCCGGGGCCTTAGAGTCTGATAATTCCATTGGTCGTAAACCGGATGGTGGTTCCAACTGGTGCTTATTCGGAACAGCTACTCCGGGATCAAGTAATAATTCATCTGTCTGCGCGACAGGTTACACTAGCAATCCGGTTTTTTCTATCAGCGGAGGTTTTTATGCAAGTGGACAAATGCTTAATTTAGCAACAACATTTCCCGGCGGACAAATACGATATACAATTGATGGTAGTGATGTGAAAAGCAACTCTTCCTTGTATAGCTCGGCGATACGAATGGATACAACGCTTACAGTTAGAGCGGCAGTTTTTGCATCCAATGCCATTCCTTCACCTGCAGTGACTAACACCTATTTTATAGGTGAGAATACAAAACTTCCTGTGTTTTCAGTCACAACGGATCCAAAGAATTTATGGGATTACAACACCGGCATTTTCGAAAAAGGACCTAATGCTGGAACCAGCAATCCATACTGGGGTGCTAACTTCTGGCAGGATTGGGAAAAACCTATTACCGTAGAATACTATGATCGATCGAAGTATCGGGCCTTTCGTTTTAATTCAGGAATGAAAATCACAGGTGGTTGGTCTCGTAGTGCACCTCAGAAAAGTCTTGAGATCATGCTAGGTGATAAATATGGTCAATCGAAGTTGAATTATCCTCTCGAAGAATCCGTAAAACCCTGGTTGACCAAATGGGATGACTTCATTTTGCATACAACAGGAAACGATCGCAGTCAATGTAAGATGCGTGATCCTTTGATGAATCGATTATTGAAAGGAACAAATTGTGATTACTTAGCTTATGAACCTTGTCTGGTATTTATTAACGGACAAAATTGGGGTGTATATTATGTGCGCGAGAATGATGATCACCATTGGATAGAAAGTAACTATGGTTACGATAAAGATGAGGTGGATCTTTTGAAAGAAAGCTATTTTCAAACAGGGATTGAAGTGAAGAAGGGTAGTGACTCAACATTCATGGCGATGCATAATTACGCCATGAATACCTCACCGTCAAGTCCTGATTTTTATAACACCATGTCTTCTATGATGGACCTTGAAAACATGGCAGATTATTTTATTGCAGAAACGTACTATCCGAATGATGACTGGATGGGCGGCAGTAACAATAATCTGAAATTGTGGAGACCGAGGAAAGATGGAGGAAAATTTAGATACTTGATATATGACCTTGATTTTGGACTAGGTTATAGTGGCACGGTGACGAAAAATATGCTCTCCGTTGCCAGAAATGCTTCTCCACACAATTACAATTCGGATCTGTTTAAAGTACTTACAAATAACGCGACTTATAAACAATATTTTATTAATCGGTATGCTGATCTGATAAATACGACGTTTCTTCCGCAGAACATTGAAAATATGATTTCTTTGTTCAGGGATTCTATCAAGCATGACATGCATTATCAATGGGAAGCGTGGGGTAGTGATTCTGCTACTTGGGTAAGCAAGATGAACAGCATGATCACTTTCGTGAATCAGAGACCTGCTAATGCGAGAAGTATTGTTCAGAGTGAATTTGGCTTAAATGGCCAAGTAACACTTACACTTCAGGCACAACCTGCAGGAGCCGGAAGAATACAGATCAGCACAATCACACCAACCTCTCTTCCATGGTCTGGAGTTTATTTTAATGGAAACCCTGTTACGATCACAGCCATTCCAAATCCGGGTTATAGTTTTGATCATTGGAAATCGAATGTGGTCATTAATCAAAATAATTATAATAAAAGTGCAACTGTCAATTTCACAAATAGTGATGTGATCACAGCTTATTTTACCGGAACTGCGCAGGCTACAAATGTTGTTTTGACAGAGATAAATTACAATAGCAGCAATACAGCAGAAGCAGGTGATTGGATAGAAATAAAAAATAATGCCTCCTATGAACTTGACATGTCAGCTTGGAAGTTTAAAGATGAGGATGATCAACATAATTTTACTTTCCCAACCGGTACTGTTTTAGGTGCAGGAGCATATCTTGTATTGGCTTCAGATCTTGTAAAATTTTCAGAAATATTTCCGACAGTAAGTAATGTGATCGGTGATTATGGTTTTGATTTTTCAAATGGTGGTGAAAGCCTTCGACTTTTCAATCATAAGGACTCTCTGATTCGTTCAGTATATTATCAGGATCAATTACCATGGCCTGCTGAAGCTGACGGACAAGGATATACGCTTGAGATAAAAAATATTTTGGGTGATCTGAATATCGGTACTAACTGGTTTAAAGGTTGTCTTGGTGGATCTCCGGGTGGACCTTATATGGCCCCTGCATTAACTGTCTCTACATCGGGTTCACTTGTAATTTGTCTGGGCGATAGCGTGACCTTGCAAGCATCTGCAGCTTCCGGAGCAATTTTCCAATGGAAGAAGAATAATGTAAATATTTCGAATGCAGTATCATCTTCTTTGATTACAAATTCAAGTGGAGACTATCAAGTTTCAGTTTCTAATAACGGATGTTCTGCCATCTCTGATACAATGCAAGTAATTGTCTCGGCAATCGAGCAAGTTAATTCAAGCACAGCGGCACAACGTTGTGATTCAGGAAGTGTTCAACTATCAGCAAGCGGGACATCAACAATGAAATGGTATGATGTTCAAACAGGCGGCTCAGTGCTTTACACAGGCACCAACTTTAACACTCCTGTACTCCCGCAAAGTAAAACTTATTATGTAGGTGCTTCGGGTACTTGTGTTGGGCCTCGTCAAGCTGTTAATGCAATTATCAATCCTGTAAATTCAATTCCGCTAACACAGGATGTTGAAAGATGTGGCGCGGGCGATATTACACTACTTGCCAGTGACAGCAGTTCAATCAGATGGTATGATAGTCCTTCTGCAGGGACTCTGCTATCAAACGGAAACAGTCTAACGATTATTTCCATGCAACAATCCGAGGTGTTTTATGTTGAAGCAGGAGATCTTTGTCCTTCGTCTCGAGTGGCTGTTCACGTAAATATTTTAGCTCAACATTCCGATCCAATGGTAGCTAATGTGATTAACTGCGGACCGGCTTCGCTCGACTTAAGCGTGACTGATACATCAGTAATTCATTGGTACGATGCTGCAACAGCCGGGACGTTGTTGCAAACAGGAAATATATATACAACACCTGTTATTAATCAAACAACAACATACTTCGTGCAAGCAGGTGATGTTTGTCCGAGTAATAGAGTTGCAGTTCAAGCAATAATAGGTTCTGTATCGCCGGATCCGGTTGTTGCTGACCAGCGTCGTTGTGGTGCGGGAATCCTGACTCTAGTAGCGTCATCAAATGATCCATTACATTGGTATGATGGACTATTAGGTAATTTAATTTTTTCTGGAAATGCCTTTACGACACCACTGTTGAATCAGAATGCAATATATTATGTAGAAGCCGGAGATGATTGTCCGAGTAATCGCATAGCTATACAGGCTTCTATTGTTGATGTGTCTGCAGAACCGGTTGTGAATGACGATCAACGCTGTGGTTCGGGTTCACTAATGCTTTCGGCTTCTGCAATGGATAGTATTAGCTGGTATTCTGCATCCGGTTCTACTTTGCTTGCTACAGGAAGTGTTTTCAATACTCCTGTTCTTAATCAAAGTGTTACTTATTACGTACAGGCCGGATCTATTTGTCCAAGTAATCTTGTCGCCGTTCAAGCTATTATTGAAAATATTTCAGCAGACCCTGTCGTCTCTGATGTTCATCATTGTGGTGAAGGTAGTCTTGTGTTAAATGCAACTTCTAGTGACATCCTCAATTGGTATGATGGAGTAGGAGCCAGTCCAATTGCTTCAGGAAATAACTTCAACACACCGATACTTCAACAAAATGCTACGTATTTTGTACAAGCCGGAGTGAATTGTCCTAGTGCCTTTGTTCCTGTTCAAGCGTTTATTGATCCAATCACTGCAAATCCTATTGTAAGTGATGTCGAAAATTGCGGAGCTGCATCTATGCTCCTTAATGTTGTTTCAAGTGCAGATGTATCATGGTTTGATGCAGCAGACGGAACATTACTTGCAACCGGAATTTCATTTCAGAGTCCGTATATTTCATCTGATCAAACTTTCTATGTAAGAGCAGGAGTTGATTGTCCGAGTGATTATGTGGCTGTGAATGTGATAATACATGCCTTGCCTGTACTGGATTTAGGAAATGATACAATGCTTTCAAATGGTATACAAATGTTACTTGATCCCGGACAAGGATTCGTTTCATATATATGGTCAGATGCCAGTACTCTCTCCACACTCACAGTTCATAACGCCGGAACCTATTTTGTTATGGTAACAGATTTGAATAGTTGTTCAGGCAGTGATACAATCACAATTATCGAGTCAACGGGAATCGAGCAATTAAAAAATACGATTAAATTAGATCTGTATCCGAATCCTGCAAGATCATTTTTTAATATTCAATTGAACGGAAGCTCATCCGATGCTGAGATCAGAATGATTGATATTTCCGGAAGAATATTAAAACGAATTTCTGTAGAAAAAAATCTATCGCTTCTGAGAATTGATCTTGAAGGAATAGCTTCAGGAACCTATCAGATCCAATATTTATCAGAAAAAGGATTTATAAACAAGACAATCGTTGTTCAGTAAAATTAACCGAACAACATCGAGAATACCTCTTCAACTTTGGATACAGCAAGCACTTCGATATTTTTAAATCTGGTTTTATCCAGCCCTTTGAGGTTGTATTTACTGATAACGATTTGGCTGAATCCCATTTTCTCAGCTTCACTTATCCTGTTTTCTATTCTTGTAACAGGACGGATTTCACCGCTGAGACCGACTTCAGCAGAGAATGTAATTTTAGGATTTATACCGATGTCTTCACTGGAAGAAAGAATGGCACAAATGACAGCCAGGTCAATAGCAGGGTCTTCTACTTTAATACCTCCTGCAATATTCAAGAATACGTCCTTTGCGCCTAGTTTGAATCCACACCGTTTTTCGAGAACGGCTAATAGCATACTCAACCTTCTCAAGTCAAATCCTGTAGATGATCGCTGGGGAGTACCATAGACGGCTGTACTTACCAATGCTTGTGTCTCAATAAGTAGAGGACGAACACCTTCCATTGTGGCAGCGATTGCAACACCACTGAGCATTTCTTCTCTTTGTGCAATAAGAATTTCAGAAGGGTTACTTACTTCGCGAAGCCCAGCGCCCTGCATTTCGTATATACCGATCTCGGCAGTTGAACCAAAACGATTTTTAATAGCACGTAACACACGGTAAACGTGATGTCGATCTCCTTCGAATTGCAGAACGGTATCCACCATATGTTCCAAAATTTTTGGTCCGGCGATCATTCCGTCTTTGGTAATATGTCCGATGAGAAAAACGGGTGTAGAGGACTCTTTTGCAAAACGTAAAAGTTCTGCAGTACTTTCTCTGATCTGAGAAACGCTTCCCGGCGAGGATTCGATTTTACTGCTGTAAATTGTCTGTATTGAATCAATGATCAATACGTCCGGATTTAATTCGGAGATCTGATGAAATATATTTTCTAATGATGTTTCTGTAAGAATGAAGAACTGTTCATTTTTCAATTGCAGGCGATCTGCTCTCATTTTTATTTGCAGTTCACTTTCTTCACCGCTTACATAAAGAACTTTTTTATTTTTAAGTTGCAATGCAAGTTGAAGCAGTAAAGTTGATTTGCCAATACCCGGTTCACCGCCCATAAGAACGAGTGAGCCCGGTACCATTCCTCCACCGAGTACACGATGTAATTCTTTGTCAGGAATATCGATTCTGCTTTCGGTACTCTCGGAGATCTCTTGAAGTAATGTAGGCTTAGAGACTTTCTCTTTTTTGCTTGTAGATTTTTTCCAGATGAGCTTTTCTTCCTTGGAAACTATTTCTTCAACGAAGGTATTCCACTGGCTGCAAGAAGGACATTTTCCAACCCATTTAGGAGATTGAACGCCACAATTCTGGCAGAAAAAAGAAGTTTTTACTTTTGACATTGTATTTTTAATATACCTAGATGGATTTACAGATAAATTTCCGCAAGATCCCTACGGGATTATACCATTTTCTTTTGTATTTTAATATTGGAATGGTATAATTCAAGTTACGAAATTATAAAATATCCGTGGATGAGATACAGGAATAAAAAAAAGCATCCTATAATGGATGCTTTTAAATGTTTTGATCCTCAATTATTCGTGTTTTAATCAACTCGAATTTTATTTTCTCTTTTCGAATTCGCGTTGTAAAATTCCTGTTGCACCATCATGATCTGTAGCCATCACAAGAAACTGATCATTAAGAGTTACTACTTGCCATTTACCGTTCAGTTCATCTAAAAGAACACGGAAATTATCAATTTTAACTTCAACTTTAAGCAGACTTGTATGAACCGTATAAGTGCCTGTATCGTAAGGAATGGGCTCTGAGTCAAAACTGGTTGCTTTT